>Ga0247704_1000026_pt1 | contig 37785 bp, 35 predicted proteins | sample 41W_NmetaG_FD_189042 | JGI IMG/M metagenome (GOLD analysis project Ga0247704, IMG submission 189042) | Soil microbial communities from hillslope of Landscape Evolution Observatory, University of Arizona, Oracle, AZ, United States - 4-1-W_N | ecosystem: Engineered > Artificial ecosystem >...
GCCCCACCCCATCACCACAACCCGCCCCGCAATAGCGGCCCACCTGCGCTGGGCTGAGGTCGAGGACATGGTCGTCCTCCTCGACGTCCACGTCGGCGAGTTCTTCGCCCTCGACCCCGCCGACTCGCGGGAGTGGATGCGCGTGGTCGAAAGGCTTCCGGGCGACGCCATCGATCGTGCGGGAGCCGGCCTCGTCGGTGAGGCTCGGGCCAGGGGATGGCTGGCGGGCTCGACGGGCCCGCCAGCGCATCCGGGACCGCGATCTCCCGGGAACCTGGCCCGCCGCGTTCCCCTGGCCGACGCCTACGGGTGCTTGATGCGCGCCTACTTCGCCGTCCGGTACCTGCCGTTCTGGCGTTCCTACACGTGGGCGGCAGCCGCGGCGCCCGGCGCTCACGTCACGGCCATGGACCGCGGCCTTGCCACGTTCATCAGAGCTGAGCACGCCGTCGTCTCCCGGCTGGGTGCCGACGACTGCCTCCCTCGCTCCCTGGCGCTCTACGCGTTCCTCCGGCGATGCGGCCTGCCCGTTCGCCACCGGATCGGTGTCCGTCGGTACCCGTTCGGGTCCCATGCCTGGGTCGAGCACGGAGGGGCGCCGGTACTGGACAGCCGTGACCGGACTGACCGCTACACGCCGATCGCGACGATTGACGGTGCCAGCGGGTAGGTGAGCGGCCACTTCCACCTGGCCGTCGACCTCGGCACCTTTGCGGTCGACGCCGGCCCGGGGACTGATGTCGGCGAGTGGCTCGGCGTGGCCTTCTCCGGGTACGTCGAGGAGACCGACGCTCCTGCGGACACAGTCCGCACGGCATACGAGGCCCACGGGACGGCCATGAGCGGGACCGTCGTCGGGCAGTACGCGGCGGCGGTCATCGACCAGCGGGAGCGTCGCGTCGTCCTGGCCCAGGACTCGCTGGGTGTGCGGCCCTTGTTCTGGACGGAGCGAGGAGGGCGGCTCATCGCTTCGTCCGATGTCGAGGCCATTGTCCGGATCGACGGCGCGCCGGAGCTCGACCCCGCCTACTTCGCCGAGTACCTGGCTTCGGGGCGACGACCGAGTGGACGGACTCCGTACCGGGGCGTCCAGCGACTCGACGGCGGTGACGTGCTGGTCTTCGAGAGAGGTAGGCGCCGTACGTGCCGGCCCTGGTCGCCGTCGCCGTCCCTACAGCAGCCGGCATGGTCGGAAGCCGTGGCCACCCTCAGCGACCTGCTCGACACGGCGGTCGCCGCGGCACTGCCTCGGCAGGGCACCGTGCTCTGCGAGCTGTCCGGAGGTCTCGATTCGACGACCGTCGCCGCGTATGCCGCGGCGCGCCGAGCCGTCTCGGCACTGACGGTGGCGAGCAGCTCGGGACAGACCGGCGAGGATCTCGACTACGCCCGGCTCGTCGTCGACGACCTGGGTGTGCCCTGGCACCGGATCGACTCCGACTCCTACCCACCACTCTCCGCTACGGGCGGTACGTTCGCCTCTGCAGGCGAGCCCGGCGACGAGCTGCGCTCCGGGCTCTACGCCGCGTACCGCCACATCGTCGCCGAGACGGGCGCGACGGTCGTACTCACGGGCATCGGCGGCGATCAGGTCCTGGGAGGCGTCCGATCTCCGCTCCCCTTCGTGGCCGATCGGCTGCGGGACGGGAACGTCCGGTCGGCCGTGTCCGGTGCCAGGCAGTGGGCAGCACTCGCAGGTACCCACCGGGCGTGGACCCACTCGTTGCTCCATGACGGCATCCGGCCCGTGCTCCGGCACCTCGCCGGGAGACCGGTGATGCGCAGACGGGAGGACAGGCCACCGTCCCGGAGCAGGCCGGGAGTGACCCACGGGGTTCGGCTCCCGGGCGACCAGATGGAATGGCCGGCGCCCTCGCGGACGTCATCCCACCGTAGACCCGAGACCGGGCTGGGGCGCTCAGCAGGGGACGCCGTTCCGCCTCCACCTCCAGCATGAAATCCACCAGCGGCCGGTGGAGCAGGGGGTGCCTGCATTCGGCTCCGAGCCTCGCTCCCGAGTACCGCTTCGGCCGCGAAGGCACCCGGCGACTGCACCGCCAGGCCATCGACGGCCGTGTCCCCGATCAGGTGCGCAACCGCCTCACCAAGTCGTCCGACCACCGCATGCTCGAGCGGGCGCTCCTTCTCGACCCCGCGCTCGCTCGAGCGCTGGCCGACAGGCCCCGGGTGGTGGGCCTGGGTTGGGTGGACGGTGACCGCTGGCGGGACGCGGTGAGCCGGGCTCGGTTCGGAGTGCTCGAGCACCCCCGGCAGTTCTACGCCGCGGTTTGCACGGAGCTATGGCTGCAACATCGGGAGCGCCACCAGCCCGAACCGCCTCCCTCCCTCGTTCCCGCCGCGTGACCAGGGGCCTCCGCTAAACGTATGGCTCCCCTTGAGGAGGGGAGTCGTGCCCAGGAAGAGTCCGCACAACGTGACGTTGAGCGCAGAGCACCGGGTCGAACTCGCCGCCCGCCTCGACACCCGGCGGGAGATCGTCTCGAAGTGGCGCAAGCGGTTCTTCGAACAAGGACTGAACGGCCTGGAGGAACGCCCCCGGGCTGGCCGACCCCCTTCTTTTTCCCCCTGAGGTCGTCGTGGTGGTCAAGGCCCTGGCCTGTGAGCTGCCGTCGTGTCGGCCTGAAGCCCCCGCTGCTCTTGTCGAGCGTGAAGGCGAGGAGCTCTGCCTTCGCCTCCCTGGCCTCGTACACGCCGCTTTGCCAGGCCGCGACCCTGGCTCCCCGCCCGATGCCCATGGCGGGCGAGGATCTCGATGCGGGTGTACCGAGCGTGGACTTCCAGCGGGACAGCAGGGTGCGTCGACAGTGGAGGGTGCAGGTGATCGACCCTGCTTTCGAGCACGGCGAAGAGCTCGAGAGGCCTCGGTCCACCGGCCGCGGCCTGCAGGTCGGACCAGCTCTTGCCGCCGTCGTACACGTCGTCCAGGTCGAGCTGTCGAAGACGGCGGCGAACTTGGCGAGGACGTCGGGATTGCGTGCCTCGGAGACCCGGACGTTCCATTCGACCCCGGCGACCCGGAGCCGGTGTTGTCGCACGGATCCTGTTCGGTCCCGTGGGTGCCGTCGTCGGACGCTCGGCGGTGTTGGTGATCGTGGTGGCGGCGATGGGGCTGTCGACGGTGACCTGGACGTTGAGCGCCGTGGACGTGCCCGGCCCGAGGGTCAGACCGCTCCATGTGACGACGCCCGCCGCGAACAGGCCCGGTGCGTCGGCCGCGACGAACGAGGTCCCCGCGGGCTCGTGTCCGTCACCTCGACGCCGGTGGCGGTGCACAGCTCGCCGGTGCGAAGGGTGACCGTCGCCCGGACGTTGCTCCGCCGGATTCGTCCCGGCGCGCGTCGAGGATGAAGAAGGGGCGCCCAAGGAATCCTGCAGCGCGGCCCGGATCAGCGCCGCACCCGACGGGCTGTCCTCCACGAGCGGTATGCCCCGTCCCGGCCAGGTCGACAGTGGGGAGCGCGGACCGCCCGCCGTCCTCGGGCGCCGGGTTCTAGGGTCGGGAGCATGTGCCGCAACATCACGCCTCTGCGGGGGCTCCAGCCGCCGGCGACCATCGACGAGGTCGCCGCCGCCGCCCGCCAGTACGTCAGGAAGGTCGCCGCCGTGTCGACCGCGGGCCAGATGGCGACGCCGGCCATCGAGCGGGCGATCGAGAGGGTGGCGGCGGCCACCGCCGACCTCCTCGCCGAACTGCCGCCCCGGCGCAACCCGCCGAGCGTGGTGCCACCGCTGCGCCGGAGGTAGCTCCGGCCGCAGGACGAATGTCCCGGCGGGAGAGTTGACTCAGAATTGTCGGGACGTAGGTAACTCGTTGATGTGCCGGGTCAACGCTTCAAGCATGATCCGGTACAAGCGCAGTAGACGTTCGGAGGAGCGCGTCGGGCGTGTCCTCGTGGCCATGGGTGTCGTTGCCATGGCCATCGGGCTCACGTTCTCGTCTGCTGCCGCGACCGGCGAGAACACCACGGCAGTGCTCACATCGCCGCTCTCGGGCAGCAGCAACACCTTCACCTGGAGTTACCAGTTCAACCAGAACGGCGGCAACGGCCTGTCCAACATCGCGATCTCGTTCTGCACCACCGACATCCTGTCCCACGTCGTCTCGGCCACCCCCTCGGGGGAGACGTTCCTGGTCGGCGACGTTCCTGGCGGGCACGCCGGCTTCGGCCCCGGGATCAAGTTCGACACGACAGCCACCGGTGGCACCCTCACCGTCGTGTTCAACCAGGCGTTCACGCCTGATGGCACGATGAACATCCAGTCCCACTCCGGCGGTGGGCAGGTGGGCGACCAGTCGACCAGCGCGGTCGGGCCCGGCCCGTGCGGGACGCCCGGGAGCACCACCACGACGGTCCCCGTCACGACCACGACGGTCCCCGTCACGACCACGACGGTCCCCGTCACGACCACGACGGTCCCCGTCACGACCACGACGGTCCCTGTCACGACCACGACGGTCCCCGTCACGACCACGACCGTGCCGGTGACGACCACGACCGTGCCGGTGACCACGACCACGACGGTCCCCGTCACCACGACCACGACCGTGCCGGTGACCACGACCACCGTTCCGGTCGTGACCACGACCACGGTTCCGGTCGTGACCACGACCACGGTTCCGGTCGTCACCACCACCACAGTCCCGGTCGTGACGACGACCACGGTTCCGGTCGTGACCACGACCACGGTTCCGGTCGTGACCACGACCACGGCGCCGGCCACGACCACGACGGTTGCGACGGACGTGCTCGGTGAGGTCCTGGAGAACGACGAGCCCGGCGGTGGAATCGCCTTCACCGGGTTCGCCGGTACGCCGCTGGTTGCCATCGGCCTGTTCTTCGTGGTCCTCGGAGCCTCCCTGATCGTGGGTGGGATGCTCCGGCCCGCCGAGTCCTAGATCCCTGCAGCGCACGGTCCGCCGGACCCCTCGGGCCCGGCGGTCCGGCGCGTCAGCCCTCCACCGGCCGCCCCCAGATCAGTCGATATCGAAGAGCGAGATCTTGGTGGCCAACCAGGTGCCGTCGGGGCCGCCCACCGCCTCCACCTGCACCTCGTCGCCCACGCGCAGGGCCGCCAGCCCGCTCGGGTCCGGCTCCCACCTGGTGCCGGACGTGACGATCACCCGGACGTCGTGGCGCTCGGCCCGCAGGACCGGCGCCCACACGATGTGCACGGCGACGACCAGCTCCCCGGCGGCCGCGTCGATCGACGCCACCGGGCCCTGGAAGGTCGATCCGGGCAGCTCAGCGGCAGTCACCGGCGGTGGCTTCGGGGGCGCGGCGGCGCTGACCTCCAGGGTTCCCGGCCTGCTGCAGGCCACCAGCAGGGTGGCGAGCAGACCGACCGCGGCGAGGAGCAGTTCACCTTCCCTGACCTTCGCATGTTCCACGTTCGACATCGGCCGGCTCCTGCCGGGCCTCTTCCCGGCTGACGACCTGTTCAACCACATCGGGCGGGGCGAGCTTCCCGCCCCGCCGGAAGGACTAGGCGCCCTTGCGGGCGGGGAGCGGCTCCAGCTGGGGCACGAGGTCGAGCATCGTCTCGTCGAAGGGCACCAGCCGGCCCGACGGCATGAGGATGGCGTGCTTGGGCGCCAGCTGGGTCACGAACTCGATGTCGTGGCTGACCAAAACGACCGTCCCCTTGAAGTGCTGCAGCGCCCCCAGCACCGCCTCCCGGGAGGACGGGTCGAGGTTGTTGGTCGGCTCGTCGAGGAGCAGGACGTTGGCCTTGCCGCCGACCAGGCGGGCCAGGGCCAGCTTGGTCTTCTCGCCGCCGGAGAGGGTGGCCGCCTCCTGGGAGGCCACGTCGCCGGTCAACCCGAAGTGGGCCAGGATGCCCCGCAGCTCGGCCTGGGTCTGTCCGGGCGTCGACGCCTCCTGCATGATGTCGAGCACGGTGAATCCGGGGCGGATGTCCTCGTGCTCCTGGGCGTAGAAGCCCATGGTCACGTTCGCTCCGAGGCGGACGGTGCCCCCGTCCGGCTCGTAGAGGCCGGCCAGGCAGCGCAGCAGGGTGGTCTTGCCCGCCCCGTTGACCCCGACGACCAGGAAAACCTCGCCCCGGCTGACCGTGAAGTCCACCTTGTCGACCACCACCTCGTCGCCGAAGGCCTTGACCAGGCCCTCGACCCGCAGGACGACGTCGCCCGCCCGGACCGGGTCGGGGAAGCGGACCTTGAGCTGGCGCCGGCGCACCGGCGGCAGGCGGGTGGCCTGCTGCTCGACGATGCGGGTGATGCGCTGCTCCAGGTTCCGGCGCTTGCGGGCCGCGGTGGCGTTGCCCTGGCGGAACTTGTCGGCCGTGGTCTGCAGGCGCTCGATCTCCCGCTGGGCGTTGGCCGTCTCCCGCTCGATCGACGCCTCCCGCTCGGCCCGCTTCTTGAGGAAGACCCGGTAGGTGCCCCGGTACTGCTCGATCCGGCCGGCTTCGAGGGCGAAGACCCGGTCGATCGACTCGCTCATCGGCTCGATGTCGTGGCTGACGACCAGGACTGCGCTGGGCGAGGTCCGCAGGAAGTCCATGACGAAGAGCTTGGCCTTGGCGTCGAGGTGGTTGGTGGGCTCGTCGAGGATGAGCAGGTCGCCGCCGGCCAGGAGCAGGCGGGCCAGCTCCAGGCGCCGGCGCTGGCCGCCCGACAGCGAGCCGACCTCGAGCAGCAGGTCCTCCTCGTCGAGGTCGAGGCCCCGGGCGATGGTCTCGGCCGTCCGCTCGAGGTCGTAGCCGCCGGCCAGCCGGAAGCGCTCCTCCAGCTCGGTGTAGTCGTGGACGGCGTCATTCAGGGCGTCGGCGTCGCCCGACAGGCTGGCCTTCTCGATCTGGTCGTGGGCGACCAGGACCCGCTCGTGGAGGGCGTGCAGCCGGCTGCCGGCCAGCAGGTGGTCGAAGGCCAGCAGGTTGGCCACCTCGGGCTCGGCCGCGCTCTCCTGGGCCAGCCAGCCGTGCTTCGGTGGCAGCCGGACCTCGCCGGCGGTCGGGGCGTGCTGGCCGACGAGGGTCCTCAGGAGCGTGGTCTTGCCCGCCCCGTTCGGCCCGACCAGCGCGACCTTCTCACCGTCGCCGATGCGGAAAGTGGCGTCGTCGAGAAGGACACGTGCGCCTATCTCGATGCGGAGGGAGGAGACCTGGAGCGTCATGAGGGGGCTGGCCTGCCGTCGAACCAGTCCGGACGTACCTGGGCCAGCCCCCATTCTACGACAGGTTCAGGCGGCGACGTCCCGGGTGCAGAACGCGCAGACGGTCGCGCCGGCCGGGATCGAGCTCAGGCAGTGCCGGCAGTCCTTGGTGGTGGACTCCACGTCGGGCTCGGTCTTGCGCCGGGCCATGAGGGCGTTCACCGGTTTGACGACGAGGAAGAACACCGCGGCGGCGATGACGAGGAACGAGATGACGGCGTTGATCACCATGCCGTACTGGAAGACGCCGCCGCCGATGGTGAAGTGCAGGTCGCCGAAGTTGGTCTCGCCGGGGATGGCGAGCAGGGGCGTGAAGATGCCCTCCACCAGGGCGGTGACCACGGCGGCGAAGGCGGCCCCGATGACCACGCCCACGGCCAGGTCGACCACGTTGCCCCGAAGGATGAAGGCTTTGAAGTCCTTGAGCATGAGACCTCCGTAGCATCTGTCCCATGCGAGTTCGCGTGGGATCGCTGGAAGCCTTGCAGAGAGAGGGCCGGCTGCTCACGAAGGCCGGCGGCCACGGCGTGTGCGTGTTCTGGCACGAGGGCCGGGCCTACGCCCTGGACGACCGGTGCCCCCACATGGGCTTCCCCCTGCACCGGGGGACGGTCGAGGCCGGGCTGGTCACCTGCCACTGGCACCACGCCCGCTTCGACCTGGTCTCGGGGGCCACGCTCGACCCGTTCGCCGACGACGGGCGGGCCTTCCCGGTGGAGGTGGAGGGCGACGACGTCTACCTGGTCGTCACCCCGCCCGAGCACCAGGTCGACCACCTCCGGCGGCGGCTGGCGGAGGGGCTGGAGGAGGGACTGACGCTGGTCACGGCCAAGGCCGTCCTCGGCCTGCTGGAGGCCGGGGTGGCGCCGGCGGAGATCGTGCGGGTGGGCGTGGACTTCGGTACGGCCAACCGGGCCCAGGGCTGGGGCTCGGGCCTCACCGTCCTGGTCGCCATGGCCAACCTCCTGCCCTGGCTCGACCCCGACGACCACGCCCTGGCCCTCGTGCACGGGCTGGCCTTCGTCGCCCGCGACACCGCCAACCGCCCACCCCGCTTCCCGCTCACCCCCCTGGGCGACGGCTCGCCGGCACCCGTGCCCGTCGAGCGGCTGACCGACTGGTACCGGCGCTTCATCGAGACCCGCTCGGGCGACGCCGCCGAGCGGACCCTGGCCACCGCCCTGGCCGCGGGGGCGGGCGCGCCGGCGGTGTCGGGGATGATGACCGCCGCGGTCACCGACCATGTCTTCATCGACGTCGGCCACACCCTCGACTTCACCAACAAGGCGTTCGAGGCCCTCGAGCACCTGGGCTGGTCGTCGGCCGGCGCCGTCCTGCCCACGCTCACCGGCCAGACGGCGGCCGCCTCACGGTCGGAGGAGGGCAGCCGCTGGCGCCACCCCCATGACCTGGCCGCCCTGGTGAAGGAGCCGCTGCCCCCGTTGCGGACGGGAGGCTCGTTCGACGACGTCAGCGGGCTGGCCTGGCGGATGCTCGAGGACGACCCGTACGAGGTGGTGGGCGCCATCCGCCGGGCCATCGAGTCGGGCGCCACCCACGAGCAGCTGGGCCGGGCGCTGGCCTTCGCCGCCGCCCTGCGCATCACCCGCTTCCACACCCAGAACGACTTCGGTGACTGGGACGCCGTCCACCACGGGTTCACCTACGCCAACGCCCTCCACCAGTGCCTCATCCGGCACCCGTCCGACGAGCTGGTGCGGGGCGTGGTCCACGGGGCGCTGCGGGTCTACCTCGACCGCTTCCTGAACGTCCCCGCCGCCCGGCTGCCGGCGGCCGAGGGGGCCGACGTCGCCGACCTCCAGGGCTGCTGGGACGCCCAGGGCGGGGTCGATCGTGCCGGGTCGATCGCCTACGGGTGGATCCGCTCGGGCGGCGACCCGCGGGTGCTCATCGCCGCCCTCGGTCACGCCCTCCTGTCGGAGGACGCCGGCTTCCACTGGTTCCAGATCGTCGAGGCCGCGGTCCGGCAGTACGCGGCCTGGCCCGAGGGGTCCGAGGAGGGCGCTCTCATCCTGGCCGGCGCCGCCCGCTTCCTCGCCGCCCACACGCCCACCCGCCGCGAGCTGCCCCACGTCGTCCGCACCGCGGCCCGCCTCCGCCGGGGCGACGATCTCTTCGAAGAATCGTGAACTGGTGACAGATCTGGGGGTCCTGGCCCCCGAATCTGTCACCAGTTGGCGGGGGAGGGTCAGCCGGCCTCGCCGTCGGGGCCCTCGCTGATGCGCCGGCGCCACGCCTCCTCGGCCCGCGAGACCACCTCCCGCAGCGGGAGGCCGGTACGGCGGGCGGCGCGTGCGGCGTCGTCGTGCTCGACCTTGACCCGCCCGGCGCCGACCTTCACCCGCACGGGGACGCCCGCCACCTCCACCTGGTCCTCGACCCGGGCCGCCGGCCAGCGCTGGATCGTCTCGCCCCGGACGCCCAGGGAGCCGGTCTCGTCCATGAGCACCCGGGCCACCTGGTCGGCGAGGGCGGGGTCGGACAGGGCGCTGACCTTGTGGGCGGGGCGACCCTTCTTCATGAGGATCGGCGTGATCCAGGCGTCGTGGGCGCCGGCGCCGAGGAGGGTGGCGACCGCGTGGGCCAGCGTCTCGCCGGTGGCGTCGTCGACGTTGACCTCGAGGAGCGTCACCGGCTGCCCCGGCTCCGGCCGGAAGGGCTCGTCGGCCATGGCCTCACCGAGCACCACCTGGACCAGGTTGGGCAGGCCCTCCAGGTCCCGGCTCCCGGCCCCGAAGCCGGCGGCCGACACCCGCATGGGGGGCATGGGCCCCCACCCGCTGGCCGTGGCGGCCAGGAGGGCGGCCCCGGTGGGGGTGGTCAGCTCGTAGGGGATGTCGCGCCCGTAGGTCGGCGCGCCCCGGAGCAGCTCGACGACGGCCGGCGCGGGCACGGGCAGCATGCCGTGGGCCGAGCGCACCATGCCGGTGCCCTGGGCCACCGGGCTGGACCGCACCTGGTCCACGCCGAGCACCTCGAGGGCGGCGCAGGTGCCGACCACGTCGATGATGGCGTCGACCCCTCCGACCTCGTGGAAGTGGACCTGGGCCGCGGGGCGGCGGTGCAGGTGGCCCTCGGCCTCGGCCAGGGCGGCGAAGGTGGCGTGGGTCCGGTTGCTGACCCGCTCCGGCAGGCGAGCCTCGTCGATCAAGCCGATGATGTGGGCGTAGGTGCGGACGACGGGCGTCTCGGCCACCACCACCTCCACCTTGGTGGCCCCGATGCCGCCCCGCATCACCGGCGTGACCTCCATCGACCAGCCCGACATCGGCAGCCGGTCGAGCAGGGCCCTGACCTCGGCCACGTCGGCGCCGGCGTCGACGAGGCTGCCCAGGGCCATGTCGCCGGCGATCCCCGCAAAGCAGTGGAACCAGGCGAGCGTCGTCATGCCGGCAGGATGCGCAGGACGGCGCAGGCCGCCCCGAACCCGTTGTCGATCCCGACCACGGTGAGGCCGGACGCGCACGACGACAGCATGGCCAGCAAGGCGGTCACCCCCTCGAAGGCGGCGCCGTAGCCGGTGCTGGTGGGCACGGCCACCACCGGGGCCGGCGTGATGCCCCCCACCAGGCTGGCCAGGGCGCCCTCCATCCCGGCGACCACCACGATGGCGTCGGCCCCCGCCAGCTCGTCGGCGGTGGCCAGCAGGCGGTGGACGCCGGCCACGCCCACGTCGGGGTCCAGCACCGGGCACAGGCCGTGGGCGGTCAGGGTGGCCACGCACTCCTCGGCCACGGGCAGGTCCGACGTGCCGGCGGTGACCACGACCACCCGCCCGGGGCGCGGCAGGCGGCTGCGCCAGGCCAGGATCCGGCCGGTGCGGACCGCGCCCGGGCTGCGCTCCAGGGCGGCGGCGATCTGGGCTTCGTCGGCCCGGGTGAGCAGGATCGGCCCCCCGCCCTCCTCGCTCAGCAGCTCGGCGACGATGGCCGCGCACTGCTCCGGGGTCTTGCCCGGGGCGTAGACCGCCTCGGGCATGCCCTGGCGCAGGGCCCGGTGGTGGTCGACCTTGGCGAAGCCCAGGTCGGCGAACGGCAGCCGGCGCAGGCGGGCGACGGCATCGTCGGCCGACACGGCGCCGGAACGAACGTCGTCGAGCAGTCGGCGGACTGCGGCCTCATCCACGCCCGTAAGTATCCTCCGACCATGACCCGCATCGCCTACCTGGGCCCCCCTGGCACCTTCACCGAGGAGGCGCTGCTCGACCAACCCGATCTGGCGGACGCCGAGCTGGTGGCCATGCGGTCCATGCCCGAGGTTCTGTCCGCCACATCCACGGGCGAGGTGGACCTGGGCTTCTGCGCCCTGGAGAACTCCATCGAGGGCAGCGTGCTGCTGGTGCTCGACCGCCTGGTGTTCGACCACGAGCTGCTCATCCAGCGGGAGGTCGTCCTCACCATCCGCCAGAACCTGCTCGTGCCGCCGGGCATGACCCTCGACGACGTCAAGCGGGTGGTCTCCTTCCCCGACGCCATGGCCCAGTGCCGGCGCTTCTTCGCCCAGTCCCTGCCCGACGTGGAGATCGTGGCGGCCAACTCCACCGCCGGCGCGGTGCGGGAGGTGGCCGAGAACCGCCCGCCGGGCACCGCGGCCCTGGGTGCGGCCCTGGCGGCCAAGCTCTACGGGCTGGAGGTGCTGGCCGCCGATGTCGAGGACAACCCGGACAACAACCAGACCCGCTTCGTGCTGCTCGCCCCCCGGGGCATCCCGGCCCCGACCGGCCACGACAAGACCAGCATCGTCTGTTTCCAGCGCGACGACCGTCCCGGCAGCCTCCACGCCATCCTGGGCCAGTTCACCGCCCGCAACATCAACCTGACCAAGCTGGAGTCCCGCCCCACCAAGCACAGCCTGGGCGACTACTGCTTCATCATCGACCTGGAAGGCCACGTCGACGACGAGGTGGTGGCCGACTGCCTCCGCGACCTGCGGGTCCAGCTGGCGGGGGTCAAGTTCCTCGGCTCCTACCCGGCCGCCGGCGAGCACGGCCCCGCCATCCGCCGCGACGCCGAGGCGGCCTGGAAGGCGGCCGACGCGTGGATCGCCGCCCTGCGGGCCCAGGTGGGCCGGTAGCGTCGATACCACCCGGGAGGGATGGCAGAGCGGCCGAATGCGAGGCTCTTGAAAAGCCTTGGACGAGAGTCCCGTGGGTTCAAATCCCACTCCCTCCGCTCGTTACACCTTGGCTGACGTCCCCCGCATGGCCGGCTCCTTGGGGACGCCGCCCTTCTGGCGCATGAGGAGCCAGGCGATGGCCACGCCGACCCCCATGCCGAAGACGGTGGTGAGGGCCAGCGTCCACCCCGGGATGCCGCTGTCGCTTCCCGCCTTGATCGGCGCCAGGGGCACCGAGGAGGTGTAGACGTCCTCCGAGCCCGTCTCGCCGAGGGCGTTGCGGGTGTCCTGCCAGACGAAGTGGACGGTCTCGTCGGTGGCGGCCACGCCGACGTTGAACTTGCTGTCGATGTTGTTCGACCACACGCCCTTGGACCGGTCGATGCCCCGGTCGTTCACCCGCACGGGCCTGGCCCAGGTGGCCCCGTGGTCGACCGACGAGGTGTAGTACACGTCGGAGATCCCGGTGTCGCCGCTGTGACCGGTGGACACCAGCATGTTGGTCGGGCTGTGCTTGAAGTCGTACCAGGCCACGTGGACGGTGCCGTTCGGGGAGATGGCGATGCCCGGCTCGTACTGGTTGGCCTTGACCGACTCGTCGCTCAGGGTGACCCGGTCGCCCCAGGTCTTGCCGGCGTCTCGCGAAACGCGGACGAACACGTCGAGGTCGCCGTCGAAGCCCGGCACGGTGTTGGCCACCTCCACGTTGGCGTTCCACACCATGTACAGGTTGTCGGTCTTGGGGTCGGCGGCGAGGAGCGGCGGGTGGCCGGCGCCCACGTTGCCCGGGTCTATGTCGACCGCGTCCGACCACGTCCGCCCCTGGTCGGTGGACCGCCGGTAGCGGATCGGGCGGGGCGGGACCGCGTTCGGCGGCAGCCCGGTGCGCACCCAGAACACGGCGTGGACCGTCCCGTGGCGGTCGACGGCGATGCCGGGGAAGTCGGCGCCCCGGTCGTCGGTGAGGTCGACGGGCGGCCCGAACGTCCTCCCGCCGTCGGCCGACGCGGCCACCACGCTCTTGAGCTTCTCCTTGGCGTCGTTGGCGAAGATCCCCTGGCGCCACCCCACGTAGACCCGCTGCGGGTTGTTCGGATCGACGGCGACGAGGGCGCCCTTGTTGAGTCCCCGGTCCTGGTTGCCGTCGGGGGCGTCGAACACCTTGACCGTGGTGAACGTGCGGCCGCTGTCGGTGGAGCGGGCGAGGAAGACGTGGCGGGGGGTGAGGTTGCGGACCCGGTTGAGGAAGTCGCTGGCCACGAAGGTCACGTAGAGGGTGCCGTCGCCGGCGAAGGCCATGTGGGCCAGCGGGCCGTACTCGGCGTAGAAGCCGCAGTCGTTGAAGGGCCGCATCATGGGATCGCCGCCGGGGAACCAGCTCCGGCCGCCGTCGGTCGAGAGGTGGACGGCGCACGCCCGGTTCCCCCGGACGTCGCTCTCCACGGTGACCAGCTCCCCGTTCCTGGGGTTGACCGCGATGTGCGGCGAGGAGTGCGACCGCAGGGGCGCCGGGTCGGTGGTGACCTGCACGGAGCCCGTGGCGGTCTGCGCCCCCGCGGGCGCCACCCCGGCCAGGCCCACCAGCGCGACGAGAACGGCGGATCGAAGAAGACCTTTGCGCATGGCCCCCACCTCGCTATGTCGGTTTCCGGGGGGACGGTAGCTGATCGATCCCGTTCGTGCGCAGGGCGCAGCCGTGCCAGACTCGTCAGTCGTTGGAGAGGTGACCGAGCGGCCGAAGGTGATCGCCTGCTAAGCGATTAAGGGGTGTAAAGCCTCTTCGAGGGTTCAAATCCCTCCCTCTCCGCCAACGTGGCCGGCCCCGGGGTTCGCCGGGGCCGTGCCAGGATGCGGCCATGCACTGGCTGCTCTTCTACGACTACGTCGAGGACGTCGCCGAGCGCCGGGCCCCGTTCCGGGAGGCGCACCTCGGCCTGGTGCGGGACCTGGCCGCCGCCGGCGTCGTGCTCCTGGCCGGCGCCCTGGCCGAGCCCCTGGACGGGGCGGTGTTCCTGTTCGCGCCGGCCGACGACGCCACGGCGGTGGAGGACTTCGTGGCCCGGGACCCCTACGTGGCCCAGGGCCTGGTCACCGGGTGGCGGATCCGGCCCTGGACGGTGGTCGCGGGGGTGGAGCGCTTCACCCAGGCCTAGTCGTCCGGGTAGTCGTCCTCCGGCTGGGGGTCGGCGATCCACTGGCCCGAGGTGCCCGGGCGCATGGCGCCGATCTTGGTGGACGACTCGTGGCGGGTCTCCAGGTCGTCCTTGATGCAGGTGCAGTTGTCGGTCGGCCGGTCGCAGCCTTCGCACACCACCCGGCCCTCTTTGTCGTCGAGGCGGACGTCCGCGCCGCACAGGGCGCAGACGCCGGTCTCCATGTAGCGGAGGTTGCGGGCCATGGGTCGAAGTGTACGGCCGGGCGGCCCGATGTTTGGCCGCCGGCCGATTGCTCAACACCTACAGCGATGGAACGGTCACCGATGGTGTGGGAACGGGTCAGGGGGCTGCCGTGGCTGGCCCTCGCCGGAGGGCTGATCGGCCTGGTGCTGCTGGTGGCCCTCGTGGCGCCGTTCCGGCGGGCGGCGAGCAGGGTGGTGCTGATGGTGGCCTCTCCGTTCGCCCCCGACATCAAGGGGTTCGAGGACCTGCCCGACGCCAGCAGGGTGGTGGCCAAGGACGGCTCGGACGTCGGGCTGCTGGGAACCGAGCAGCGCGACCCGGTGCCGCTGTCGCAGCTGCCGCCCCACGTCACCCGCGCCGTGCTCGCCGCCGAGGACGCCGACTTCTACTCCCACTCCGGCGTCGATCCGGGCGCGGTGTTCCGGGCCCTGGTCAACACGGCCAAGGGCGACACCCAGGGCGGGAGCACGATCACCCAGCAGCTGGCCAAGCTCAACTACGTCGGCAACAAGCGGACGGTGTTCCGCAAGCTCCGTGAGGTCCTCTACGCCAGCAAGCTGGAGGACAAGTACTCCAAGGACCAACTGCTCGAGCGCTACGTCAACCAGGTGTACTTCGGCGAGGGCGCCTACGGGATCGCCCTGGCCTCGCAGGCCTTCTTCGGCGGGCCGCCGGAGAAGCTGTCCCCCGCCCAGGCGGCCACCCTGGCCGGCAAGATCCAGTCGCCGAACGGGCTGGACCCCTACAAGGACCCCGGGCGGGTCCAGGCCCGGCGTGACCGGGTCCTGCGCAACATGGCCGCGCACGGCTGGCTGGGCGGCGCCGACCTGCAGGCGGCGCTCGCTGCGCCGTTGGGCGTCGGGCCCCGGTCCTCGGGCGGCCGGGGGATCGGCGCGGCCACCAAGGCGCCCGACTTCGTGGCCTACGTCGCCCGGGAGGCCGCGGGGATCGAGGCGCTGGGGTCGACGGCCGACGCCCGCCGCCTGCAGGCGCTCACGGGCGGCTACACCATCGAGACCACCGTCGACCTCAAGGCCACCGAGGCCGCGGTCGAGGCGGCCAAGGCGGTGCTCGGCCAGCCCGGCGACCCGACCACGGCGATCGCCTCGGTCCAGCCCGGGGACGGGGCCATCCGGGTGCTGTTCGGGGGGCTCGACCCCGACCTGGAGTTCGACCCGGCCAGCCAGGGCCGCCGCCAGCCCGGCTCGTCGTTCAAGCCGTACGTGTACCTGGCCATGCTGCGGGCGGGCATCGACCCCCGCTCGCAGTTCGACTCCTCGTCGCCCCAGACCGTCCGCTGCGCCGGCGCGCCTTGGAGCGTCGAGAACTTCGAGGGCGAGGGGCGGGGGATGATCACCGTCGACGACGCCATGACCCGCTCGGTCAACGTGGTCTTCGCCCAGCTCATGGCCCGGGTGGGGCCCGGGGCGGTGCGCGAGGTGGCCGAGAAGGCGGGGATCAGCAGGGAGGCCGTCAACCCGGCGGAGTGCGCCATGGCCCTGGGCGGCCTCCGCCAGGGCGTCAGCCCGCTCGAGCAGGCCAGCGGGTTCGCCACCTTCGCGGCCAGGGGCGTCTCGGCCGAGGCATACGCCATCGTGCGGATCAAGGACCGGCGGGGGCGGGTGGTCTACGAGCACGACAAGGAGACCAGCCAGGCCTTCCGCGACAAGGAGGCCGGCGTGGTGAACGCGGCGCTGAAGCGGGTGGTCGAGGGCGGGACGGGGACGGCGGCGGCCATCGGCCGGCCGCTGGCCGGCAAGACCGGCACCAGCGAGAACTACGGGAACGCCTGGTTCGTCGGCTACACGCCCCAGCTGTCGACCGCGGTCTGGGTGGGCCGGCCCGAGGGCGACACGCCCATGCGCAACGTCCACGGCATCAACGTGACGGGCGGCAGCTTCCCCGCCCGCATCTTCAGCCGCTTCATGCGGGCCGCCCTCGCCGGGGTGCCCCCGCAGGACCTGTACACGGCGTCGGTCGACGAGCTGGGGCTGAAGTCGACGGTGACCAGCGCGCCGCCGCCCCCCACGGTCGACACGACGACCACCACCATGGCGCCGTCGCCCACGTTCACCGTCACCACCCCGGCCCCGACCACTTCCACCCTGCCGCCCCGCCAGCCGGTGACGGTGCCGTCCACGGCGCCGCCGACCTCGGCCACCGTGCCCCGCCCGACGACGACCACGGTCGTGGCGCCCACCACGTCGACCACGGCCCCGCCGCAGTAGGTCCTTTCGCGCTGTCCCACCGGCCCCGTACCCTGGGGCGCCACATGGGAAAGCGTGACCGTTTGCGTCGCCGGCGCGAGAAGGCGCCGGCCCGTCCTGAGGACCTGTCGGTGCGGGAGACGATCTTCGCCGCCCTGGGCGCCCGCCGGCAGCCGCTCGTCTACCGGCAGCTGCTGGAGGCGCTGGTGGCCGAGGGGCGGTCGCTGGACCGGGAGCTGGACGCGGTGCTGGCCGAGGCGGTCCGCACGGTCCGGGGCCGGAACTGGGACGAGGGCGGCGCCGTCCGCCAGGCCGAGCGCCGGCTGGGCGCGGCCCAGGCCCGGTACCTGGAGGACGTCTGGCGGGCGCGGGAGCGGCCGTCGGCGGCCACCGTGGCCGTGCTGGCCTGCGCCATCGAGGTCCTGGCCCTCCTGCTCTCGCTGCCGGTGCTGCCCAAGCTGGTGGCCGCGCCGCCCCGGGTGCGCCCCGGCGGCGACCCCAAGATGCTGGAGCGGGTGCGGGCCCTGCTGGCCAAGGCGGAGTCCACCACCTTCCCCGAGGAGGCCGAGGCGCTGTCGGCCAAGGCCCAGGAGCTGATGGCCCGCCACGCCATCGACGAGGCCATGGTGGGTGGCGCCGAGGGGTTCGACGACACGCCGGGCGGCGTGCGGCTGCCGGTCGACGACCCCTACGCCCGGGCCAAGTCGATCCTGCTGGCCGAGGTCGCCGCCGCCAACCGCTGCTCCGCGGTGTGGTCCGAGAGCCTCGGGGTCAGCACCGTCTTCGGGTACGAGTCCGACCTGGAGTTCGTGGAGATGCTGTACACCTCGTTGCTGGTGCAGGCCACCTCGGCCATGGTCGCCGCCGGGAGCCAGGTCGACGTCTACGGGCGGTCGCGCACCCGGTCGTTCCGGCACGCGTTCCTCCTGGCCTACGCCACCCGGGTCGGGCACCGGCTGCGCGAGGCCGAGGCGGCCAGCCAGGCCGCGGCCGCCGCCCACTACGGCGAGGCGCTGCTTCCCGTGCTGGCCGACCGCTCGGCGGCCGTGGAGGCGGCCAGGGACACCGCCTTCCCGGGGGCCGTGAAGCGCCCGGTCAGCGTGACCAACGCCGCGGGCTGGGCCGCCGGGCGGGCCGCCGCCGACCTGGCCTCGCTGGCCGGCCGGGCCGAGGTCCGCGCCCCAGGCTGACAGGCGGCCGGCGACGTCAGGCCGGCGGCGGCGCTCCCAGCCAGCCGGCGTGCTCCAGCGCCGCCGGGCGACGTTCGACGGCCACCGCGCCCACCCAGCCGTCCATGGGCCTCAGATCGAACAGGGACCATGCCGCGGCCCGGGCGGGCGAACCTTCCACGTCGAGGAGCCGTGCCTCCTCCCCCGGCCGGAGGGTCACGTCGAAGGTGTCCAGCGGGTGAGAGAGGCCTTCCCCGACCGCCTTGACGAACGCCTCCTTCCGCGTCCAACAGTTGAAGAAGCCTGTGATCTTCGACGAATTCGGCAGCGCGTGGAACAGGTCGAGCTCCCGCTTCGAGAAGGTGGTCCGGGCCACGCCGTCGACGTCCTCCAGCACTCGGACGCGTTCGACGTCCACGCCCAGCCTGTCGTGCTCGGTGAGCCCGATGACCGCCAGATCGTCGGAGTGGGCGACGTTGCATCGCAGCGTCTCCCCGGGCAGCTCCGGCTTCCCGTAGGGGCTGTAAGCGAAGCGGATCTCGGACGGTGGCCGGTCCAGGTACCGCCCCAGCAGGTCCCGCAGCGCCAGCCGGCATGCCACATAGCGGTTCCGGTGAACGTCGAAGGCGAACGTCGACGCCCGAGCCAGCTCGTCCTTCGAGAGCGCCGCCCGCGCTCGGGCGGCGTCCGGCGCCCCGCCGATCCAGACGTTCCAGACGGCGACGGCGCCGCGGCCGATGACGGGAAGCTCAGGTGCTCGGTACACTCCGAGGCGCCATCATGACCGAACGACCCGACTGGCAGGACGGGGAGCTCAAGGTCGTGGTCAACCACGAGGAGCAGTACTCGATCTGGCCCGCCGATCGCGAGCTCCCGCTCGGGTGGCGGGAGGCCGGCACGCAGGGAACCAAGGCCGAGTGCCTGGCCTACATCGAGGAGGTCTGGACCGACATGCGGCCCCTGAGCCTGCGCAGGATGCGGGACGAGTCGCCGCCGTGACGCGGGCGGTGCGCTGGCGCGGGTGAGGCGGAATCGCCTCCCCTCTGACGCCGAACCTTGGCTCCTCGACATACCTCAGAGATGCGGGTGAACCATGATGAGGCATGGAGGACGTCGCCGTTCGAACCGATGGGCTCACCAAGCACTTCGGCGCGGTGCGGGCCGTGGAGGACGTCGACCTCGTCATCGAGCGGGGCGAGGTGTTCGGGTACCTGGGGCCGAACGGGGCGGGCAAGACCACCACCATCCGGCTTCTGCTGGACTTCCTTCGACCGACGAGGGGCCGCTCCATGGTGCTGGGCGGCTCGGGAGGCGATCCTGGAATCCGGCGCCGGATCGGGTACCTGCCGGGAGACCTTCGCCTGGATCCGACCTATTGCGCCGGCGACGTCATCGACTTCTTTGCCAGCCTGCGGGGCGGTGTCGACCGGGACTGGGTGGATGCCCTGTGCCAGCGCTTCGGACTGGACCCCACCCGTCCGGTCGGGGAACTGAGCACCGGGAATCGCCGCAAGGTCGGGCTGGTGCAGGCGTTCATGAGCCGGGCCGAGCTGCTGCTGCTCGACGAGCCGACATCGGGCCTCGACCCACTCCTCCAGCACGAGTTCAACGACCTGGTGCGGGAGATGGCCGGCGAGGGGACCACCGTCCTGCTGTCCAGCCACGTCCTCCCTGAGGTCGAGGCGTTGGCGGCGCGCGTCGGGATCATCCGCAGGGGCCGGCTGGTCGCCGTCGCCGGGGTCGACGAACTGCGTCGGACCGCCCGCCAGCGCCTCGACCTGCACGTGGCGGGTGCGGTCGACGACGTCGACTTGGCGCGGTTCCGGGAGGTGCCGGAGGTGGTGGAGGTCTCCGCCGAACCTGCGGTGATCCACCTGGTCGTCGAGGGCTCGGTCGACGGGGTGATCAAGGCGGCGGCCGCGCTGGAGGTTCAGCGGATCGTCAGCCACGAGGCCAACCTGGAGGACGTCTTCCTGCGCTATTACACGCCGGAGGACGAGTGATCGTCGGCGCACGGCTCATCCGTGACCACCGGAGGTCGCTGTTGTGGTGGTCGGTGGGCGTCGTCGCCCTGGTGTTGTTCACCGTCTCGCTGTTCCCGTCGCTCAAGGGCGAGGAGGCGCTCGACGAGGTCATCGCGCAGATGCCCGAGGCGCTCCGCGCCATGTTCGGGCTGGACACCGCCATCCCGTTGACGTCGCCGGCGGGCTACCTCCAGGGCCGGCTGTTCGGCAGCCTGCTGCCACTGCTGCTCATCGTCTTCGCCGTGGGCCTGGGGACCCGTGCGATCGCTGGCTCCGAGGAGCAGGGAACCTTGGAGCTCCTGCTGTCGAACCCGGTTACCCGGCGAACGGTCGTGGGCGAGCGCTACCTGGCAATGGTGGCGATGATCACCGGGCTCACCGCCGTCTTCGCCCTGTCGCTCGTGCTCCTCGCCGTCCCCTTCGGTGCCCTCGACGGCGTGCCGCTGTCGGGTCTGGCGGGGGCCACCGCCGGCGTCTTCGGCATCGCCCTGCTCCACGGCACCATCGCCTTCGGCGTCGGCGCGGCCACCGGCCGGCGGGCGCTGGCCCTGTCGTCGGCCACCGTTGTGGCGGTCGCCGGCTACCTGGCCCAGGGCCTCCTTGGCCTGAGCGACGCCATCCGTCCCCTGCGGTTCGTCGTCCCCTGGCACTGGTACCTGGGGCGCAACATGCTCGCCCAAGGCGTCGCACCGGACGCCATCATCGTTCCGATCGTGCTCTCCACCGCTATCTTCGCCGCCGGGGTCACGGCGTTCCTGCGCCGCGACCTGCGCTGACATGGGCGACGGTCAAGTCGACGCCTCAACACCGCAGCAGGCGAGGAGGGCGTCGCACTGTGATCCGGATCGGTGACCGGTGTCGGCCTGCGCGCCGCGCCTCCTCAGGTTCGCTGATCGTGAACAGCTCAGGGGGGACGTCGTCGATGCGTCCGAGAGGGCGGGCGGAACGCGGCGCTCCTTCCCCGTCGTGGAGCTCGATCGTTACGGACCCCCCGACAGCTCGAAGCTTTCGTTGGCCACCCAAGAGCGGAACACGTTCCTACCCACTACCTCCATCACCTGCGTGACCTGGCTTGCATGAGCCAGCAACGCGGCAACCTTGCGATCGAGGAGATGGTCGGGAAGGACGAGGTGGAAGGCGCGGTCCTCAGACGTCACCTGAGGTGGGAGGCCCGGCGGGAACACGCCGAGCATCCGGTGCAACGACTGGAACCGGCGGCTCCATCCCACCGCTGTCGTGGCGTAAAGGAGCCGTGGTCGGAGAGGCGTAGTGCTCCGTGCGACGGCGGCGGTCGTCCATGCCGAGACTGTCCGATGATCGACGTGACCGGTCATCCCATCCGGGCCGAACGTGACCACCGTGTCGGGGCGGACGCCGGCGATCAGCTCCGCGATGCGGCCGACGGCGCCGGCGGCGGGGACGTCCGCACACCCTCCGTCGGGGTAGCGGAGCTGGACGTGCTCGGTCACGCCCAGCCCTCTCAGCGACGCCGCCAGCTCGGCCTCCCGGACGCGAGCCAGGCGCTCGGCAGGCCACGTGTCGGGATCTGAGGTGCCGCGCTCGCCCCGGGTTGCAGTGACGCAGACCACCCGGGAGCCGGCGTCGACCGCCGCAGCCATGAGTCCCCCGGAGAGGTAAGCCTCGTCGTCGGGATGGGCCCAAACGCCCAGGATCGTTCCCAGGCCGGCCACCATCTCGGCGACCGGCCCGGGTCGGACGATCATGGTCACCGACGGGCTTCCAGGACGATGTTGAACGGCGAGGCCACCGCCTCCCGGTGCTGGCTGAAGCCGGCCTCTGCCAGTACCTGGCCGAGGCGCCGGGGCCCGGCCTGTGCGCCCAGACCGAGGGCGCCGGGCTGGGCCAGCGAGCTCGGGGTGCAGAGGAAGGTCGAACCGGCGTAGTAGATGCGGCTGACCGGATTGAGGTTGTCCTCGAGGCTGTTGCCCGCCGCCGGCTCCACCACCATCACCGTGCCGTCTTCGGCCAGCGTGGCCCGAGCGTGGACGAGGGCACCCACCGGATCGCCCATGTCGTGGAGAGAGTCGAAGAAACAGACCAAGTCGAAGCCCCGCCCGCCGAACGCCGAAGCGTCGGCCACTTCGAAGCTCACCCGATCGGCCACGCCCGCTTCCGCTGCAGCCTTCTGCGCTGCCTCGATGGAACCGGGGTGGGCGTCGTAGCCGACGAAGGTGGAGTTCGGGTACGCCTCTGCGAGGAGGGTTGTGGAGATGCCGTAGCCGCACCCCACATCAGCCACCCTGGCGCCGCGGCGCAGCTTCTCCTCCACGCCGTCGAGTGCCGGGATCCACTCCCTGACCAGCGAGCCCCGATAGAGCGGGGAGTAGATGCGCTGGCAGCCTCCGTACAGCCGGTCGTCGTGCTCGCCCCAGCCAATGCCCTCCCCGGAGCGGAAGGCGTCGGCCACGCGGTCGGCGTCGGCCCAGAGCGAGGCGATGAGCTCCCAGGCGCCGGCGAAGAAGAAGGGTGAATCCTCCCGCGCCCAGAGCTCTGCGGCCTCGTCGATCAGCTCATATGTGCCGTCGACGGGGTGGTACTCGACGATGCCACCCGCCGCCTGGTTGCCCAGCCACTCCCGCACGTAGCGCTCGCGAGTTCCGGTCCGATCAGCCAGCGCCTGGCTGGTGAGGGGACCGGCTCCGGCCATGGCCCGGTACAACCCGAGTCTGTCCCCGATGTAGATCAGCGGGGCCGACTCGGCGATGGACCACTCGGCCACCGCCTTGCCGACGAGTTCGTGCAGCTTGGTCTCGTTCATGTGTCCTCCTCGTTGGTGATGCCAGTCCCAGCATTGACTGCCGCGCTCTCACGGCTGCTTCACGGCTGCTTCATGACGGCGCCACGTGGGCTTCACTACGGTGCGAGGCAATGGAGTTCCGCGTGCTCGGGCCTGTCGAGGTGAACGACGGCGAGCGCACTGTCGCCCCGAAGCGCGACAAGGAGCGCCGGGTGCTGGCAGTGCTGCTGGCGCATGCCAACGATGTCGTATCCCGGCACCGGCTCGCCGAGGCGTTGTGGCGGGAAGTGGACGGCCCGGAGCACGCCGTGCGGGCGGTGCAGACCCACGTCAGCCGGCTGCGCTCGATCTTGGGAGCGGCGGGCGAGCGGCTCGTCTCCCGACCCGCCGGTTACCGGCTTCGGGTCGAGCCGGGAGAGCTCGACTCCTACCGCTTCGAGCGGCTCCTGGATCAGGCGCGGCGCCGAACGGGCGAGGACCCGGCCGAGGCACTCGAACTGTTCGATCGAGCGCTCCAGCTTTGGCGAGGGTCTCCCTACGGAGAGCTTCGGGACGAGGAGTTCGCCCTGGCCGACGCCCTGCGGCTGGAGGAGCTTCGGCTGGTAGGGCTCGAAGACCGCATCGAGGCCCGGCTCGCGCTGGGCCAGCACGAGGAAGTAGTGGGTGAACTCGAGGCACGCTGCGCGGAACACCCCCTCCGCGAGCGGCTACGAAGCCAGCTCATGCTCGCCCTGCATCGAAGCGGACGGCGGCCAGAGGCGCTTCGAGCGTTCGAGGCCTACCGACGGATGTTGGCTGACGAGTTGGGTCTCGACCCGTCACCAGGACTGCGTACCCTTGAGGCAAGGATCCTCGATCACGACCCTGCGCTGGCACGCCAGCCGGTTTCGCGCCGCACCCCGCAGCGTGTTGTCGGCCCGGTGTCGAGCTTTGTCGGCCGTGAGGTCGAGTTCGCCGGCCTGTCCCGCCGCCTGGCCGCAGGTCGCGTGCTCACCATCACGGGGCCGGGCGGAGTGGGCAAGACCCGACTCGCCCTGCGGGTGGCGGCGGCAGTCGCCGAGCGCTACGCGGATGGCGTCGTGGTGTGCGAGCTCGCGGCCGTGGGCGACCCCGAGGCGGTGGTGCCGGCGATCGCCACCGGCCTAGGGGTCCAGCGGCGCCCCGATCGCTCGGTCGTGGACAGCATGGCGGAGGTGCTGCGTACCAGGACGATGCTGCTCGTCGTCGACAACTGCGAGCACGTCGTCGAAGCCGCCGCATCGGTGATCTCGGTGCTGGTCGGTGCATGCCCGACGGTCACCGTGCTGGCTACCAGCCGCGAGCGCCTTGCTGTGGACGGGGAGCAGGTGTGGCGGCTGGACCCGTTGCCGGTCGAAGCCGCGGTGGAGCTCTTCTGCGAACGCGTCCGGGCGGTGCGCCCCGACCTCGACTGCGAGGGCCAGGTGAGAGTCGAGATCATCGACATCTGTGGCCGCCTCGACGGTCTGCCGCTGGCCATCGAACTGGCGGCGGCCCAGTCGGCGGCCATGAACCCCGCCGACCTCGTGCAACGGCTCGACGACCGTTTCGTGCTGCTCGACCGTGGGTCACGAAGCAGCCCCGATCGGCATCGTTCTCTGCGCGCAGTCGTGGCCTGGTCCTACGAACGATTGGGCGAATCCCAGCGCCTGCTGTTCGACCGCCTCTCCGTGTTCGCCGGGAGTTTCACGCTCGAAGCAGCCGAGGAGGTCTGCGCAGGCGACGGGGTCAGGCGAGACCACGTCCCCCAACTTGTCGCCGACCTCGTCGAGGCGTCACTCGTGACCCTCGCCGGCGACACCGATGTGGCCCGCTACCGCCTCCTCGAGACGCTGCGCAGCTACGGACGGGACCAGCTGGAAGGGTCCGGGGGGACCCGCGAATGGCGGCAACGGCACACGGACTACTACCTCGGACTGGCCGCTCGCGCCGACGAGGGCCTGGGAGGCGCCGACGAGGGTCGCTGGGTGCGACGCCTCGACGCCCAGATCGACGAGCTTCGTGCGGCCCATCGTTGGATGGTCTCCGAAGAGGACACCGATCGCGCCCTCCGCCTGTCCGCGGCCCTGCACGGCTATGCGTACCGGACGCTACGGGCGGAGGTGTTCTCGTGGGCCGAGGAGGCCGCGCTCCTTCCGGGCGCCCGGAGTCATGCGATCCTGCCGCTCGTCCTTGGGTCGGCCGCGACAGGGGCATGGGGCCGGGGCGACCTGGCCGCGGCCCGAAGGCTGGCCGAGGACGGCCTCGCCGCCGCGGCCGGTGCCCCTTCAGGCCACCTGGCGCTCCAGGCCCTTACCGGTGTAGACCTGTTCGAGGGCGAGCTGCAAGTGGCGGAGGCGCACAGCCGTCGAGCGGCCGAGTTGGCGGAGGCGGCCGGTGACCAGTTCCAGGCGCTGGTCAATCGCAGCACCTACACCCTCGCGCTCGCCTACAGCGGTCAGACCGAGCGTGCGATCGAAGAGGCCGAGATCGTCTTCATGGCTGGCCGCGATCTCCACTGCCCGAGCGCCAATGCGTGGGCGAGATTTCAACTGGGTGAGGTCCTGATGGACCAGGACCCGTCACGGGCCCTGACCCTCATCGAGGGCAGCCTTGAACTTGCCGCCGCCGTGGGCAACACCTTCCTAGTCGGTGTGGCCGGTGTGTCGGCGACCACCATTCGAGCTCGCCATGGGGATCCCCATCAGGCCCTCCTGGGCTTCCCGGAGCTCATCGCGTTGTGGCACAGAGCTGGAAACTGGACCCAGCAGTGGACCATGTTGCGCTCCCTCGTCTCCACGTTGGTCCGACTGGGCCAGGACGAGCCTGCGGCCATGATCTATGGCGCCTTGACCGCCAGCCCCACCGCCCCTCCGCTGTTTGGTGCGGATGGCGCGCGCTTGGCTGTTGCGGTGGACACAATCGAGCGACGGGCGGGCCGTGCACAGTGCGGCGCGTGGGTCGACCGAGGCCGCCATCTCACTGACGACGAGGTCATCGCCATCGCTCGCGCCGCAAGTTCCAGACCTCCCTCCGCTCTACACCCGGGAGCGGAGTCCTAGTTGCATGGTCACGGGTCTGACGCAGGCTCGTGCGTTCCCCCCACTGGCTCAGTCCCCGAGGTACAGAAATGGAGGCGTGCCTGTCGCCCGCCAGCCGGGAGGGGCCCTGGTCTTCGAGCGTCGGCCTAGTCCGGCCAGCCTGCTGCTGGACCACCGTGTTCCTCAGTCGGGTCGCCTGGTGGCTTTCCTTCTGAAGTTGACGGCGGTCGAGGAGTCGAGGTGCGATGCTCGGACCGCCGGCCCTCACCATTCCTGCTCCACCCCGCTCCCATTGACGTGGACGCGCCGGGGGCTCGGCACCCCTAGCGTCCGGCGGCTGGGTGGACGAGCGGGAATGGGCGCCGGGCCGCTTCGCCGGTCAGGTAGAGTGAGGCGCTGTGACGTCGCAGAGAGGAAGGACAGCCACAGCGTATTCGTCACAAATCAGGTTCAGTCTATAGGTGGAATGCAGTGCGTGCGTAGTTGCAAAAGTGTTGGTCAGAGCGCATGGAACCTAGCGCTGGTAGCTCAACGGATAGAGCATCTGACTACGGATCAGAAGGTTGGGGGTTCGAATCCCTCCCAGCGCGCTACATAAGCGCAGGTCAGAGGGGGTGCAGGCCGAAGCGCTTTGCCCTCCGAAGGCGCCGCCCCTTTCTGTCAGGGACAAGCGAGACACCCGAAGGGGAGGTCCAGGTGTAGCTTGCGCCCTATAGTCGGCGAGGAGCACCCGAAGGGTAAGGCCGCCACACCTCCGGCGCCATCCCGAAGCCGCCAGGAGCAGCGGGGTCGACGAAACCGATCAACCGGGGCCGGCGAACACCGCCACTGTCGCGAGGACGCAGCCGACGGCGGCGATGACGGCGATCAGGACAGGCAGGAGCGCGGCGACGACCGGCGCACCGAGTGGCTCTCCGGTTCGCATCGTCCGTTGCACTGCCAGGAACCGACGGCCACCGGCCAACCCCACGCCGGCTCCGATTAGCAGCAATGGGATTCCCAGCATGGCCAACCACCAGGGTGTGTCGGCGATGCGTCGACTGCCGGCGACGGCCAGGCCGGCGACGACGAACGCAAGGGCAGTCCGGGTGTAGGCGAGCACGGTCCGCTCGTTGGCCAGCGACCACGTCGCATCCGGCTCTCGGCCCTCGGCTGGCCACCAGTCGGGCCGATGCTTCACCACCTCGTCATACTGCCCAAGGGACGAGCCCCGGGCGACTCCTCGCGGTGGTCGCGCGCGGTCGTCCTCGTCGGGTTCTCCTCCCCGGTACCACCTCGCTGCCCGCAGGCGCCCTCGGGGCTCTGCTCGGCGTGCGGACCGATCACGCCTCGGTGCGGTTCGGCGCTTGGGCACGAGGATGCTCCTCCTCCTCCGCCCGCTCCGCCCGCGACTCCACGAAGTAGGCGCCGACGGCACCGGCGAGAGACGCGAAGACGACGCTGGCATAGGCGGTGAGCACGATGGATAGGGACCGGGCGACGAAGGACGACGGCTCGAACACGGGGTTCCCACTCAGTGCGAGGTTCGCCGACCACCAGAGGGCATCCCCCAATGACCCTGGTCCTCCGCCTCCAGCGTTTCGCTCGAGGAGGTACAGGAGCTGGCCGCCCGAGAAGATCACGACCAGGGTGGCGGCGGCCAGGAAGGTGAGCCGTCCGCCGAGGAGGGAGCGCGCCGTGCCGATGGCCCGGTACGACGAACCGACCACTCGGGCGGCGGGCAGAATGCGCACCAGTCGCAGCGCCCGGATGACCCTGAGTACCCGAAGGACCGGGAGCAGGAGGAACAGCACCGACGGCCATCGTCGGCGCAGGAACCGGAGCGGCCTGCCGGAGATCCACAGCTTGGCCGCGAACTCGAGGACGAAGATGCCCCAGATCACGTTGCCCACGAGGGTGAGCTCCTCGCGCTGGCTGGTCGGAGCCACGAGCTCGTAGGCCACCAAGGCCGCCCAGACGACGGCCAGAACGGTCATCGGTATGTCCAGGCGCCGCTCCACGAGGGCGGCCAGTCGCTCCCGCGCCGTCGGCTCCTCGTCAGGATCCACGTCGATGGTCGAGGGCGTGTCAGCGGGAGCGGGGCGCATCCCATCATCGTGCCAACGCACCGAACTGTTGGACAGGGCGGGACCCGTGCGCCTCCCATCCCACCAGTGCCCCCCAGCGTCATCGTCGCGGGGCGAGCATGGCTCGAGGGGGTAGCACACAGGCGAGCCGGCCGGCCGAAACAGCACGAAGCTCACCTGGTGGTGTGGTGCAATGACGGTTGTATGGGGACGTAGAAACGGTTACCCGCTTGTGACCGTCGAACTCCCCCCTCGAGGTGCCGGGCTACGAGGAGGCCGGCTGGCACACGGGCGCCAGCCGCCCCGGTGACCCGGGTCCCTCGGCGATCGCCGCCCACGTCGACTCCACGACGGGACCGTCGGTCTTCTACCGCCTGAGGGACGTGAAGCTCACCTGGTGGTGTGGGCCGCCCGGCGTCGCCGGGCTGACGCGGGTCACACCGCCGGCCCGGGAGCCGGCGTCTCCCCGTAAACGAGGACCGTCGTCCTCATCGGCATCAGGTCGTTGGCCCAGATGAAGTCCATGGCGTCGAAGGTGACGCGAGCGCAGCCGTGGGAAGCGGGGTGACGGGGGACGGCGTGGTACCCGTGCAGGGCGATCCCGTCGTGGTGGAAGTACTTGGGCCGGTACATCGGCCCGAGCACGCCCTCCTGCCACCCGTCCACCTGGTAGTAGACGGTGTGCGTGCCAGGAGGCGTATCGGCCGTGGCCGTGAACCCCTCGGGGTGGGGGTACGGCTGCTCGGTCCCGGTGGAGGTGTGGAACACCCACTGCAGTTCTCCGTCCAGGACCGCGTAGAGCAGCTGGCGGGCCTTGTCGATCTCGATGGCGCGACCCTCGTCGCTTCGCGGCGTGAGCGGGGCGGGGTCGGCGAGCGCCGCCCAGGTCTCCGGACCGACGCGCCCGTCGACGGTGATGCCGTTCGCCTTCTGAAAGGCGTACACGGCCTGCTCCGTCAACCACCCGTACGTCCCGTCCACCGACCCGACCCAGAAATGGAGGGCCTCCAACCTCGCCTGGAGCTCGGCCACGGCCGGGCCCTCGTCACCGGACCCGAGCAGCTCCGACGGGACCGGCGGCGTGGTGGTGGTCGTCGTCGTCGGCGGGACGGTGGTGGTCGTGGTCGTCGGCGGGACGGTGGTCGACGTCGTCGTGGTTGACGTCGTCGTGGTCGTCGGTGCCCTAGTCGTCGTGGCCGGCGTGGACGCCGTGCTCGTGACTGGGGAGCCGGACTGGATCTCGGGAGCACAGGCGGCTAGCAGGACGACGGCGCCGGCGACGGCCCAGACCAGGGCCCGCCACCGGCGCCGTCGTTCGTCGTCGGCGCCGACGCCCCCCGTCATCCTCGGGCCACTCGGTCGCGTCGCCGCCATGGTGCGGCGGAGGAGGTCACCAGTGCCCACAGCAGGCCGAGGACGCCGACGACCATCAGGATGACGCCCACGACGTCGAGATTGACTCCTTCGACGTCACCGGTCACGGCCCAGTAGAGGACGGCGCCGGCTGCCACCAGGAACACGCTGACTCCGATGCCCATCGATCGCTCCTTCGTCTCGTCTTCGGCTGTCCCCTACCCGCCGGTGTTCGGTCCCCGATCCGAGGGCACGGCACTGATACCGACTGGTGACACGGCGCCCCTCTCGACAGGCGCATGGGCGCGTTCGGCGAGCACGGCGTTCAGTTCGGCGCCGAGAAGGAGCGCCAGGCTGAGGAGGTACATCCACACCAGGACTACGAGTGCCCCACTCAGGATGCCGAAGATTGGGTTCCCGCCGAAGAGCCCGAGGTAGAGCCGGAAGCCCGCGGAGACCAACAGCCACAGGACGCCGGTCAGCGCCGCGCCTCCGACGTGCTGGCGCCACCCCACGTGGCGGTGGGGGACGGCGTGGAAGACGGCGGCGGCCCATGCGAGCAGGGTCACGAAGGCCACGGGCACCCCCGCCCACTGCCAGACCACCCCATAGATGTCGGCCGCGCCGATCCACTGAGCGATCGTGCGTCCCACGCCGAAGAGCGGCCCGACGACGAGCGCGGTGAGCGTGACGACGATGAGCACCATGCTGGCGAGGGCCAGCCCGACGGCGACCAGGCGTCTCCTCATGCGGGATCGCGTGTCCTCGACGTCGTAGATTTGGGCGAGGGTTCGCATGACCGTCGACATGCCTCGGGATGCCGCCCACACCGCGGCGACGACGCCGAAGGTGAACACCCCCCCGCTCCCCCCTTCGAACAGGGCCTCGACCGCTTCCGCGGTGCCCGCGGCCTGGTCGGTGAGGAACGTCTCGAGCACGGTGATTACCTCCTGCTCCGCCCGGGCGAGAAGGCCCGACCCGAACAGGCTGTCCAGGGCGCCAAGACCGGCGGCGACGGTGAGCAGACCCGGGAACACGCTCAGGAGCGAGAAGAAGGCCACCTCGGCCGCCAGCCCGGTGACGCGGTCCTCCTTGGAGTCCTGCGCCGTATGGCGGGCGATGTCGACGACGCCCGAGAGGCGGCGGTGACGCGCCACCCAGCCGCCCAATCGACTGACCTTGCGCTCGGGGATCAGGGCCCGAACCCGCCCGGAGAACGTCGTCGGTCGCTCCGGTCAGTCTCCGGCGACGAAGAAGATCCAATCGCCGCTTTCGGTGATCCCGACGCGGTGGCCCACGTAGCTCCCGAACTGCTCGAAGCGCCGGAGGTCGTCTTCGCCGTAGATCCGCCTGAGCTCCTCCCTCGCCGACGGGGGCACCTCGCTCCACGTCTCGAAGGCGTACGCAGCCGGCCACACGTACTGGGTCGTCCCACCGGCGTCCCGCGTCGCCGCGGGGCCGTCGAGGAGCTCCACCAGCATCCGCAGCGGCGCTCGCCCTGCCGCCTCCGCCTCCCTCCAGAAGGCGGCCGGGCGGCCGCTGCCACCGAAGCTGTAGGTGAACCGGCTGTCACCGGCTAGCGCCACCTCGGCCAGCCTGTCGTAGTCGCACGCCCTCGCCGCCTCGATGATCGCCATCCGGGTGTCCGACACGGCCGCGGGGAGCTCGGGCTGGCGCGCCGGCGGCGGAACCGAGCGCCCGGTCGAGCAGGCCGACTTCCGGTCGGAGAGGCGGAGCGACCGCATCATGGCGTCGAGCACCTTCACGTTGTCGTCGTAGCGACCGGCGGCGGCCGCCTCGGATGTCGTGGCGACGAGTGTCCCGTCCCCCGCGTCCACGAACCAGCCGGTGACGCGCGTCCCGGATGGCAGCAACCCTTGCCCGGTGGTGCGGGTCTCGGCCCGCACGGCGGCGCGTCCGTCGACCGTCGTGGTGCGGTGCCCAAGGACCTCGCTGCTCGACGAGCCCTCGGGGTCCGGCGCCACCTCGCGGAACCCTACCGGGTTCAGCCTCACGTTGATGGCGATCCCGGTCGCCTCCGTCCGCGGTGCGAGGGTAAACGGCTCGGGATGGAAGAACCGGCACGGTTCGGCGATGCCGGCGTCGTTCGTGTACCACCGCTTCGGGAACTCCAGCCGGTAGCCCCGCTCCGGGGCGGCACAGCTCTGCGTGTCCGGCTGCTCGGTCGCCGGAGGTGCGGTCGTCGTGGCCCCCGGCTGCGCCGACGGCGGAGCGGTGACGCCATCACTGGAGTCCCCGCACGCGGCGACGGCGATGGCCAGGACGAGAGCGGCGGCGATCCGCGAGAGCGTCAGGGGCTGCGGCATGCGCCATGCCTACCCTGCCGAGGGCCGGGGCTGACGCCGCGTCCCGTTCGACGTCGAAGCTGTAACGAAGCTGTTACGCACCGAGCCGTTGTGGCCGGATCAGGCTGGGTACGAACGCCAATAAGCGAAAGGAGAGTCATGGGACTCGTTGTCTTGCTTCTGGTGCTCGCCCTGCTTTTCGGAGGAGTGGGACTGTTCGTCGAGGGGCTGAAGTGGGCGCTGATCATCGCCCTCGCCCTGCTCGTCGTCGGCGCCTTGACCGGGTACCGCGGCCGCGCTCGCGTCTGACGGGCCGGAATGCCGGCGTCGTGATGCGGGTCGCGGGAGCCGTCAGGACCTCTCGACGCACGCCCGCACCCGGTCAGTGAGGCTCCGGCGGACCGCCTACAGCTTGACAACATGCGGTCCAGCTCGCCCACGTTGAACCGGCGTGCGTTCTGGAACGCCTGGTCGAGGAGGGCGAGCGACTGCTCCGCCGCGCGGATGGCATCGGCGCACTCCCGAGCACGTTCGCCCTGCCCCAGGGACGACGCCGCTTACTCTCCGTCGCCGTGGCGCTGTGGGTCGTGCTGTGGCTCGTGGTCGGGGGCCGTCACCGGTTTCCAGGTCAGGCAGCTGACCGAGGTCAGCGACAGCCTCGTCGAGTCGGCGGACGCCCTGGACCACTCCGAGCCTGCTCACCCACGCGGCCACGACCCTGGGGACGTCCCGGGTGTGACGTGATCGTTACCGGGACGTCTGCGCCCGCCCGGCTTCGTGGTGGTCGTCGGAGGTCGGAGAACCGCCCGCCGGCCCCGCCGGCGGCGCGACCGGGAGACGGAAGGTGAAGCGGGCGCCGCCTCCGTCCCGGTTCGCCGCTTCGAGGCTGCCGCCCTGGGCCCGGGCGTGCTCGAGAGCGATGGCCAGGCCCAGGCCCGCTCCTCCCCGGGCCCGGGCCGAGTCCGCCTTGTGGAAGCGCTGGAACACACGCTCGACGTCGTCCTCGGGAATCCCTGCGCCGTGGTCGAGCACCTCCAGCGCCACCATGTCCCTCTCGCGACGCCAGACGACCTCCACCTGCCCCCCGCCGTGCTCGACGGCGTTGGCGACGAGGTTGGAGACCACGCGCCTGAACCGGAAGCGGTCGGCCAGGACGGTCAGGTCGGGGCCACTCGCGTCGCACACCGGGGAATCCCCGTCCCAAGCGGCGAGGACGGCGCCCACGGCGTGTGGCAGCGAAAGAGCTTCGAGGTGGACGTCGTCCTGGCCGGCGTCGAGGCGAGCCAGCTCCAGCAGCTCGACGACCAGTGCTTCGAGGCGGCGGACGTCGTCGATGAGTATCTCGGCGAGGCGGTGTCCCTGGGGACGGATGCCGTCGAGCTCCTCGGCCAGCATGGACGCGGCCGAGGACATCGCCGTGAGCGGCGTCCGCAGCTCGTGGGCGACGTCGGCGGTGAACCGGCGCTCCCGCTCGGCGGCTTCCGAGAGGGCCTCGATCTTGTCCTCGAGGGCCGCCGCCATCCGGTTGAAGGACTCGGCCCACGCCCCGAACTCGTCGTCGGTCGCCGCCGGCAGCCGGGTCTGGAGGAGCCCGTCGGCGATCGACGCCGCGGCGTCCGCGGCGCGGGCGACGGGGCGCAGCGTGCGCCGGGCGACCAGGCTCCCCACCAGACTGGCCCCGGCGACGGCCGCCAGCCACCCGATAGCGAGCACGTTGCGGAACTGGCGCAGGCTGTCGAGAAGCTCCGTGCGGTCGAAGAAGAAGTACAGCCGGCTCGTCCCGCCCCTCGGGATGCCGGCGACGACGAGGTACGGCGTGTGGTTGGCCGTGGTCTCGGCGTTGGCCACCTCACCGTGGGTGGGGAGCTCCTGGAGCTCAGCCGGGATCTGCTCCTTCCCTATCGTCGACGTCGACGAGTAAACGACCTCTCCGACGATGGCCACCGTCTCGAAGCCCGCCCGGGCCCGGAACTCGTCGAGCAGCTCCTCGAAGCCCTCCAGAGACAGCTGGCCGGGGCGGGAGAGGAGGCCCAGGCGGGCCGCGTCCTCCGTGTGCCGGACGAACATCCGGGTCCGGTACTCCCGAATGGTCAGGAAGCTGCCCAGGGCCAGCACCCCCGAGGTCACGGCGGCCAGCAGCACGAAGGCGGCGGTCAACCGGGTGCGGAACCGCCGGGGTACGACGGGGGACGGCACGGCTACAGCCCGAGCCGGTAGCCGGCGCCGCGCACGGTCGTGATGTAGCGCGGGTCCCGGGCGTCGTCGCCCAGCTTGTCGCGGAGCCGTTTGATGGCCATGTCGACCAGGCGGGAGTCGCCCAGGTAGTCGTACCCCCACACCCGCTCGAGCAGGTCTTCGCGGCTCACGACCCGCTCCGCGCTGCGGGCCAGCTCGAGCAGCAGCCGGAACTCGGTGGCTGTGAGGTCGACCGGACGCCCGGCGTGGGTGACCCGGAAGCCGGCGGCGTCGATGTCGAGGTCCTGGATCCGGAGGTGGGTGGCCGACCCGTCTGCCGTCGGCCGGCGGAGCGCGGCCCGTATCCGGGCCAGCAACTCGGCCGGCTGGAAGGGCTTGGTCAGGTAGTCGTCGGCGCCGAGCTCGAGCCCGGCGACGACGTCGGCGGTGTCGGAACGGGCGGTGAGGATGACGATCGGCACCTGCGAGTTGCGACGGATGGTGCGGCACACCTCGAACCCATCCACCGACGGCAGCATGAGGTCGAGCAGGATGAGGTCGAAGCGGTGGGCCGCCGCCTCGTCGAGTGCCCGGCGACCGTCGTCCACGGCCGTGACCCGCAGTCCGGCGCGTTCGAGCAACAAGCTGGCCGTCTCTCGTACCGAGCGGTCGTCCTCGACCACCAGCACTCGCCCCTGCATGTCGTCACCTCCTCTCCGTGACGGTCCTAGCGTGGCACGGGGCAGGTCGGCGGCGGGCGCGGTCAACGGATGCGGGCGACCGAGGCCAGCAGGCAACTCGCGTTCTCCAGCTCGTTCGCCGCCGCCCCCAGGTCGACACCGAGCTCGGCCTCCAACTCGAGCCGGCGGAAGGTCCGGACCCGGCCGGTGACGTCGACGTCCCTGCCGACCGAAACGGCGACGGGCATTTCCGTGACCACGATCACCCGTTCCGCCCCGGACCCGACGACGAAGACATGGGGCCCGTACGCGGCCGTCACCCGCCCGCTCAAGGCGATCTCGTCCGCCCGGCCCAGGGTGGTGACCGACGAGGTGGGGTGCAGCGAGGCGGGCTCTATCGACCGGCCGGCCCCTTCGCATGCCGCGGAGGCCGTCACAAGGACGACGAGCAGTCGCGCTGTTCGGCTTCGAGCGGCAGGCGCTGCGGATCCCTCCTCACGAGTCGTCCTGCCGAACAGTTTCCCAAGAATCGAGGTCGGTACCAGGGTGAACGAGGCTTTCGCCGTAACAGTTGGGTCACGAGCGCGCGGTCGGCCCGCCGGGCGCAACCGTTCTGTCACAGTTCGTGGCGAGCGATGCCCGCGCCACTCCTCGCGGGTAGGGGGACGACGGTGGCCGGCCTCCTCCCTCCAGACACCGAGCTCGACGCGCGGCGAACGCTCGTCCCGCTGGCGCTCGGCAGCGCCATCGTGCCGGTCGCCGTGATCGCCATCCTGGCCGCGGCCCTCTTCTCGGTACCGAGCGCCGCGCTGCCTGCGGAGACCCTGGACGCCCGACCCCGGATCACACGGCTCTACGCCGCCGACGGCTCCGAGGTCGCCGCCCTTCGAGGGTTCGAGACGTTCATCCCCGTGGCCATGGACGAGCTGCCGCAGTCGCTCGCCGACGCCGTCGTCGCCGTCGAGGACCAGCGGTTCTACTCGCACAGGGGAGTGGACACCCGGGGGATCATGCGCGCCCTCTGGACCAACGCCATGGAAGGGCGGCCTGTGCAGGGCGGGTCGACCATCACCCAGCAGTACGTGAAGCAGGCCTACATGGGCGACCGCGACCGCTCCCTCTCCACCAAGGTCCGTGAGGCCGTGCTGGCCACGCGCGTCGAGAAGCGGCTGTCGAAGGACGAGATCCTCCACCGCTACCTGTCGACGGTGTACTTCGGGGGCGGGGCGTACGGGGTGGGTGCCGCGGCCCAGAGCTACTTCCGCAAGCCGGTGTCCGAGCTGACCCTTTCCGAGAGCGCGCTCCTGGCCGCCGTGATACGGGCGCCGAGCCGGCTGAACCCCCGCTCCAACCCCGGGGCGGCGGAGTGGCGGCGCCGGCTGGTGCTCCACCGCATGCAGGAGCAGGGGCGCATCGGCGACGGGGATCTGCGGGCCGCGCTCGACCAGCCCGTGATGCTGGTGGCCGACGCGCCACCTGACTCGCCGGCCACCGCGGTGTACCCGCGCATCGAGGACCCGGGACGGCACCGGTTCTTCGTCGACTACGTCCGGCGCTATCTGATCGACCGCTACGGTGCGACGGTCGTCTTCAACGAGGGCCTTCGCGTCGAGACGACCCTCGACCCCGAGCTCCAGTCCCTGGCGGAGGCGACGGTCGAAGACGCGCTGGCCGGGACGGCGCCACCCCTCGAGATGTCGCTGGTGTCCGTCGACCCCACGACCGGCTTCGTGAAGGCCCTCGTCGCGGGACGGGACTTCGACCGGTCCCAGGTGAACCTGGCCCTCGGGAACTGCGAGCGCGTCGAACCTGCGGGCGTTGGCGAGCCGATGTGCGTGGACGGGGGCGGCACGGGGCGCCAGCCCGGCTCCGCGTTCAAGCCATTCGTCCTGGCCCGGGCGCTCGAGGAAGGGATGTCTTTGGACCGGACCTACCGCGCCCCGTCCCGGTATGCCTTTCCCGGCTGCGGTAGCCGCAGCGGCTGCACCGTCAGGAACGCAGGTGGTCAAGGGTACGGGCGCCTCAGCCTCGGGCAGGCCACCGCCCGTTCCGTCAACACCGTCTTCGCCCAGCTCATCCGCGACGTGGGCGTCAAGGAGACGGCGGCACTGGCCCACCGCTTCGGTGTGACCATGATCGACCCCGACGGCAGGACGCCGGACGGCGAGCGGTACGGGGCGAGCCTCGCCCTGGGGGCCAAGGAGGTCTCCCCCCTGGACATGGCCGCCGCGTACGGCGTCTTCGCCAACCGGGGCATCCGGCTACCGGCCACGCCCGTCGTCAAGGTAACGACCGCTGACGGCCGCGTCCTCGAGGACAACACCAACCGCAGAGGCCGGCGCGTCCTGTCGACGTTGGTGGCCGACCGCGTCACCGAGGCCCTCCGCGGCGTGGTCCGCTCCGGGACCGGCACGGCGGCGGACATCGGCCGCCCGGACGTGGCAGGCAAGACGGGGACCACCGACAACCACAGCGACGCCTGGTTCGTCGGCTTCACACACGACCTGTCGACCGCCGTGTGGATGGGGTACGCCGACTCGCAGCGCCCGCTCCTCAACGTCGACGGTCACCGGCGGATCTTCGGGGGATCGATCCCCGCTGCGACGTGGGGCGCGTTCATGGCGGCAGCCCTGGAGGGCGACGCCACGGGAACGGCCGCGTCCTCCCGGTAAGCGCTGCTCGGGCCTCGAGCGCTTGGACAGGGCGCCCACCCGCTCGCCGACGATGGTCGCCAACGCGTTGGGCGTCATGTCATCCCGGCCTTTCGCTCGCTCGCCCTCGCACCGAGACGCTCCCGGTCGGCTCCACGACGACGAGGGTCACGTCGTCCAGATCGAACACGCCCTGTTCCCGCAGCCTGCTCCGCAGCTCGTCGCCGGTCATCTGCGAGCTCAGCGGCCCGGTCGGCAGGTCGACCCGTCCGGCGTCGACGACCGTCTCGGGCTTGAAGTCCAGGACCCTGCGGAGCGCTGCGGACCGCTGCCGGAGGGCGGCGATGCCCACCTGGAGGAGCAGCAAGGTCACCAGCGCCGTCATCCCCTCCATGTAGCTCGGGTCGCTGCTGGCGGCCGTCGAGGCCACCAGGCTGCCGATGGCCACCGTCACCACGATGTCGAACGACGACAGCTGGGCGACCGTACGTCGCCCGGCGAGCCTGATGGCGACGATCGTCGACAGGTAGGTCGCCACGGTCGCCACGACGACGTAGCCGACCGTTCTCCAGCTCGCTCCGAGCCATTCGTCCATGAGGGTCCCCTCTTTCACGTCGGGTGCCGGCG
>Ga0247704_1000027_pt1 | contig 36922 bp, 43 predicted proteins | sample 41W_NmetaG_FD_189042 | JGI IMG/M metagenome (GOLD analysis project Ga0247704, IMG submission 189042) | Soil microbial communities from hillslope of Landscape Evolution Observatory, University of Arizona, Oracle, AZ, United States - 4-1-W_N | ecosystem: Engineered > Artificial ecosystem >...
CGGCCGGTAACTTCGACTACGGGTGGCTGGGATCCCACCAGCGTCCCCTCGAGCACGCCGGCACCCTGGCCACCATCGAGATGGGGGCTCGCCAGTACGTGCCTTCCCTGGGGCGGTTCCTCCAGGTCGACCCCGTGGAGGGCGGGTCGGCGAACGACTACGACTACTGCTCCGGCGATCCGGTCAACTGCAATGATCTGAACGGCCAAGCGGCTGCCCCCGCGATGGACGTCAAGTGGACTGTCACCAGCTGGAACGGGTGGGTCGTTCCCATGCGGTGGGGCCAGACCGGGCGTCGATACGTCGGAGAGCGGTTTGGGCAGTTTGGCCTCCGGCACGTCCAGAGTGGTCACGTCGGGCGGTCAGGCGGTCTCGGCTGGGTGAAGAGAGACGGTTGGTGGACGACTGCCGGAATGGAGGCCGACGTTCGAGCAGCATTGGAAAAGGGCGGCGTGTACTCCGAGTCGCTTGACCCCATGTGGATACACAGGTTCATTTACTGCAAGGAATTCGAGCTGCCCGGCGGAGTACGTGTACGCGACACCATCACTGTAATCGTTGACACCCGTACGGCGCCCAGCGGGGGGATGGTTGGTGTTAAGACGGCCTGGAAGAACCGTGAAACCTACTGAGGAAACCGGTGATCATCTACCCATAGAAATGGAAGTTCTCAATCTCTTGGAGACAACGTTCGTTGGCTACCAAGAGGCGTGGGGCGCTATGAACACAACTATAGAATGGGATGCCTTTGCCATCAGTGGAGCCTTTCCACACTCCGAGCTGATCGCCACCTTCCGCGATCTCGCGTCAGGGACGCAATACCAATGGCACCAAGCGCTCTGGGACGCAGCGCATCCGCCGGTATCTGTCGACCAGCTTTCCGCCCAAGACATGTTTGACAATTTGATGGACATCATTCGGGAGGGGCTTGAGAGTCTATGGCGACCGGCCGCCGGTGCGGTTTCATTCGGGAACGCCGGCCCATGAGGCGGCTGTCATTCGCGCCTTCTACAGGCGCAACTTTAGACGCCTGCGCCGGTCCTGACGTGGATGCGCTACGCACATGACGGGGGCTGCTACGGCGGAGCACGAAGCCGTCGCCCCGGGCGATCGAGAGCCCTACACCTGCAAACCTACGACCCGGCCGGTCGGTTGGTCTCCAGCTCCCGACACTGCCGCGGGCACTCCGGCCTATGACAGCCACGGCAACACCACCACCCTCGGCACCCACCCTCATCTCGAAACCGGGTCGTGTCGGAGTTGCCCGACACATCCCGTGGAGGGGGGGTCGGCCAACGACTACGACTACGTGGCTGGTGACCCGATCAACAACGTGGATCTCGATGGCACTCGATGCCTCACTGGAGTCGCCCGCCGAGTGCAAGAGGAGCGCATTAACCCGAAGACCGGTGAGGTCGAGATGAAGACACGGGAGATCTGTCGCAGTGTAAGCCGCGGGGCCGGGCGAGCCGCCCGAGCGTTCGTCGACGACCCGGGGAAGTACTTCTCACAGTGTGTGAGGGGGTTCGCTACAGGAGCGGTCACAGGCGTCTACGTGGGAGGTTTCGGCGGAGCGCTAGCTAACGGTGGAAGAGAGTGCTTTAGTAACGCTTTCGCACAGTTCCTTACAGACGGGGGCCTCCGCGCCGACTACGTGGCCTGGCTTAACGGCGGCACTACGTTCTACTCGGGGGCGAAAAACTTTGCCGCGGGAACCACACAGATCGTCGAATTCAGGGGACCTTTTTATCCGTAGGACGGTGCAATGTGGAATCGCAAGTGAAGGGTTGGATGGCACTCTTCGGCGGTATTGCTTTCATATTTGGCGGGATTGTCGCCGTTGAACCAGTAGTTGTCGTGGTCGGAATTATTATGATCCTAGTTACATTGGCAACATTTCGCGTCCGGAAGAGCATTAGGGATCGCTACAGGGCGAGGTAGGTGTCTATGGACTCTCGGCCCATGCACTCCACGGGTTCGTTGGGGGCCACAGACTCGGGAGCGTCCACCCCGATCAGCCTGATGCGCTCGTTCGGCGACACGATGGATGGTGTCGCCGTCGATCACCGCAAAACCGTTCGGATCTCCGACCCAAAGTTCCCCTCACTCTGGGCGGCGAGGCCACCGCAGGTCACCGACCCCCTCGGGGCCGCCGCCCAGCGGCTGGGCGAGCTGCGGGGGGGCGCCGGGGAGCTGGCCGACCAGATCGCCACTCTCGAATTCCGGCCCTGATCGGCGTCGGCTCACGGGCAGGCCCGGCCCGGCTGCCCGTGAGCCTCATCCTTTCGCCGCCGGAGCCGCCCTGGGACACTGGTGGCCGTGCCGGCCACCGCCCCCACCGCTTCGGCCTGCACCGGCGCCACCCGGCCCCGGCCCGAAAACACGCGTCCGCGCCTTGACCGCTGCTCGGCACACCGCGTCAGGCCCCAACGCCCGCATCGCCCCAGGTCACGCCCGGTGTCCGGCCTCCCGCTACGACAACTCGCGTCAGACCCGTTCCATCCCGTGGAGGGCGGGTGCGCCAACGACTACGTGTATGTAAGCGATCCGATCAACCAATTCGACCTCGATGGCCGCGAGTGTCCCCCGTGGGTCCACAACCTGTTCGGGAAGATTGGCGTTGGCGACTACATTCGAGCGGCTCGGCTCTTCAACAATAGCGAATATATGGCGGCATTCAAGCTTGTCCTAGGCGAGCTGGCTGAGAGCGCCTCGATCAAAGCGAATAGCTCGGCGTGGCGACGGTTATCCCATGCCATCAGCAGTTCCGCCAAACGGGCGACGGTCATCGCAGCGAAGGCTTCAGTTCTCGTAGCAAGGCTTGCGGCCTGGTACGTGTCAGCAGCGGCGACCTATGGCGACGCGATATGCACGCTCGCGAGCGACGGACCAGCCACCGGTTGGAGAGGGGGACCGAATGATCCCGGATAACCGACCTTCGGAACGTCGATGATGCGTTGGCTCAGACTCTACCTACGAGGTATCCGCGAGTCGTTCAGTCGGTCGAGCAACGAAGGTCTGGAGGTAGTTTGGCAGTTTGCCTTGGCGTCAGTCGCCTGCCTGGTGTTCGCCGTGCTCTCTATCGTAAATGCGATAGCTGGCGACGCTGTTATGGCGTCACTTATCGCCGCCGTGGCTTGCCTGGGCATTTCTGGTGTTACCGGCGCATATGTGGTGCGCTCCACCTCGGGAAGGTGATGCGCCTGACAGCCACAGCCCGTGGAGGGCGGGTCCTGCAACGACTACGACTACGTGTGCGGGGATCCGGTCAATGGTTTCGACCTCGACGGGCGAAAGGGGAATCGCCCTCTGGAGAATCGCGACGCTGAATGCCTGGGCGGCACCTACGCCCAGATCACGAGCGACCCCTGCAGGGCGTATCAACTTGCGAAGGTCACCGGCAATTCTGACTTCTATTACGAGGGGAAAACGTACTCGACCCCAGGTAAGCCGAACGCTGCGCTCAAGTATATTGGCGATAGGCTCAAGCCTGTACTTGTAGATCGGGCCGGTGAAACCCTAAGACTGTGTGCGGAGGGCGCTCGTGCTGGCGCCGCGGTTGGTGCCGTTGCGGCGGCACAGACGTCAGCGGCCTCGGTGGCGGCGGGGGCAATCGGAGGTTGTGCGCCGACGTCGGCATTGCAGTGGCAGGCCAGTTTATCGAGGCGGGTGCCGCTGTTCTCCCACTCTTGGACGACGCTTTCGACGCGTATCAATTCATTCAGGGTGTCCGCCGTCGGCTTTGATACGAAGGAGAATGGCGGGAGTGATCATCGACGTGGACTCAGACAGAGGAGCCGTTCCGTACTCTTGGCCGTGACTGGATGGGACGTCTTAGCCTTCTGCGTCGTACTCGTCGTCATTATTGGCTTCGAGTACTCCAAAGTTATGTTCAGGGAGGACTACTCTCTCTCCCGCTGGTTGAACTCCTTGTAATTGGGGCCGTTGTCGGAGCAGTTGTTCTCTTGTCAAGCATTGTTATCTAACATAAACCGAGTTTTCCGTGCGCCCAGCCAGTTGGAGGTCAGGCCTGCTGCCCTGTACCGGAGCGCTGCCCCTGCAGCCCAACCGCACCAACGGTCACCAGCTTGAGGCCTGTAAGGATTGTATGGCTCTGTGACCGGCTGGCCTTTGACCCGCGCTGGCAAGCCGCAGAGCAGAGGGCTCACCACCGAAGCGGAGTCGTCGTTCCACCCTGTCGTGCCGCTGGGCACGCGCCACGGTAAGCGAGGCAGTCCGCCCGTCAGCCACTCGTCACCTTCACGCTACGACGCCACGTGCCGGCCACATGAGGTGCCGGTGTAGGACCTCGCCGGTACCGCCGTCGCGCCGCGGCGCCACCGGCACTGTCACTTTGCTGGCGCATCGACTGTCAATTTCCTGTCGCTTTACAAAGCGACACGGAAGTGGCAGTGGAAACGACACCTCCGTGTCAGTGGCGGGGACACGACAGTGTCAGTGGCGACGACAGCAGGTTGTCAGCACAGGCGACACCGAAATGTGGCTCTCCTGACCTACCAGTCTGCGCTGGTGGCCAGCGCTGGTGAGGCCGACGTTGCGCAGCACGTCGAGGGTGGGCTGGCTGCTGGCCGCCTCGTAGCGGCGGATGTTGAAGACGTGGATGCCCAGGCGGTCGGCCATGGGAACCGATCTCGTTGACAATCCCCGGACCGGGTCGGGAAGTCTGGATTGAGAACCATTCTTACTCACGCTAGGATGGCGAGCATGAGCTATCCCAAAGTGCCCGTCACGGTCCTCCTGGGTTGGTCCGCCTCTGCCAAGGCCCACGCTCTCCGCTGCATCGCCGGTGAGACGTCGGAGCTGGCGGTGGTGTGCACCGAACCAACTGGTGCGCCAGAGGGAGCGCGGGTCGCCGAGTCGGTCGAGCGGGTGGCGGAGCGGAGCCTGGGGTGTGCCTGCTGTGCCCTTCGCCTCGACGTCCGCACTTCGGTGTTCCGCCTCCTCGCCCGCCGCCGGCCGCCGAAGCGCATCGTCGTGGTCGCCGGCGCTGAGACCGATCCGGGCCCGCTGCTCGCCACCCTCCTGTGCGACCTCGACATGCTGCGGCGGACACGCCTCGATGCGGTGATGACTGCCATCGATGCACGGGAGGCCGCCGTCCGCCTGGCCACCGGCGCGCCCTTCGCCCCCGGGGAGCGCTGCGAGGAGCACGTCGCGCTGGCCGACGGGGTGGTCGCCATCGGGTCCTGCGGGCTCACCACGGCCGCACAGGGTGCCGTCCGCCATGCGGTGCGAGCACTCAACCCCTTCCGTCCGCAGTGGGCCTCGGGTGACGGCGCGTGGCCGACGCCCGATCACGACGACGCCGCGTACGCCCTCGGTGGCGTCGCCGACCGCCTGGACGGCGCCGAGGCCGGCCTGGTGGCCTCGCCACGATCGGTGCTCCTCGACATCGACGGTGAGGCGGACCCCGAAGCGCTGCGGAACTGGGTTCAGGGCGTGTGCGGGGACCAGGGCGGAAAGCTGCTGCGCCTTCAGGCGGTCTGCTCACTGCGCTCCGGGGCGGATCGCTGGGCCGCATCGGCGGTGCGCTCGTTCTACGCCACCGGCCGATGCCGTCCTCGTCGTGGCGGGCCGCCCGGAGCCCGGGTCCTGGCTGTCGGTCGGGGCCTCGACATCGAGGCACTGGCCGGATCGCTTCGCCTGGCCCTGGCCAGCGCATGAGCCCCCCCGGCGGTGACACCGTGTCCCCTCGCCCCGCCGGCGTGGAATCGCTGTTCGAGCCGCGCCTGGCGGTCGACGGCACCGCCCAGTTCGATGAAGCGGTCAGCGTGGCGGCGTGGGCACCCGACGGCGCCGGCCTGGTCGCAGGAACCCTCGGCGGCGAGGTGGCGCTGTGCGGGAGGGACGGCCGGGTGGCCGTCCGCCTCGACACCGCTGCACCCGTCCTCGATGTGTGCTGGTCCCCCACCGGCGACATGGTGGCGGCGGGCTGTGAGGACGGCTCCCTCTGGCTGTGGGCGGCAGGAGGAGAGCCGAGACGCCACGCACTGGGCGACGCCGTCGAGCAACTGGCCTGGGGTGCGTCCGGGCTGGCCGCCGCCACCGGCGATGCCGTCGTCGTGCTCGACGCCGCCGGCACCAACCGGGTCGACCTGGCCGTGCCACCGGGAGCCGCCCTGGTGGTGGCCTGGACCGGATCGGGTGCCGGTGCCGCCCTGCTCGCCGGCGGCGTCGGCGGCCTCCGGGAGGTGCTCGTCGGTGGTTCCGGCGGAGAGGCGTGGCCCCGGGCCGCGGTGGTGGCCCTGGCCGTCGATCCCACCACCGGCGTTGTCGCCGCCGGGACGCTCGGCGGCGACGTCGAGATCGGCCGGCGGGGCCCGACGTTGGCCGTCGGGCGCGACGCCATCGCGGCCCTGTCCTGGTCGGCGAGCGGTTCGCGCCTGGCGGCGGTCTCCGACGGGCGCCTGGCCGTGTGGGCGCTTCACGCCGTCGACGGCACCGTCACCGGCCCCCGTCGCCTGGTCGGCCATGGGGACTGGGTCACCGGCGCCGCCTTCTCCCCGGTCGGGCCCCTCCTGGCCTCCGTCGGCGCTGACGGAGGCCTGGCCCTGTGGGATCCGGCCCAGACCGTCGATCCTCTCGAGCGCGTCGAGCTCGGCGGCCCCCTCGACGCCCTGGCCTGGCGTCCCGACGGCCGGGCCCTGGTGGCCGGGAGCCGCGACGGGCTCATCACCGTGGTCGACTGCTCGCAGTTGGCGCCGGCATCCGGTTAGCGTGCCAACCGCCGCCAAGGTGTTGACTCATGCGATCATTCGCATCCTAGAATGCGTCTGTGCCCCCCGCCTCACGGTCCTCCGTCGCCGCCCCGAAGGCGGCGGGGACGTCGGCGGCCATCTCCGAAGCCGGCCTTGAAGCGGCCGCCGAGCTGCTGCGGGCCCTGGCCAACGGACATCGCCTGGCCATCGTGGCCGAGCTCAACGACGGGCCCCGTTGCGTGCACGAGCTGGTGGAGGCCCTGGGGGTCTCCCAGCCCCTGGTGTCCCAGCACCTGCGCATACTGCGGGCCAGCCATCTCGTGCGAGCCGAGCGGAGGGGGCGGGAGATCGCCTACTCCCTGGGCGACGAGCACGTCTTCCACATCGTGCATGACGCCGTCCTGCACGCCACCGAGGGCCAGCCGTCCGGGCTGGGCCCCGACAGGCACACCTCATGAAAGGCAACCGATGACCATCACCCATCCCGTCCACGACGAGCACGCCCACGCCCACGGCTCGGGCTGCGGCCATGTCGCCGTCGACCACGGCGACCACACCGACTTCCTCCACGACGGCCATTCCCACCGGCTTCACGACGACCACTGGGACGAGTGCGAGCCCGCCGTCCACGTCACCCACGAAGCCCATGACCACGCCCACGAGGACGGCTGCGGGCATGAGGCGGTCGACCACGACGGGCACACCGACTTCCTCCACGACGGCCACCGCCACGCCAGCCACGACGGCCACTGGGACGAGCACTGAGCCCCGCCGAGGTCCTCGCAGCCAACACCTCCCGCGGCCGGGGCCAAGCCACCGACGACATGAGGCTGCACGCCACCGCAGCCGAGCGGGTGGCCGCAGTCGACCAGCGCTACACCACCAGCCGCCGGGCGCTGGTCCAGGCCCTCCTCAAGGCCGGGCGCCCGCTGACGATCACCGAGATCCTGTCCGGGGCCACTGGCATGCCCCAGTCGTCGGCCTACCGCAACCTCACCGTGCTGTGCGAGGCCGGCGTGGCCCGGCGCCTTCCCGGCATGGACGACCTCGGGCGCTTCGAGCTGGCCGAGGACCTGGCCGGGCACCACCATCACGTTCTCTGCACCGGCTGTGGCACCGTCGTCGACTTCGCCGCCTCGGCCCGGCTGGAGCGGGCCCTGGCCGAGGCCAGCCGGGTGGTGGCCGAACAGACCGGCTATGAGATCACCGGCCACCGCCTCGACTTCGACGGCCGCTGCCCGAACTGCCTCTGACGCCAGGCCGCTCTACGACGAAGCCCGGGCCCGCCTCCGGCCGAGGTCGAAGATCGCGGTAATGGCGAAGGCCCCCGACGCCACCAGGACGATGGTGCCGCCGGGGGCCAGCCCGCCGGCCCGGGCCACGGCCAGGCCGACGACGACCGACCCGAGCCCGACGGCGACGGCCCAGCGCAATGTGGCGACGAAGCTGCGGGCCAGGCGCTGGGCCGCGCCCACGGGCAGGACCATCAGGGCGGCGACGAGCAGGACGCCGACGACGCGCATGGCCGCTACCACCGTCACTGCGGTGAGCGCGGCAAGTCCGATGCTCAGGGCGTCGACGGGCAGTCCGGCCACCCTCGCCGCCTCCTCGTCGAGGGCCACGGCGAACAGCGCCCGCCACGACACGGCGATCACCACCAGGATGGCGGCGCCGAGGAGGCAGATGCTGCGAGCATCGGCGGGGCTGACGGTGAGGACGGAACCGAAGAGGTAGGTGAGGACGCCGGCGTTGAGCGAGCCGGCCAGGCCGGTGAGCACGACGCCACCGGCGATGCCGGTGTAGAAGAACACGGCCAGGGCCAGGTCACCGCTGGCTCGCCGGCGCAGTCGGAGCCATTCGATGGTCACGGCGCCGGCGACCGCCACCGCCAGGGCGGTCCACAGCGGGCTCAGCCCGGCCAGGAGCCCGGCCGCCACCCCGGCGAAGGCCATGTGCCCCACGCCGTCGCCCATGAGCGACAGGCGCTTCTGGACCAGGAAGGTTCCGATCAGGGGTGCACAGGCGCCCACGGCCATCCCCGAGGCCAGGGCCAGCTGCATGTACTCCCGGTCGAAGGGCCAGGGCAGGGGCAGGGTCACTGAGCTGCCCTCTGACGAGGGCAGCCCGGTGAATGCTGAACGGACCGGCCTCCCGGGCCAGTCACGTCAGCCCCTCCAGCCACACCGGCAGGTCGGTACGGTGCACGCCCAGGCTGACCCCCTCGGCGGTCAGCGCCGCGGGCGGGCCGTCGAAGGCGACCCTGCCCCCGCGCAGCACGAGCACCCGGTCGAGGTCATCGGCGACCGCCCCCAGCTCGTGGGACACCAGTAGCACCGCTACCCCGTCGTGGTGGCAGCGGGTGACGATGGCATCGCGGAAGCGGGCCTGGGACTCGGCGTCGACGCCGGCGACGGGCTCGTCGAGCACCAGCAGCTCGGGCTCGGAAACCAGGGCCCGGGCGATGAACACCCGCTGTTGCTGGCCGCCGCTGAGCTCGGTGATGGGCACCGAGCGCCGGTCGGCCAGGGCCACGACGTCGAGGGCCCGATCGATCCGCTCGCGCTCGTCGGGGTGCGGCCGACGGGCCCACCCCCGGCGGGCCACGCAGCCCGAGGCCACCACCTCCTCGACGGTGGCGGGCAGCTGGTCGACCACCACTGCGCGCTGGGGCACGTAGCCCACCCGCCATCGCTGCTTCAGCCGGTTCGGCGCCTGGCCGAGGAGGCGCACCTGCCCTGCCACGGGTGCTGTGAGGCCGAGGGCGACGCGCACCAGGGTCGACTTGCCCGATCCGTTGGGGCCGGCCAGGGCCACGAACTCCCCCCGCCCGACGCGCAGGCTGACGCCGTCGAGCACGGCGTGGCGCCCGTAGGAGAAGCTCACCCCCTCCAGCGCCAGGGCGTCGGCGGCGGGAGCGCGAGGGCCGTCGCTCAGCGGCATCCCAGGGCCTGGCGTACGGCGGCGAGGTTCTCCCGCATCACCGAGACATACGTCTTTCCCGCCTTGGCGTCGTCCTCGGACAGGCCCTCGAGCGGATCGAGGACCGCCGTGCCAACACCTGCCTCCCGGGCCAGGGTCTGGGCCACCTTGGGCGAGACCAGCGTCTCGTAGAAGATGGTGTTGGTGCCATCGGCGCGGACCTTTGCCGCCAGCTCGGCCAGGCGCTGCGGGGTCGGCTCCGACTCGGGCGCGAGGCCGGCGATGGCGTCCTGGGTCAGGCCATAGGCCCGGGCGAGGTAGCCGAAGGCGTCATGGGAGGTGACCATGACCCGGCGGTCGCACTGGGCCAGACCCTGGCGGAAAGAGGCGTCGAGATCGTCCAGCTCGCGGCTGTAGGCCGCGGCGTTGGCTTCGTAGGTGGTCCGGTTCGGAGGGTCGGCCTCCGACAACGCCGTCGCCACCCGGGCGACCATGGCCTTCATCAGGGTGGGGTCGAGCCACACGTGGGGGTCGATGTCGAGGTCGGCGTCGCCCACGGGGGCAGGAAGCAGGGAACGGACTTCGCCCAGCAGATCCACCTTGGCGCCCTTGGCCCGGTCGGCCGCCTTCTCCAGGGCCGGCTGGAACCCCCGACCGAGGAAGATGAGGACATCCGCGTCCTCGATGCGGTCGACCTGGCGCGAGTTCAGCTCGAGGTCGTGCGGCTCGGCACCCGCCGGGGTGAGGTTGCGCACCTGCACCCGATCGCCCCCCACCCGCTGGGCTGCCTCGAACAGCGGGTAGAAAGCGGCGACGACCTGGGGCCGTCCGTCGGCCGCCTCCTCATCGCCATCGCCGCCTCCGCACGCGCCCAGCGCGATCATCAGCACCACTGCGGCTACGACTCTTCGCACGGACCCCCCTATCGAGAATGAGAACGAGTCTACCGTAGGCCATGTGGCGTGCGAGGGGCCATCGTTCAGCTGCGACCACTGGCCGCAGCTGCGATTAGGCCGCCGGTGGTTCCATGCCCTCTGGTCCTCAGGTCGGGTCCGGGCCGATGACCGGTAGGGACTGTAGGTACGGCTCGATCTCGTGGCGCTGGCCACGTTGTCATGTCCCCAGGGCGGCGTAGGTGTCACACCGCGTGAGAGATGACAGCACCCTTGCGAATGGCTGGCCGAGCGGCCCCGTACCACTCGGTCAGCATGTCGTCGCGTCGAACTGTGATTCTCCGGGCGCACGCAGGGTCACGTTCCGGTCGCTCTGCAGTTCCACTACTGCGAAAGGACCAACGGCCCTAGTCGGCGTCGCCTGCCCCGTCGCATCATGCCGGGGTGTCTACCCTGCGCTCGCTGGGCGCGGTCCGTCGCGCCGACCAGGGCCCGCTGCTCGCCGTCTTCGACGCGCTGTCCGACGCTGCTGCCCTGGTCGACGGCCGGGGCGTCATCACCCACGTGAACGCGTCCTGGGAGACCTTCGCCGCCCTCAACGGGGGTGACGCTGGCAAGACCGGCCCGGGGACCGACTACTACCACGTGTGCCGGGCGGCCTCCGCTGCCGGGGACGCGGACGCCGACACGGTGGCGGGCGGGCTCGAAGGAGTCCTCTCAGGGCGCTTGCGGGCGTTCGAGCACCGGTACCCCTGCCCGTCCCCCGTCGAGGGGCGGTGGTTCGTCGTGCGCATTGCCGCGCTGAGCGGTGCTGAGGGAGCACTCGTGACCCACCTCGACGTCACCACGACCAAGCTGGCCGAGGACGAGCTCGCCTACCGGGCGACCCACGACCCACTGACCGGGCTGCCCAACCGGGACGAGGTGTTGCGCGCACTGCGGGCCGCCCTCGCCCGCCGGGACAGGTCGGGCGGCCCAGTGGCCCTGCTGTTCCTCGACCTGGACGACTTCAAGCCCATCAACGACCGCTACGGCCATGCCACCGGCGACCGCGTCCTCGCGCTGGTCGCCCACCGCCTCCGGCGCCAGCTCCGGACCACCGACACTGTGGGCCGGGTGGGAGGGGACGAGTTCGTCGCCGTGTGCGAGGCCACGGAGGCGGCGGCGCTGGTCGCCCGCCTGCGGAGTGCGGTCTCCTCCCCCATCCAGCTCGGCGCCGACACCGTGGGGGTCGGCGTGAGCATCGGGGTCGCCGTCGCACCCGAGCTGGGGAGCGCTGCGCCGGAGGACGTCGCCGAGGCCCTGCTCACCCAGGCCGACTAGGCGATGTACGAGGACAAGCGGCGACGGTCGCCGTAGCTGGGCGTTCCACGTCGCCAACCCGGGACGTTCCGGTTCGCACGACTCATCGGGACTCGGCGGGCGCCGCAAGTGGCATTCGCACGCAGAAGGTCGCCCCGCCCTGCGGCCCGGGCTCGTACCAGGCATCGCCCCCGTTTCCTGCCAGGTCGGCAACGATCGCAAGCCCGAGGCCGATCCCTCGTTTGCCACTGGCAGCAGCGTCCCGGCTGAAGCGCTCGAAGAGGTGGGGGGCGAAGGCCGCTGGTACGCCCGGACCCTGGTCGCTCACCCGCAACTCGACGCAGCCGTCCACCGGCGCCGCGTCGACCTGCACCGGGGCCGCGCCGTACTTGAAGGCGTTCTCCAGGTAGTTGTCCAGGATCTCCCCGAGATGGTCCCGGTCGGCGTAGGCGACCAGATCGGGTGGGCACTCGACGGAGACGTCGGCCGCCCGTGACCCCAGGCGTCCCACGCAGGTGGCGACCACGCCGGCCACGTCGACGGCCTCAGGCGTCGCCGGTCGGGTGCCGGCCTCGATGGCCGCCGCCGACAGGACACGATCGACCAGGCGCTGCATGTGCCGGGCCTGGTCTTCGGCCCGGGCCAGGAGATCGAGCTTGCGGGCGTCCTCCATCTCGTCCCAGTGCTGTTGCAGGGCCTGGGTCACCCCCACGAAGACGGTGATGGGGTTCGCCAGCTCGTGGGCGACGACGGCGAGGGCCTGGTCGCGCCGGCGCAGGGCGGCTACCGCGTCACGCTCGGTTGCGGCACGGGAGGTCACGTCGCGCAGCGACGCGACGAGCACTGGCTCGGCATTCCATCGGCTGGCGGCGATGCGCATCTCGACCACCCGTGGCACCCCGGCGACCAGCAGCTCGATCTCGGTGGCCGATCCCACCGAGATCGGGTACCCGAAATCCGTACCGACAAGGTCGGTCAGCGACCGGCCGAAGAGGTCGCAGGCCGTGGGGTTGGCGAAGCAGACCTTCCCTGCTCGGTCGACCACGATGATTCCGTCGGCCAGGGCCCCGACCACCCCGCCCAGGCCGTCGCCGGGCTGCAGGCGGGTCGCACCACTCCCCTCGGCACTCAGCGGCCCAGACATCGCCTCATCCCGCCGGCTCCGGGGCAGCGGGCTCCCTGGTGGCGCCGAGCCGCATCGCGGGTCCGGTGAGGATGCCCGTATGGTCGGCAAAGGGCAGGCCCACGTGCAGGCCGTGGTCGTCGATGGTGAACTCGTGGACGCGGTGGTCGTGGGCGGAACCCCGGACCTTGAGCACGCACAGGGCGCGGCGGACCACGCCTTCGAGTTCGAGATAGCGGAGCAGGACGATGGCATCCGTGAGGGTGGACGCGTGGGCCTCGGTGAGCGTGTCGCCGCCCAGGAGGCCCCGGGACGACGAGGTGAACAGGCTGGTGATCCGGGCGGCCCGCAGGTGCGAGGTGAACCCGACCATGAAGTCGAGCATGCCCCGGACCGTCCCGATGCGCTCGAGCCCGGAGAGGTTGTCCACCACGAGCCGGCGAGGCTCGAAGGCCTCGATGTGCTGGCGGAGGCTGACGAAGTGGTCCTCGAGCGACGCCACCTCCGGGTACTCGCAGACGAGCCGCAGGAGGCCGGCACCCTCCAGCGCCGACAGGTCGCAGCCCCAGCTGGTGGCATTGCGGTGGATCTGGTCGGCGCTCTCCTCGAAGGAGACCAGCAGGCAGCGCTCCCCTGCCGCGGCCGAGGCGGCGGCGAAGGTGGTGGCCACCAGGGTCTTGCCGATCCCCGTCGGGCCCGAGACGAAGGTCACCGAGTCGCGGTAGACGCCGCCGCCGAGAAGGGTGTCGAGCTCCGCCGACCCCACCCCGACTCGCTCGGCCGACGCCCGCTGGCGCATGGAGATGAGGGCGAGGGGGATCACCGAGATGCCCTCGCCGGGCACGATGGCGAAAGTGAACTCACCGGTGCGGTGGGCGGCCCCGCGGAACTTGACGATCTCGACGGTGCGCCGGCGCCTCTCGCCCTCCCCCACGTGACGGAGGATGACGACGTTGTCGGTCACGAACTCCTCCACCCCCTGTTGGGCCACGACCGCAGGGGAGCTCGTGCGCTCGGCGGTGAGCACGGCCGTGAGCCCGAGCTCTCGCAGCGACCGCACGACCCGGGCCAGCTCCGTGCGGGCCCCGACGGGATTCGAGAAGCGAGGCGAAACGGCAGCGATCGAGTCGAGGACGATCCGCGACGCCCCCACGGCATCGACCGCATGGGCGATCCGTGCGATGAGGGCCTCGAGGTCGTAGGCCCCCACCACCTCGTCCGTGCCCAGGTCGGCGGACCCGTCCACGAAGGCCCACCTTCCCGTCGCCTCGAGGCCGGCGACGTCGATGCCCAGCGAGGCCACGTTGGCCCGGATCTCCTCGGGACGCTCGTCGAAGGTGACGAACACGCCGGACTCTGCGAAGTCGAGGGCACCACGGGCCAGGAACTCGGCGGCGAACACCGTCTTGCCACTCCCCGCGGTGCCGGCGAGCAGGGTGGACCGCCCGGCCGGCAGGCCGCCGCGCGCAATGTGGTCGAACCCGCGGATCCCGGTGGGCAGCTTCGGGACGGGGACGGCGGCCGTGCTCATCGCTCGAGCCCCTTCTTCACGCTGCCCTCCGGATCGGTCAGGTCGAGGGCGATGGCGGCCAGGTCGGCCTCCGAGAGGTCCCCGACCACACGCCGCCGCGGAAGAGGCGCCAGCTTGATGACCGTGGGGGTGGCCAGGATCCGCTCCTCCTCGGCGCGGTCGGGCTGGGAGAGGACGTCGATCACCTCGATCGCGAAGTCGTCGCCCGCATGGGCCTCGCACACGCCTCGGAGGTTGGCCACCGCGCGTCGGGCTCGAGTGGTGCCACCCACCACGTAGATTCGAAACTCGAACCTCGCCATGCGACCCCCACTCCGGCCTGCGTCTTCTCCACGAGCCGCTCCTCAGCAATGGTACGCGTCCGGCGCGAATATCACGCCGGCTCGGGTTCGACGTCACGGCTGCTGGGAAGCCTCCGACCATGCTGATACGACGGATATCCTCGACCTTTGCCATCGTGCTCGGGGCGCTGATGATCCTCGGCGGTGCGGCGACGGCCCTGATGGTCCGCAGCGAGCTGGCCGAGCAGAAGATCGTCACCCCCGACGACGCCTGCCTCCCTGGGAACCAGGTCACGGGCCCCTTCACCGCCTGGTGCCAGGCCGAGGTGATCGACAAGCACGCCCGGGAGGCGACGGGCGGGCTCACCTACGCCGAGCTGCCCCGGGAGGACCCGCGCCGGGCTCAGGCGATGAACGCGTCCTTCCTCAGGGCGTCGCTGTTCACTTCCATCGTCGCCTACGGGGTTGCCGGGATGGCGGCGGCCATCGGCCTGCTCTTCATCCTCATCGGGCTCGGCATGCGCGACGTCGACAGCCGTGTCGAGGCCCGGTTGCCGGAGCTCCAACGGGCCTGACGCCCGCGGCGAGCGCGCCGTCCTACGGGCCCGACAGCCCATGCTCAGGGAAGCCGGGATGGCGGGGCGGCCCGCCACCGGTCGATCCTGCGGAGCGCCTCCCGGAGCCGGTCGAGCTCCTCCCGTACCCGAAACTGGGCGGGCGACCCGGGCGTGGCCTGCGAGAACGCGAGGCCGAGGTAGTCGAGCTCGCCGGAGACCCGGATGGCCAGCGTGAGGCGGTCGTGCTCCTCCCTCAACCGCAGGTGGGCCGGGCTTCCCCGGGCGGCCCCGGCCAGCAGCACGTCGACGTACCCGAGCTCGTTGCGTTCCGCCTCGAGGTCGAAGATCTCCCGTGGGGGGTACGCCCCCGAAGACTTGATCCCGGTCCCCGCGCCAGCGGTCCCGGGAAGCGCGGTCGCCACCAGCACGATGGCGGCGAGCACCCACCTCCTTGTTGCCATGGTTTCCTCCCCAGCTCGGCGAGGAGGCGGGACTCGACTCCCGGATCGCCGGTCACCCCGACCGGCATGCCGCGGCCCGCCGCCGGCCCGTCACCCCCGGAGGTCATCCGGTGGGTCTCGGGCGCTCGGCCGACGATGACCGTCTCCACGGAATCGACTCAACCACAGCCGGCGCGACTAGTTGCGCGGTCGGAGGCCGGCCCCGGCGTCAGGCGGGTCACGCGGCGGCGAAGGGCCGGCGGGCGCGCGGGACGCCCTCCTGCTGCTCACGCCGCCACACAGCGACGATCTCGGCGCTGCGGATGCTGGCCACCCGGGTGCTCCAGCAGTCCACCGTGGTGCGGCCCTCGTCGAAGGCGAAGAACGTGGTGAACTGCCCGTCGGGCTGGTAGGCGTCGGCACCCTCCACGACCTCCACCGTCCCGTCACGGAGCTTGATCTCGAAGGTGGCCATGGGGTCGACCCTACGCCGGTCCGGTTGTGGGAAGGAAGGGCGACTACCTGTGGATCCACCGGGGGACGGCGCGGCCCCGTAGTGTCGCTGGCGGTGTTCCCGGCACCCCTCAGGGCCACTCGATGCATGGCGGCGATCCTCATCGCCGTGGCGGCCGGGTGCGGCGGCGGCGGCGAAGGCGGCAGCGCTGCGACGACCACGGCCGGTGCGCCCCCGACCACGACGGGGGTGCCCCCAACCACCGCGCCCCCTCCCCCGGCGACGACCACGACCGTCGCCCTCACGACGACACCGCCACCGGCGACCACCGCGCCAGCAGGGCCGGCGACCGCTGTCCGGCGGGGCGACGCGGCGCGGCGCATGGTGGCTCTCACCTTCGACGCCGGCGCCGACGTGGGGTTCACCGCCCGGATCCTCGACACCCTCGACCGGGCGGGGATCAAGGCCAGCTTCGGCATCACCGGGCGCTGGGCCGAGCAACACCCCGACGAGGTCCGGCGCATGGCCGCCGCCGGCCACGTGATCGTCAACCACAGCTACGACCACCGCTCGTACACCGGCGTGTCGGCCAAGCCGGCCCTGCTCTCCACCGCCGAGCGCCGGGCCGACGTCGAGCGGGCCGACGAGATCATCCGCGACCTGACCGGCGCCACTACCCGGCCGTGGTTCCGGTCACCCTACGGCGACTACGACGCGTCGGTGAACGCGGTCCTGGGCTCGCTCGGGTACCGGTACAACGTGCTGTGGACGGTGGACTCGCTCGGCTGGCAAGGGCTCTCGGCGGCGGCCATCACCACCCGCTGCCTCAACGGCGCGGTGCCCGGGGCCATCCTGCTCTTCCACGTGGGCTCCCAGTCCCAGGACGCCTCGGCGCTGGAGGGGATCATCGCCGGCCTGCGCCAGGCCGGTTACGCGTTCGGCACGGTGGCCGACGTCGTCGGTGGCTGAGAGATCCTCAGGTCCCGGCGGCCGCCGGCTCCCCGGGCTGGGCGGCGGGCACGGCGGCACCCTGCGGGCGGACCTCCTCGGGGGCCCGGGAGTTGCAGAAGTAGCACCGGTCGGTGCCTACGTTGGTGTACTCGCACTCGCACTCCCACGAGGTCCCGTACCACTCGTCGGCGACGGCCGACCGGCCCCCACCCTGCACTGCGGCCCTGCGTCTCATGCCTGTTCGGGTCGACGCACCACGCCGGGCGCTTGAGATCGGCGAGCCAAAACGAGTCGTATGACCTACGACACCTCGGGGGCGAGCTCGACGACGACCGGCCCGCTGCCGTCCTCCGCGCCGAGCCCTGCGGGGGCGCCGGCGGCGGCCAGCTCGGACCGGCGGCTGAAGACCAGGGCGACGACGGCGCCGGCCGCCAGGCACATGGCCACGGCCACCCTGCTGGTGGTGCTGAAGGCCTCGGCGAAGGCCTCGCCGGCCCGGGCCGCGAGCTGGTCGCCGCCGGGCACGCTCCCCGCGATGGTGGCCGCCGCCCCCACGGACTCCTCGGCCGCCTCCCGCACCGGCGGGGGCAGCGTGATGCCCTCCAGGTCGACGGCCGACCGGTAGATGGCGCTGCTCAGGCTGCCCAGCACGGCGATGCCGAGGGCGCCGCCCACCTCCCGGGTGGTGTCGTTGACGGCTGAGCCGACACCTGCCTTGGCGTGGGGGACGGCGCTCATGATGCTGCCGGTGGCCGGCGCCGCGGTGAGGCTCATCCCCGCGCCCAGCAGCACGAGCGAGACCACGAGCACGGCGTACGGCGTCGTCGGGGTGAGGAAGGAGAGCACGCCGAACCCGGCGGCCACGAACAGGAAGCCCACGGCCATGACCGGCCCCGAGCCGAGGCGCTCGGCCAGCGCCGCGCTGCGGGGGGCGATGGCCACCAGGGCCAGGGCGAGGGGCAGGGTGGCCAGGCCGGCGCTCAACGGGGAGTAGTTGCGCACGAACTGCAGGTACAGGGTGAACAGGAAGAAGAGGCCGAACATCACGAAGAAGGCGATGGTGACCACGCCGCTGCCCACACTCATGCGCCGGTCCCTGAAGAAGGTGAGGGGGAGCATGGGATGCGCCGTCCGCCGCTCCCAGACGAGGAAGCCGGAGAGCGACACGGCGGCCAGGGCGAAGCCCACGACGACCGAGGTGTCGCTCCAGCCCCGCTCCGGTCCCTCGATGATCCCGAACACGAGGGCGCCGAGGCCGACCAGGGAAAGGAGCGCGCCGAGCGGGTCGAGCGGTGTGGCGTCGGGGTCGCGCGACGTCGGCGAGAACACCATGACCGCGGTGATCACGACGGCCACCACCGGCACGTTGACCAGGAACGCCGAGCCCCACCAGAAGCTCTCCAGGAGGGCGCCGGACACGATCGGGCCGAGGGCGCCGCCGGCCCCGGCGAATCCGGCCCACATGGCGATGGCCTTGCTGCGCTCGTGGGGCGGGAAGATGGTGGTGAGCAGGGACAGGGTGGCCGGCATCACGAAGGCGGCGCCGATCCCGTTGATCACCCGGCCGGCGATGATCTGGGTGGCCCCCGTGCCGATGCCGCCCACCACCGAGCCCAGGGCGAAGACGAGCAGGCCGAAGATCAGGGCCTTCTTCCGCCCGAACCGGTCGCCCAGGGCCCCGGCCGGCAGCAGGAGGGCGGCGAAGACGAGGGCGTAGGCGTCGATGATCCACTGGAGCTCGCTGGCCGTGGCCTCGAGGTCGCGCTGGAGGCTGGGCAGGGCGACGTTGAGCCCGGCCACCGACATGACGACCATGACCAGCGACAGGCACATGATCCCGAGCAGGAACCAGCGCCGCCGGTAGATCACCGGGTCCTCGTGGAGGAGGCGTTCTGGCGCGCGAGGTTGCTCAGGCATCGAGGGGTTCCTTTCCGACACGGACGCGTGCCGTTTTACCACCGGCCCGGAGGATGTGCACGGGTAAGGTCGGTATCCATGGTCAACGCCGCCCAGTTCATCTTCACCATGCGGAAGGTCAGCCGCTTCCACCCTCCCGACAAGGAGGTGGTGAAGGAGATGACGCTGGCCTTCTACCCGGGGGCCAAGATCGGCGTGATCGGCCCCAACGGGTCCGGCAAGTCCTCGCTGCTGCGGATCATGGCCGGCGTCGACGACGGCTACACCGGCGAGGCCCGCCTGTCCCCCGGCTTCACCGTCGGCCTCCTCGAGCAGGAGCCCCACCTCGACCCGGCCAAGGACGTCAAGGGCAACGTCATGGACGGGGTGGGCGCGATCGCCGACCTGCTGACCCGCTACGACGAGGTGCTGGCCCGCTACGCCGACCCCGACGCCGACTTCGAGAAGATCGGCGAGGAGCAGGCTCGGCTGGAGGCCGAGATCGAGGCCAAGGGGGCCAACGACCTGGAGCGCCAGATCGAGATCGCCATGGACGCCCTGCGCCTGCCCCCGGGCGATGCTGCCGTCGACAACCTCTCCGGTGGCGAGCGCCGCCGGGTCGCCCTGTGCCGGCTGCTGCTGTCGAAGCCCGACCTCCTGCTGCTCGACGAGCCCACCAACCACCTCGACGCCGAGTCGGTGGACTGGCTGGAGCGGGCCCTGCGCGACTACCCCGGCACGGTCGTCGCCATCACCCACGACCGCTACTTCCTGGACAACGTGGCCCGCTGGATCCTGGAGCTGGCCAACGGGCGGGGCACGCCGTTCGAGGGCAACTACTCGAGCTGGCTCGAGCAGAAGCAGGAGCGGCTGCGGCTGGAGCAGAAGGCCGACAGCGCCCGGGCCAAGACCCTGGAGCGGGAGCTGGAGTGGGTGCGCATGGGCGCCAAGGCCCGGCACGCCAAGTCCAAGGCCCGCCTCGACGCCTACGACAAGCTGTTCGCCGAGGCCAAGGAGGCCGAGGCCGGGGCCCGGCGGCTGGAGATCGCCATCCCGCCGGGCGAGCGGCTGGGCGACCTGGTCATCGAGGTGGAGGGCCTCACCAAGGCCTACGGCGACCGCCTGCTGATCGAGAACCTGTCGTTCTCCCTGCCGCCGGCGGGCATCGTGGGCGTCATCGGCCCGAACGGGGCCGGCAAGACCACCCTCTTCCGGATGATCACCGGCGAGGAGAAGCCCGACAGCGGCACGATCAAGGTCGGGCCGACGGTGGACCTGTCCTACGTCGACCAGAGCCGGGACGCCCTGGCCCCGGACAAGACGATCTACGAGGAGATCACCGGCGGCCAGGAGTTCTTCAAGATCGGCAACCGGGAGGTCAACGGGCGGGCCTACGTGGCCTCGTTCAACTTCACCGGCTCCGACCAGCAGAAGCCGGTCGGGCTGGCCTCGGGCGGCGAGCGCAACCGGGTCCACCTGGCCAAGATGCTCCGGCGGGGCGGCAACGTCCTCCTGCTCGACGAGCCCACCAACGACCTCGACGTCGACACCCTGCGGGCCCTGGAGGACGGCCTGGTGTCCTTCCCCGGCTGCGCGGTCGTGATCAGCCACGACCGGTGGTTCCTCGACCGCATCTGCACCCACGTCCTCGCCTTCGAGGGCGAGAGCCAGGTCCGGTGGTTCGAGGGGAACTTCGCCGACTACGAGGCATGGCGGCACAAGGAGCTGGGCGCGGCCGCCGACCAGCCCCACCGCATCAAATACAAGCCCCTCGTTCGTTAGCCGCCGGGCGCGGGTAAGTCCTCCGCAGACCGCAAGGAGGATCTGCCAATGGATGCCATCGCCCTGCTGACCGCCGACCACAACCGCGTGCGCGGCCTGTTCACCCGCTTCCAGGCCGCCGAGGAGGAGAAGGACACCGCGCTGATGCTCGAGCTCGGGGCCAAGATCGTCACCGAGCTGGAGGTCCACACCACCATCGAGGAGGAGATCTTCTACCCGGCCGTCAAGCAGGCCGACGAGGAGCTCAAGGAGACCGTCGACGAGGGCATCGAGGAGCACCACGTCGCCGACACCCTCATCCAGGAGATCAAGCAGCTCAGCCCCGACGACGACGCCTGGGCGGCCAAGATGAAGGTCCTCATCGAGAGCGTGGAGCACCACGCCGAGGAGGAGGAGCAGGAGATGTTCCCCGGGACCCGCAAGGCCTTCGACGCCGCCGCCCTGGAGGATCTCGGCGTCCGCCTGGAGGCCCGCAAGGCCGAGCTGGGCGCACCGACCTCGGCCGACAAGGAGCACCTGACCACCGAGGCGCTCCAGGAGCTGGCCCGGGAGCAGGAGATCCCCGGTCGCTCGTCGATGAAGCGCGAGGAGCTCGTCGCCACCGTCGACCCCGCCTGATCCCACGGCGTCCGTCCTGGCAGGATCGGCGGGGATGCTCCTCGCCGATCTTGTCGACGCCTCCGGGCAGGTGGCCGCCACCCGCTCCCGGAAGGCCAAGCTGGCCGCCCTGGCCGGCGCGCTGCGGCGGGCGGGCGCCGGGGAGATCGGCCCGGCGGCCGCCTTCCTGGCCGGGCAGCTGCGCCAGGGGCGGGTCGGCGTGGGGTGGGCCGCCATCTCGGCCGTCCAGGCGGCGCCGGCGGCCACGCCGACGCTCACCGTGGGCGATCTCGACGCCATGGTCGCGGCCCTGGGCCGCCTGGGCGGTCCCGGCTCCGGGGCGGCGAGGGCCGCGCTGCTGCGGGACGCGTTCGAGCGGGCCACCGAAGCGGAGGCCGACTTCCTGCGCCGCCTCCTGCTCGGCGACCTCCGCCAGGGCGCGCTGGAGGCACTGGTCACCGACGCCCTGGCGGCGGCCGTCGGGGTGCCGGTCGAGGTGGTCCGCCGGGCGGTCATGCTCGACGGCGACCTCTCCCGGGTGGCGGCGACCGCCCTCACCGGCGGGGAGGCGGGCCTGTGCGCCATCGGCCTGCAGCTCCTGCGCCCGGTGCAGCCCATGCTGGCCGCCACCGCGGCCGACGTCGGCGAGGCGATCGGGGCCTGCGGGCTGTCGTCGGTGGAGTGGAAGCTCGACGGCGCCCGCGTCCAGGCCCACCGCGACGGCGACGAGGTGGCGCTGTTCACCCGCAACCTGAACGACGTCACCGCCCGGCTGCCCGGCGTCGCCCGCCTGGTCCGCTCCCTGCCCGCCGCCCGGCTGGTGCTGGACGGCGAGGTCCTCGGCGTGGACGAGGACGAGCGCCCCGACCACTTCCAGGACACCATGAGCCGCTTCGGCCGCCACGACGGGGGCGGCGCCGAGCTGGGCGTGTGGTTCTTCGACCTCCTCCACCTCGACGGCCGTGACCTCCTCGACCAGCCGCTGGTGGAGCGGGCCGCCCTGCTGGCCGAGGTCGCCGGCCCCCTGAAGGTGCCGTCGGTGCTGACCGACGATCCCGCCGTCGCCGCCGACTTTGCCGCCGGCGCCCTGGCGGCCGGGCACGAGGGGGTCATGGTCAAGGGGGCGTCGTCGCGGTACGAGGCCGGGCGGCGGGGCTCGGCGTGGCGCAAGGTCAAGCCGGTCCACACGGTCGACCTGGTCGTGCTCGGCGCCGAGTGGGGCCACGGCCGGAGGCGGGGCTGGCTGTCCAACCTCCACCTGGGGGCGCGCGGCCCCGACGGCACCTTTCTGATGGTCGGGAAGACGTTCAAGGGCCTCACCGACGAGCTGCTGGCCTGGCAGACGGCCCGCCTGCTGGAGCTGGAGGTGGGCCGGGAGGGCATCGTCGTCCACGTGCGTCCCGAGCTGGTGGTGGAGGTCGCCCTCGACGGCGTGCTGGCGTCGGACCGCTACCCCGGCGGCGTCTCCCTCCGCTTCGCCCGGGTCCGCCGCTACCGGCCCGACAAGTCGCCGGCCGAGGCCGACGACATCGCCACCGTGCGGGCGATCAGACCGGGGTCGGGCTGAAGGTCACCGTGACCTCGGAGTAGCCCAGGGCCCGCAGCATCCCTTCGAGCATCCGGCGGGTGTTGTCCTCGGCCCGCCGGCGAAGGTCGCTCTCGGCCGCCGCGGCCCGCATCTTGTCCTGGGCGGCCAGGGCGAGCGACCGCTCCCCCGCCGGGTTGTCCGAGAACGCCGAGCCCACCCGGTCGAGCAGGCCCCGGTCACGGCTCACGACCCGGCTCTCCTCGGGGTCGACGGTGGGCTCGGCCAGGGTCGGCGCCGGGAGGACGACGCTCACCGAGGTGCGGTCGGGCGACGCCTGGATCGAGCGCTCGTCCAGCTGGGAGAAGTCGACGACGGCGTCCACCGACCCGCCGGCCACGTAGACCGTCCGCTCGCCCCGGATGAAGGAGGGGACGAACCTGGTGTCCTTCTCCGTGTCGACGATCACCTGGAAGTTGCCGGTGGCCGCGTGGTACTCGCTCAGGTCGGCGAGCGACTGGAGGAGGGCGGGCTGGGTGCGGTCGATCGTCTCGCTGCCGAACGGGTTGGGCAGCGACGGGAAGAGGTCGAGCCGGCCGGCGACGGCCAGGGCGGCCACCGCCACCAGGCCGGCCAGGGCGAGGGCCCGCAGGCGGGAGGGGCGGGGCATGACCACCGTCACGCCGTTGTCGGATCGCCGGGCCATCGGATCAAGTGTGCCCACACCCCGGCCGGTCTAGCCCTCAGGCCGGGCGGAACCTCACCGTGCGGCCCGGCACGTCGACGCTGACCAGCCGGACCCGGATGGCCTCGCCCAGCGGCAGGTCGTCGCCCTCGCAGCGGGCCCGCACCGCGGGGTCGCGGAGCTGGACCACCCCGTGACGGTCGCCGCGCTCGACGACCACCGCGTCGAACGTCTCCCCGAAGCGGGGGGCGAGGACGACGGCCTCGGCCAGGTCGACCACCGCCCGCTCCAGCTCCTTGGCCCGCCGGGTGGCGCCGTCCATGACCGCGGGGAGCCCGGGCAGGGCCCGGCGGGCCCAGCCGGGGACCTCGCGGCCGGCGGCCGCGGCCAGGCAGATCTCGCCCACGTGGCGGTCGGCGAGGCGGCGCAGCGGCGCCGTGCAGTGGGCGTAGGGAGCGGCCACCGCGCTGTGGGCCGGCTGCTCCGGCGGCGCCCCGTCGAAGGCGGTGTACGCCGCGCCCCGCAGCAGGCGGGCGGCCAGGGTGAGGACGGCGGCCTCCTCGGCCACGTTGGGGTCGAGGGCGGAGATGACCGGGGCGTAGCCGGCGCCGGCGGGCCAGTCGACCCCGAGGGCGAGCGCGCTGCGGCGCAGCGACGCCACCTCCCGCGGGTCGGGGCTGGGCAGGGTGCGCAGCAGGCCGACCCCGGCGCCGAGCATCAGGCGGGCGGCGGCCATGCCGGTGAGCAGGCTGATCTCGGCGTTCCAGCCCTCGCTGGCCAGCGGGGCCCGGAAGACCAGGCAGGGCCGGCCGTCGGGGCCGTCGGCCACCTCCTGCTCGGGCGTCGGTAGCTCCACTGCGCCCCGTTCTGCGGCCCGGGCCTGGCGCAGGCGGCCGACCTCGGCGAGCAGCGCCACGCCGCCGTCGGCCGTCCCCCGGTCGACGAGGCGCTGGACCTCGGCGTAGGTCAGCCGCCGGCGGGAGCGGACCCGGGCGCGGCGGACGTCGGAGGCGACGACCTCGCCGCCGGCATCGAGGTCGTGGGTCCAGAGCAGGGCCGGGCGGTCGCCGCCGGGCAGGAGGCTGGCCGCGCCGGCGCCCAGCACCTCCGGGTAGAGCGGGACGTTGCGGTCCGGCGCGTACAGGGTGACGCCCCGGCGGTGGGCCTCGGAGTCCAGCGGGCCGCCCGGGACGACGAAGGCGGCGACGTCGGCGATGGCGTAGTGGACCCGGTACCCCGTCGCCCGGCGCTCGATGGCGACGGCCTGGTCCAGGTCACGGCTCCCTTCCGGGTCCACGGTGAACAGGGGCAGGTCGGTCCGGTCCAGGGCGGGCAGCTCGGGCGAGCGGGCCGCGGCTTCGGCCTCCGCGTCGGCGGCGGGCGGGAAGCCGTCGGGCGTCCGCAACTCGTCGCGCAGCTCCTGCCAGCTCGGGGCGGCGTCGGCCACGACCGCCTCGGGCAGGACGACCCGCGTCGTGGGCACCGCGTCACACCTCGTCGAAGGCCGGCGGGTAGGCCACCACGCCCCGGCAGGCCTCGGTGTAGGCAGGGAGCGGGTACGCGAGGAAGGCCTCGTCGGGCACGCCGGGCCATGGCGGCTCGATCCCGAAGGCGCGGGCCCGCCGGAAGCCGAAGCGCGGGTAGTAGTCGGGGTGGCCCAGGACGACGACGGCCGCCTCCGGCCGGGCCTGAGCCCCCTCCAGGCCGGCCCGGACGAGGGCGCCGCCGATCCCCCTGCGCTGGTGGGCCGGGGCGACGGCCATGGGGGCCAGGGCGAGGGCGGGCACGCCGCCCACGTCGACCACGGTGAAGAGGATGTGCCCGACCACCGCTCCGTCGACCTCGGCCACGAGGGCCAGCTCCGGGACGTAGGCCGGCGAGCCCCGCAGCAGCTCGACCAGCCGGGCCTCGGCCGGGCCGCCGAAGGCCTCGGCCAGGACCTGGGCGACCTGCCCGTGGTCTGCGGCCCTCTCCGGGCGGACGATCACGGGAGGTAGGCCACGGCCTGGACCTCGATCAGCATCGCCGGGTCGATCAGGGCGGCCACGCCGACCATGGCGGTCACGGGCATGACGTCGGCGAAGAGCTCCCGGTGGGCCCGGCCCACCTCCTCCCAGCGGGAGACGTCGGTGACGAACATCTGGGTCTGCACCACGTCGGCCAGGGTGGCGCCGGCCGAGGCCAGCGCCCGCTCGACGTTGCGGAAGGCCTGGAGGGTCTGGGCGTAGGCGTCGCCCACGCCGACCACGCGCCCGTCGACGGTGGCGGTGGTGCCGGCGACGAAGACCAGCGGCCCGGCCACGACGACCCGGCTGTAGCCGATGAGCGGCTCCCACGGGGCGCCGGATGGCAGGCGGCGGACCGGAGGTTCCATGCCGGGACTATGGCAGGTGCATAGCGGCGACACCGGGCGTACCGTGGGATATGGCCCAGAAGATCCCTCAAGCGGGCAACACGAAGAAGCACGGCAAGACCCTGATGGAGAAGCGCTCGCAGAAGCGGGCCAAGAAGGCCGAGAAGACCAAGAAGACCCTGCTCGGCTAGCGAGCGGGCGGATCAGGCGCCGGCGGGCGGCCGCCGGTGTACCGAGACCGCATAGTCGCCGCCCTCGTAGGGCCGGCGGTCCCAGGTTGCCCACCGCTCGGCGAGCGCCAGCCCGGCCGCGCCCGCCTGGGCGTCGTAGGTGGCCAGGTCCAGCCGCCCCGGCTCGAGGGAGAAGCCGGCGACGAGGGCGCCGCCCGGCGCCACGTGGCGGGCCATGTTGGCCAACACCAGGGCCTCGGTGGCCGGGGCCAGGAAGATCATGACGTTGCCGGCCAGGACGACCACGTCGAACGTGCGGGCCAGGTCGACGTGGGCCAGGTCGCCCAGGATCCACGGGAGGTCCGGGCCTTTGGAGCGGGCCACCTCGAGCATCGAGGGGTCGACGTCGACCCCCGCCACCTCCAGGCCCCGCCCGGCCAGCTCCACGGCCACCCGCCCGGTGCCGCACCCCGCGTCGAGCACCGAGCGGGGTCCGAGCGCCTCCACGAAGTCGGCCTCGCCATGGACGTTGTGGCCGGCGGCCTCCATGGCTTGCCACCGCTGGTCGTAGGTCCGGCTGCGGCCGCCGGCCTCGGCCAGCCAGCGGTTGGTGTGGTCGGCGGCCATCGCCGGTCGAGTGTACGTACGGAGCGCAACGGGTAGCCGCGCCTGGACATGCGGCCCCTGCGGATCCTGACGTGGCACGTGCACGGGAACTACCTCTGGTACCTCTCCCACGTCCCACACGACATCTTCCTGCCGGTCAAGCCCGGCCGGCCCCCCGGCTACGGCGGGCGGGGCCAGAGCTTCACCTGGCCGGACAACGTGCACGAGGTGCCCGCTGACGCGGTGCGGGACCTCGACCTCGACTGCGTGGTGACTCAGTCGCACGACAACTGGCTGGTCGACCGCCACGAGGTCCTCTCCCCCGCCCAGCTCCGCCGGCCGGCGATCCACGTCGAGCACGACCCGCCCCGGGCGTCGCCCACCGACACGCCCCACCCGGTCGACGACCCCGAGGCCCTGCTGGTCCACGTCACCCGCTTCAACGACCTGATGTGGGACAGCGGCCGGACGCCCACCCGGGTGATCGAGCACGGGGTGGCCGTGCCGGAGGGCGTCCGCTACTCGGGCGAGCTGGACCGGGGCATCGTGGTGGTGAACGGCCTGCGCCGGCGGGGGCGCCGCCTGGGCGCCGACGTCTTCGAGCGGGCCCGGGCCGAGGTGCCCCTGGACCTGGTCGGCATGTTCGCCGAGGAGGCCGGGGGGCTGGGCGAGGTGCCCCCTCCCCAGCTGGCCGGGTTCATGGCCCGCTACCGCTTCTTCTTCCACCCGGTCCGGTACACCAGCCTGGGCCTGGCCGCCTGCGAGGCCATGACCATCGGCCTGCCGGTCGTCGCCCTGGCCACCACGGAGATGGCGACGGTGGTCGAGAACGGTGTGTCCGGGTGGATCGACACCGACACCGGGCGCCTCCTCGAGCGCATGCGGGCACTGCTGGCCGACCCGGCCGAGGCCCGGCGCCTGGGCGAGGGCGCCCGGCGCACCGCCCTCGAGCGGTTCTCGATCCGGCGGTTCGTGGCCGACTGGGACGCCGCCCTGCGCGAGGTGGCCGGCCGGGCCGCCATCCCGGCGGGGCACGGCGGCGCGAGGTAGCCTCCCGGCACAGTCGGCGACATCGGCGGAACGAGCGTGGGGGACGCAGCATGCGACGCAGCACGGGACGAGGCATCCGCGCACTGACCGCGGGCGTGGTCGTCGCCCTGACCGGGCTGGTCCCGGCCGGACCGGCGACCGCGGCCACGCTGGCCTGCGGGCAGACGATCACCCAGAGCACGGTGCTCGACAACGACCTGGGGCCCTGCCTCCAGCACGGGATCGTCATCGGGGCCGACGGGATCACCCTCGACCTCAACGGCCACACCGTCAGCGGCGGGCCCGGCGGCAACGACGGCGCGGGCGTGCTGGTGCGGAACCGCACCGGGGTGACGGTGCGGAACGGCACGGTCCGCGCCTTCGACATCGGCGTCGCCATCGACGGAGGGTCGGCCAACACGGTGACCGGCGTCGTCGCCCGGGACAACGTCGGCGGGATCGGGAGCATCGGGGGCGACGGCATCGCCATCATGTCGTCGCAGGGCAACCGGATCATCGGCAACGAGACCCACAACAACGCACCGTTCTCCGGCATCGGCCTGTACTCCCGCCGGGACAGCGCCCACCCGGGGACGCCCGGCGTGGCCCGGGACAACCTCATCGCCAACAACTCGGTGACCGGCAACATCATCGGCCGGGACCGGGTGTCCCCCACCGACACGGACAACGACGGGATCCGGGTCGAGAACGACGCGGTGTTCAACACCTTCGAGAACAACCGGGTGGTCGGCAACGGCCTGGACGGCATCTCCCTGTTCGCCGACACCGCCGACAACATCGTCCGGGGCAACACGGTGCAGGCCAACGGCTTCTACCGGACGACGGCCCGGCGGGGCAGCGGGATCATCGTGTTCACCCGCTCCACCAGAAATGTGGTCGAGAACAACCTGGTCACCGGCAACGCCGACAGCGGCATCGACATCCGGCCGCCGCTGAGCACGTTCCCCGGGGCCACCAACAACCGGATCGTCAACAACACCGCCGTCGGCAACAGCGTGCGCCCGTTCATCCCCAGCCCGGTGTTCGGCCCGAGCTTCGACCTGAAGGACGCCAACCCGGGCTGCGACGACAACACCTGGCTGGCCAACCGGTACCGCACGTTCAACCAGGCCTGCGTGACCACCGGGGGCCAGCAGGTCTAGTTCGGCGCCCAGGAGGCGCGCCGGGCCTATGATGCGGCTCCGCGCGTGACGACAGCGGGCACTTCCAGGCGAAAGGCGGGGCATGAATCTCTTCCGACGGACCCTTCTCTGCATCTCTGCGGTGGCGCTCCCGGCCGCGACGCTCGTCCTCGCCGCCACGCCGGCATCGGCCGCCCACGTCTCCTGCGGCGACACGATCCTGGTCAGCACCACCCTCGACGCCAATGTGGGGCCCTGTGCCACCGGGCTGGTCATCGGGGCCGACGGGATCACCCTCGACCTGGGCGGGTTCACCCTGAGCGGCACGCCCGCCGCCGGCGAGGGCCCGGGCATCCTGCTCAGCGGTCGCTCGGGCGTGACCGTCAAGAACGGCACCGTGACCGGCTTCGACACCGGCGTCGCCATCGAGGGTGGGTTCGGCAACGCCGTCACCGGCATGTTCCTCCACGGCAACCGGGGTACCGGCGACTACGGGGAGGGTGTCCTGGTCTTCAACAGCACGCGCAACTCGGTCAGCCACAACCGGATCATGAACAACGGTCCCTATGGTGGTATCTCGATCCTCGCCGCCGACAACAACGTGGTGGCCAACAACCAGATCGTCGGCAACAACATGGCCGCCAACAACACTTCGGGCATCCGCCTGGAGAACATCGGCCAGAACTCCTCGGACGGGAACATCGTCCGGGACAACGTGGTCCAGGGCAGCGGGCTCGACGGCATCCAGCTGTTCGCCGGCAGCGACGACAACACGATCGCCCGCAACATCGTCACCAACAGCGGCCGCGACGGGATCACCGCCTTCGCCGGGTCCAGCCGCAACGTGATCGAGGACAACCAGGTCCGCAGCAACGGCTTCGGGCCCCTCATCGCCGGGAACGGCATCTTCATCCGATCCGCGGCCGGCAGCTTCCCCTCGCCGGCGGGCAACATCATCCGGCGCAACACCTCCACGGGCAACAACGTGCTCGACCTGCGCGACGGCACGCCCAACTGCGGCACCAACGTCTGGTCGGCCAACACGGCCAACACGGGCACGCCGCCCTGCGTGTTCAACCCCTGATCGCTTCGAACCGGTGACAGAAGTGGGGGCCATCGCCCCCACTTCTGTCACCGGTTCGTCGGCGGCTACTCCGCCAGGGTCAGGATCTCGGCGCCGGCGTCGGTGACGAGGAGCGTGTGCTCGAACTGGGCGGTGCGGCGCCTGTCGACGGTGACCGCGGTCCAGCCGTCGTCCCACATGAGGTGGCGCCAGTTCCCGAGGGTGATCATCGGCTCGATGGTGAAGGTCATGCCCGGCTGGATGACGGTGGTTGCCGCCGGCTCGTAGTGGTGCGGCACGTGGGGCGGGCCGTGGAACTGGCGGGCCACGCCGTGGCCGACGAAGGCCCTGACCACCCCGTAGCCGTCGGCGTGGGCCCGGGCGGAGATGGCCGCGCCGATGTCGGAGATCGGCCGGCCCGGGCGCACGGCGGCGATGCCCTCCAGCAGGCACTCGTGGGTGACCTCGACGAGCCGGCGGGACTCGGCGTCGACCTCGCCGACCAGGAAGGTGGCGTTGGTGTCGCCGTGGACGCCGCCGAGGAAGATGGTGACGTCGAGGTTGACGATGTCGCCGTCGACCAGCGTCCGGTCGTCGGGGATTCCGTGGCAGATGACCTCGTTGACCGAGGTGCACAGCGACTTGGGGAACCCGTGGTAGTTCAGCGGGCTGGGGTAGCCGCCCCGGGCGATGCACTCGTCGTGGGCGATGGCGTCGAGGGCGTCGGTGGTGATGCCGGGCCGGACCTGGGCGCCGACGGTGGCCAGCACCTCGGCGGCCGCCTGGCAGGCCCGGCGCATGGCCTCGATGACCTCGGGCGGCCGGACGAGGGGTTCCACCCAGTCGGTCGGCTCACCGGTCTCGGCGTAGTCGGGCCGGGCGATGTGCTCGGGGACGGTTCGGATGGGGCTCAGGCGCCCGGGGCGCAGCGGCGTGTGCGACACCTTGTGGCAGCGCTTGTACTTCCGCCCGCTCCCGCACCAGCAGGCGTCGTTGGACCTCAGGCTCGCAGGGCTCACGCCGATCGACACCGCTCCAGTGTAGAGGGACCCCGGCCGCTCCCCGGGGCACAATGCGGCATGCCCCAGGCAGCCCACCGGCGACAGACGCTCCGCCAGTACCTCCTGGCCTCGCCGACCCGGCTGCCGGTGCTGCTCCTGGCCGCCTGCATCGTCTACGGCACCGTGGGCTACGTGGTGATCGAGGGGTACAGCCCTCTCAACGGCCTCTACATGACGGTGACGACGCTGACGACCGTGGGCTTCGGGGAGATCGAGCCGCTCGGGCCGGCCGGCCGGCTCTTCACCTTGTCGCTGGTGGCCATCGGGTTCACCGCGGTGTTCACCCTGCTCGCGGTCTTGACGAGCCTGGTGGTGAGCGGACAGCTTGGGCGGTCGCTGACCAGGAGGGGCATGCGCCACCAGATCGACGCGCTGTCGGACCATTACGTCGTGTGCGCCTTCGGGCGCGTGGGCCGGGCCGCCGTCGAAGAGCTCGTGGAGGAGGGTGCCTCGGTCGTGGTCGTGGAGGTCGACCCGGCCCGGGAGCCGGACCTGCTCGAGGTCGGCGTGCTCTACATCCTGGACGACCCGACCCGGGAGGACGTTCTGGAGCAGGCGGGCATCAAGCGGGCCAAGGGCCTGCTGTGCGCGGTCGACTCCGACGCGACGAACGTCTACATCACCTTGCTGGCCCGCGCCCGCAACCCCGACCTGTTCATCATCGGTCGGGCCTCCCGGCCGGAATCGGTGGAGGCGCTGCGCCGGGCGGGCAGCAACCGGGTGGTGTCGCCCTACCGGCTGAGCGGGACGAGGATGGCGGCCCTGGCCCTGCGCCCGGCCATGCTGGAGTTCGTCGACATGGTCAGCGTGGCTCCCGACCTGCGCATCGAGGAGCTGGTCGTCGGCGAGACCTCGTCGCTGGCCGGGGCCACCGTGCGGGACGCGGCCGGCGGCTACGAGGGGGTGATGATCCTGGCCGTGCGCAGCCCGGACGGCGGGTTGCTGGTGCCGCCCCGCGCCGACACCCAGCTGGCGGCGGGGGATCTGCTCATCCTCGTCGGGCCCATGGAGGCGCTGGGCCAGCTGGCCGAACAGGCTCGCTGAGTAGGCTCGCCGCGGTGCCCGTCCTCATCCCCGGGCCGGTCCGCGTCGAAGCGGCCGGCAACAAGCCCAAGCTGATCGACGAGTACGTCGGCCGGGTCACCACCGGCCACCAGGGCGTGAGCGTGGCCCACATGCGCTCGCCCGGCGGGTGGGTGGAACCGGGCCAGACGCCCGAGTTCGACGAGTTCACCGTCGTGCTGGCCGGGCGGCTGCGGGTGACCAGCGCATCAGGCGAGCTCGACGTGGTCGCCGGTCAGGCCGTGGCCGTCCCCGCCGGGGAGTGGGTCCGGTACTCGACGCCCGATCCCGAAGGGGCGGAGTACGTGGCCGTCTGCACGCCGGCCTTCGCCGCGGAGCTGGCCCACCGCGACGACGCTTAGCCGAAGCCGCGGGCGTCCTGCTTGAGGGCGGTGTCCACGCCGAGGGCCGAGGCCACCACCAGGCTGCGCAGGGGCTCGTCGAGGGGCCGGTGGATCTGGACGACGTAGTTGTCCGCCGTGGTGAACACCGTCTTGGCCAGGCCCTCCCAGGTCTTGGTGATGCGGGCCACCTCCGTGCCGGCGTCGTCGGTGATGCTGAAGTTCCAGGCCCGCCAGTTCTCGGCCTTGATGGCGCCGATCCGGCGGCCGCCCGCGTGGAGGCCGAAGTTGATCTTGCCGACCATGTTCTCCTGGAGGATCTCGCCCACCTGCCGCCCCTCGGCGTCCTCCACGACGATGCGGGACTTGAACACCTTGGCCGGCCGGGTGAGGGCCAGCGCCGGCGCCCCGTCCGCGTCCACCACCTCCAGCCGGTGGGTGAGGAACTGGTCGAGCGAGCTGACCAGGCGGAGCGCCTTGCGGGCCGTGCTCTGGCCGACCTGGCGGACGGCGCCCAGCCGGCGCCCGGTCTGGTCGAAGATGCCGTACTCGTTGGTGAGCTCGATCAGCTTGGTCTTCTGGTTCACCACCAGGATCGGCTCGGTGAAGAGGTCAGCCGCCATCATCGTCGCCGCGCGCGCGGACGATCACTACCGGGCACGGCGCATAGCTGGCGACCTGCTGGCTGACCGACCCGAGGAGCAGGCCCTGAAAGCCTCCCAGTCCCCTGGCCCCCACGACGAGCACGTCGGCCCCGGTTGCCGCCTCGAGCAGCCCCCGGGTGGGCAGGTCGCAGACCGTCAGCCGCTCGATCTCGAGGCCCTCGCCGTCGGGGCCCAGGCTGGCGACCGCCTGGTCGAGGAGGCGGCGGGCGTCGTCGTCCCCGTAGGTGGGGTCGAAGGTGCCCGCGGGCTGGTCGAGGTACGACCAGGCGTGGATCACCCGCAGGGTGGCGTGGCGCAGGCGGGCCTCGGTGGCCGCCCAGCGCAGGGCGCGGCGGGCGCCCTCCGATCCGTCGACGCCGACCACGACGATCCCGCTCATTGACGTTCCCCGGCCGGGCCGGCGGCCAGCTCACGCTTGTCGGCCCGCAGCGAGGCGATGATGGACACGGCCAGCGCCAGGGCGATCACGCTGAGCGACATCCAGGTGGGCGGATGCCAGAACTCGGTGATCATCATCTTGATGCCGACGAAGCCGAGGATGACCCCCAGGCCGACGTTGAGGTAGCGGAACTTGCCCGCCATGCCGGACAGGAGGAAGTAGAGGGCCCGCAGGCCCAGGATGGCGAAGGCGTTCGACGAGAAGACGATGAACGGCTCCCGGCTGACGGCCAGGATGGCGGGCACCGAGTCGACGGCGAAGACCACGTCGGTGGTCTCCACCAGGACGAGGACGATGAACAACGGCGTGGCCAGGCGCTTGCCGGTGCGCCGGGTGAACATCTTCTGGCCGTCGTACTCGTTGGTGGAGGGGACGACGCGCTGGAGCAGCTTCAGCACTGGGTTCCGCTCCGGGTGGACCTCGGTTTCCTGGTGGCGGGCGATCCGGACGGCGGTCACCAACAGGAACGCCCCGAAGACGTACAGCACCCACTCGAACCGTTCGAGGAGGGCGACCCCGGCGAAGATGAAGATGGCCCGCATGACGAGGGCGCCGAAGATGCCCCAGAAGAGCACCCGGAACTGGTACTCCTTCGGGACGGCGAAGTAGGAGAACAGCACCGCCCACACGAACACGTTGTCGACCGAGAGGCTCTTCTCGATCAGGTAGCCGGTGATGTACTCGCCGGCCGCGTCGCCGCCGAACCACAGGGCGACCACGCCGGTGAAGCAGACGCCGATGGCGATCCAGACGCTGCTCTCGATCGCCGCCTCCCGGAAGCTCACGGCGTGGGGCCGGCGGTGGACGACCAGCAGGTCGGTGACGAGCAGGATGGTGATCCCGGCCAGCAAGGCGCCCCACCCCCACAGGGGGACGTCGATCTCGGCGAACCTGGCCGCGCTGCCTGCGCCGTTTTCGGCCGAGGCGGCTGCGGCGAGCAGCGGTGTCACAGCGTTGTCACCGGGCGGCAACCCTCATGTGGCATCGACGACGACCTGCACGGTGACCCTCCTCAATAGTCGGATGTCACCGAAGGTCTTGCCCGCCCTAGGGGCTGGCAGCACCGGGCCGAACTGGCCGGGATGGCGACGCTGCCTCGCGGGGCTACTCCCCTCCGGAGCGCCGCGATCGTATCAGCTGCCTAGCCGGGGCAGCAGGCCGGCGTGAGCTGCGGGGCGGTCGTCGCCCTGGCTGGGTCCGCCTTCCTCCTGCGGCTTCCGGGCCACCGCCGGCGGGACGCCCCAACCCGGCGACCGGCCCGGGCCAGCCGCAGCAGCTCCTCCTGTCGCTCCTGGACCATGCGGTCGATCACGTAAGGGTGCATGGGCCCATGCTCCTCCTGGCGGTCCCGGCGGGCCAGTGGCTGGAATGCCGTTGTGCGCTAAAATCCTGCCAATGCACCGGGTGGTCACCCTGCTGGGCCCGAACGTGTCCATGTTCGAGCTCTCCGTCCCCTGCGAGGTCTTCGGCCTCGACCGCTCGGATCTGGTCGACCCCTGGTACCAGCACCGGGTGGCGGCGGCCGTGCCTGGGTCGCACACCACTCCCGAGGGGGTGCGGATCGAGACGCCGTACGGGCTGGAGGAGGTAGCCGGCGCCGACACGGTCGTGATCCCCGCCCGCTCCTTCCCGGGCGACCCGCCGATCGAGGTGCTCGAGGCCCTGCGGGACGCCGATGCCCGGGGGGCCCGGCTGCTGTCCATGTGCACCGGGGCGTTCGTGCTGGCCGCAGCGGGGGTGCTCGACGGCAAGCGGGCGACGACCCACTGGATGTGGGCCGACGAGCTGGCCCGCTGCTATCCCAAGGTGCAGGTCGACCCCAAGGTGCTGTATGTCGACGCAGGGAATGTGATGACCTCGGCCGGTACGGCCGCGGGGATCGACCTCCTGCTCCACGTGGTGCGCCAGGACCACGGCGCCGAGGTGGCCAACGCCGTGGCCCGGCGCATGGTCGTGCCGCCCCACCGCGACGGCGGCCAGGCCCAGTTCGTCGACCTCCCCATGCCCGAGCAGAACGGCGACGAACCACTGGCCGAGGTCCTCGGGTGGATGCTGGAGCACGTGGGCGACGACCTGCGCGTGGAGCAACTGGCCCGTCGGGCCCGGATGAGCCCCCGCACCTTCGCCCGCCGCTTCCGCGCCCTCACCGGCACCACGCCCCACCAGTGGCTGCTCGGCCAGCGCATCCTCCTCGCCCAGCGGCTGCTGGAGACCACCGACGAGCCGGTGGAGCTGGTGGCCCAGCGGTGCGGGTTCGCCTCCGCCGCCGGGCTGCGACAGCACTTCAGCCGGGTGGTCGCCGCCTCGCCGCAGGCCTACCGGCGGACATTTCGCTCCTGACCCGTACCTTCGGGCGCCTCCCCGTCGTTCGCACTGGGACGAACCCAAGAGAACCGCCTGGCAGGGAGGAGCGCTCGAATGAGGTTGGTACGGCCGCCGGAGTTCAGTTGCCAGACCACCGTTGCCCACGGCCAGGCCGTGGTGGCAGTGCGCGGCGAGCTCGACCTGTCCACGGCGGCGGAGCTGTCGCGGTCGCTCGCTGCGGTGCTCGACCAGCGGCTGCAGGCCGTCACCATCGACCTGGCCGGCCTGGAGTTCATCGACTCCACCGGGCTCACCCTGCTCGTGCGCACCTCCAAGCGGCTGCGGGAACACGAGGGGGTGCTCCGGCTGGCGTCGCCCACCCCGGCGGTGCGCCGGGTGCTGGAGCTGGTCGGCCTGGACGGCCTGCTGGTGGCCTGAGCCCCGGCCCCAGGCCGCCGGCCGCGGGTTCCGCCGGGGCCGGCGCACATCAGCCGCGGCCCGGGCGGCGCCGCCGCCGGTGGGCCCAGCACGGGTGGTGCCAGTGCCGGCGGAGCTCGGGCGCGGCCCGGGGGACGACCACGAGGTGGCCGAGCCCGGTGGCGATGTCCTGGTTGCAGCCCGGGCAGAGGTAGGGCTTGCGGGCCTGGTAGGGCTGCACCGCTCTCACCTCCAGCTCGTCGGCGGCCAGGTGCTCGTCCACGGTCTCCATGCTAGCGAGGCGGCGTTCGTATTCCACTTTGAGTAGAGCCAGTCTGCAAAACCGCAGGTCGGTAAGGGTGCCCCAGCAGTAGACCTCGATCGCATCTACTGTCATCTTCAGTAGAGAGAACGGGGACCTATTGTGCACTTCTTCCTGTTCTGCTTGGATGGCAGCAACCGACACGGGTGCCGCGGGCACCTCTCGAAGAAAAGGGTGGGCAACCTGCAATGAACCTCCGCAAGAAGGTAACGACCGTCTTCGGCGCAGCTGCTGCTGCGTCGGTCATCGCCGGCGCTGCCGCATTCGCCTGCACCAACCTGGCCACGCTGAAC
>Ga0247704_1000028_pt1 | contig 36537 bp, 38 predicted proteins | sample 41W_NmetaG_FD_189042 | JGI IMG/M metagenome (GOLD analysis project Ga0247704, IMG submission 189042) | Soil microbial communities from hillslope of Landscape Evolution Observatory, University of Arizona, Oracle, AZ, United States - 4-1-W_N | ecosystem: Engineered > Artificial ecosystem >...
CCCGTGCGGGCGCCGGCGACGAGCGTGATGGCCGGCGCCGGCGCCCGCACGGGAGCCGCGTTCGGGGCCGCGGGCGACGCCACGCGCGTCCAGCCGGGCGTGGAGGGAACCCGGGTGGTCGTGCCGGGCGACACGTTCGTGCAGACCGACGAGCGCCCCGGGGCCCGGACCAGCACCTACATCATCATCATGGTCGTCCTGCTGGCCCTGCTGGGCGGCGTGCTCTACATCATCAGCCGGCAGCTGGGCGTGGGCAGCACCCAGGAGGTCACCGTGCCGTCGGTCATCGGCCTCAACGAGGCCGAGGCCGACCGCCAGCTGCGCGACCTCGGCCTCGAACCCCAGAAGCGGGAGGTCCAGGACGAGGTGAACCCGGTCGGCCAGGTGACCGGCCAGGACCCGCTGGCCAACACCCAGGTCAGAAAGGGCACCACGGTCGTCATCTCGGTCAGCACGGGCGCGCCCGTGGTGGAGGTGCCCGACGTCCGCAACCGGCAGGTGGAGGCGGCCCGGGAGGCCCTGACCGGGACCGGCTTCCGGGTCGAGGTCCGCGAGGTCAACAGCGACAAGGAGCCGAACACCGTCATCGAGCAGTCGCCGGCGGCCGGCACCCGCCAGCCCAAGGGCTCGGTCATCACCCTCACCGCCTCCAAGGGCGTCGAGCAGGTCCTCGTGCCGAACGTGCGCGGCCGGTCAACGAGCGAGGCGGCCAACCTCATGGGCCAGACCGGGTTCCGGACCACCACCCGCAACGAGGCCAGCAGCGACTTCGAGGCCGGCCTCGTCATCCGCTCGGAGCCGGCGGCGGGCACACCCCTGGACCGGGGCAGCACGGTCACCCTGGTCGTCTCCACCGGGCCGGCGCCCACCACCACCCAGCCGCCGGCGACCACGACGACCACCCTGACCCTGCCGACGATCACCATCTTCCCGCCGACGACGACCACCACCAGGCCGCCGCCGACGTCGACCCCGCCGACGACCTAGGGCCCCTCCACCTGCCCCAGGAAGTTCCGCAGGAGCAGCCGCCCGTCCTCGGTGAGGATCGACTCGGGGTGGAACTGGACGCCCTCCACCGCCAGCTCCTTGTGGCGCAGGCCCATGATCAGCCCGTCGGTCTCGGCGGTGACCTCGAGGACGGCGGGCAGGCTGGCCCGGTCGACGAGGAGGGAGTGGTAGCGGGTGGCCTCGAACGGGTCGGGGAGCCCGGCAAGCACCCCAACCCCCCGGTGGTGGATGTGCGACGTCTTCCCGTGGACGACCGCCGGCGCCCGCACCACCTCGCCGCCGTAGACCCGGCCGATGCACTGGTGGCCGAGGCAGACGCCGAGGATGGGCATGGTGCCGGTGCCCAGCCCATGGCGGGGGCCGGCGAAGCGCTCGATGGCGGCGTTCGACAGCTTGGCGTCCTCGGGGCGGCCGGGGCCCGGGGAGATGACCAGGGCGTCGGGGCGCAGGTCCTCGATCCCCTCCAGGGAGATCTCGTCGGGCCGGTAGACCAGCGGGTCGGCCCCCAGCTCGCCCAGGTACTGGACGAGGTTGTAGACGAACGAGTCGTAGTTGTCGATCACGACCACCCGGGGCATCACCCGACCGTACAGCGCGGGCTAGCCTCGGACCCGTGGCAAAACCGGTGAAGCCTCCCCACGCCAAGAAGGGCCCGAAGTCTCCCAAGCCCCCCGCCTCCACGGGCCGGGTCACCCCCAAGGCCACCGGGCGCTACACCCCGCCGGTGCCCCGATCGGAGAAGGTCAGCCCCCGCTGGGTGCCGATCGTGATGTTCGCCAGCCTCGGCCTGGGCATGCTCGTCATCCTGGCCAACTACGTGAGCCTGCTCCCGGGCGACGAGCCGAGCAACGCCTACCTGCTCGTCGGGCTGGTCCTGATCACCATCGGGTTCGTCACCGCCACCAAGTTCCACTGACGGATACTTCGTATCCACAATTCTTTCCCCCAGGGTTACGCACACCTTGGGGATAACTCACTCGAACGGCGGCGCCACCAGATCCATGTCCTCCTGGCAGTGCCGCGGCGGCATGGGCAGCTCCTCGGTGGCCTGGACCATCTTCACCTCGGCCAGGCAGATCGAGCACCGGTAACGCAGGTTCACCCGGCGGACCTCCCCGGGCTCGGGCGCCGGGTGGGGCCGGGCCAGGCCGCCCAGGATCAGCATCCCCAGCCGCATCATGAGCACGAATGCGGCGATGGCGACGACCACCTTGAAGAGAAGCTCGATCACAATCTCTCCAGGACCAGGGCGTTGGCCATCCCACCCCCCTCGCACATGGTCTGCAGCCCGTAGCGGCCGCCCGAGCGCTCCAGCTCGGCCAGCAGGGTGGCGGTGAGGCGGGCGCCGGAGCAGCCCAGGGGATGGCCGAGGGCGATGGCCCCGCCGTTGACGTTCACCCGCGCCATGTCCGGGTGGTGCTCGGCGGCCCACGCCAGCACGACGGAAGCGAAGGCCTCGTTGACCTCCACCACGTCGACCTCGTCGAGCGCGAGCCCGGCCCGGGCGAGGACGGCGGTGGTGGCCGGGATGGTCGCGGTCAGCATGGTGAGCGGGTCGGAGCCGCACACTGCGAACGACACGAACCGGGCCCGGGGCCGCAGGCCGAGCCGGACCGCCCGCTCCTCGCTCATGACCAGCACGGCGGCCGCCCCGTCGCTCAGCTGGGAGGCGTTGCCGGCGGTGACCGTGCCGTCGGCCAGGAAGGCGGGCTTGAGGGCGGCCAGGGCCTCCAGGGAGGTGTCGCGGCGCACCCCCTCGTCGAGCTGGAACTGCTGCTTGCCCTTCGGCGTGTCGACGGTGACCGGCACGACCTCCCCGGTGAACCGCCCCTCGTCGACGGCCCGGGCGGCCCGGCGGTGGCTCTCCAGGCTGTAGGCGTCGAGCGCCTCGCGGGACAGCCCCCACCGCTCGGCGACCCGCTCGGCGGCCAGCCCCTGGGGCACCAGGCCCCCGGCGGGCAGGTAGCGCTGGGTCATCAGCGGCCCGAACGGCTTGCCCGGCCCGTTGAGGATCGTGGACCCCATGGGCACCCGGGTCATGGACTCCACGCCGGCGGCGATGACCACGTCGTAGGCGCCGGCCATCACCCCCTGGGCCGCGAAGTGCAGGGCCTGCTGGCCGGAGCCGCACTGGCGGTCGACGGTGGTGCCGGGCACCGTCTCGGGGAACCCGGCGGCCAGGGCCGCGTTGCGAGCCAGGTTCAGGGCCTGCTCGCCGGTCTGGCTCACGCAGCCGGCGATGACGTCGTCGACCAGGGCCGGGTCGAGGTCGTTGCGCTCGACCAGGGCCCGCAGGACCTGCGCGGCCAGGTCGACGGGGTGCCAGTCCCGCAGCGCACCGTTGCGGCGGCCGAGGGCGGTCCGGACGGCGTCGACGATCACCGCGGTGGCCATGGGGCTCCATTCTGCCCCGGCCACGCCGTGCTCCGGTGGTCGTGATCGGCTGGAGGCCGCCACTTCAGGACCCCAGGTGCACAGAGCCGCTAGGGGTACCAGCCCGGGGGGACCCACCGGGCCCGGGCCGGCTCCCTGGCCTTGCGGGACTGGTGGATGAAGGCGATGAGCCCGCCCCCGAACAGCGACATGGCCACCGCGCCGAAGGCGGCGGTGAGCACGAGCCAGACGGTGGCGTCCAGCTGGCTATCGCCGGGCGCGGCCTCGACCGGTTCCACCGCCAGCGGCCGCAGGGTGGGGCGGCCGCCCGGCGCCAGCACCTCGAACGAGGCCCGGGCCGGCGTGCCGGGCTCGGAGAAGTAGGCCGGCGCGGCGTCGGGGGGCGCGCCGGCTACCGCCCGGGCGGTGCGCTGGACGCCCAGGATGATGTAGGTGCCCGGGGTGACCTCCGGCACGGTGAACGACGCCGAGATGGAGCCGTAGCGGTCGGGGGTGACCTCGGCGAGGACGGGCCCGTCGTCGCCCTGCCAGCGCACGACCACCGGCGTGGGGGACAGGCCGGTGCTGGCCCGGGGCACGGCGAAGCCGGCGCCCGTGAAGGTGATGGTGGCGCCCGGCCGGGCGTTGTTCGTGCTCAGGCTCAGCGTGGCCAGGCCGACGCACGCGAACGCCGTCGCCCCGACGCCGGCCACCAGCGCGGCGACCGCGGCGAGCACCGCCCACCTGCGAGGCGACAGCTGCAATCAGACCTCCGTCACGCCCCCACTTGCTCTTGCCGTGAGTCTCGCACCCGCCGCCGAGAACGGCAATGGCGGACCTTCCGCCGTCGGCCGCCAGTAGCGTCGAGCACCGGTGAGCGAGCGCGAACCATGGCTCGACGAGGCGGGCGAGGTGGCCCGCCGCCTCGGCGTCGACCCGTCCGCCGGCCTGGGCGCGGCCGAGGCCGCGGCCCGCCTGGCGGGCGCCGGTCCCAACCGCCTGGAGACCGAGCCGCCCGTGCCCGCGTGGCGCAAGCTGCTCCAGGAGTTCGTCGACCCCCTCGTCTTCCTGCTGCTGGCCGCGGTGGCCATCTCCCTGGTGACGTGGGTGCTGGAGGGGGCCGACGGGGTGCCGTTCGAGGCGGTGGTGATCGGGGTCATCCTGGTGGCCAACGCCGTGCTGGGCTACGTGCAGGAGGCCCGGGCCGAGCACGCGGTGGCCGCCCTCCAGCGCATGGCCGCCGCCACCTCGGCGGTGCTGCGGGACGGGCAGGAGCAGCGCATCCCGGCGGCCGAGGTCGTCCCGGGCGACGTGCTGGTGCTGGGCGAGGGCGACGCGGTCAGCGCGGATGCCCGGGTGGTCCACTCGGCGTCGCTCACCGTGGCCGAGGCCGCCCTCACCGGCGAGAGCGAGCCGGTGCTCAAGGCGCCGGCCCCGCTCGGCGGCGACGTCGCCCTCGGCGACCGTACCAACATGGTGTTCAGCGGGACGGCGGTCACCCGGGGCCGGGGCCGGGCGGTCGTGACGGCCACGGGCATGGCCACCGAGATGGGCCGGATCGCCGCCCTCCTGGGGCGGACCGAGGAGGACCCCACCCCCCTGCAGCGGGAGATCCGCCTGGTCGGGCGCACCCTCGGCATCGCCGTTCTGGTGATCGCGTCGGTCGTCGTGGGCGCCATCCTGCTCACCACCGACATCCGCAGCGCCTCCGACGTGGTCGACGTGCTGCTGGTGGGGGTCTCCCTGGCCGTGGCCGCCGTGCCCGAGGGGCTCCCGGCGGTGCTGTCGGTGGTGCTGGCCCTCGGCGTGCAGCGCATGGCGGCCAAGAACGCCATCGTCAAGAAGCTGTCCTCGGTCGAGACCCTCGGCTCGGCGTCGGTCATCTGCTCCGACAAGACCGGCACCCTGACCCGCAACGAGATGACGATCCAGCGCATCGTCACCTACTCCGGCGAGGTGGCGGTCACCGGCACGGGCTACGAGCCCCACGGCGAGCTGGTGGTCGACGGGCACCCCCTGGAGGACGGCCCGCTCCTCGACGAGGTCCGCATCGTCCTCTCCGGCGGCAGCCTGGCCAACGACGCCTCCCTGCGCCAGGAGGCGGACGGCTGGGTCGTGCTCGGCGACCCCACCGAGGTGGCCTTCCTCGTGGCCGAGCGCAAGGCCGGGTTCCACACCGAGCGCACCGCCCGCTTCGACCGGGTGGGCGAGGTGCCGTTCACGTCGGAGCGCAAGCTGATGAGCACCCTGGAGGTCGACACCTACCACGAGGGCCAGGTGGACGTGGTGACCAAGGGGGCGCCCGACGTGCTGCTGGCCCGTTGCACCCGCGAGCAGTTCGGCCACGGGTCGCGGCCCCTCGACGACGACCGGCGCCACGCCATCCTGGCCAAGGTCGACGAGCTGGCCGGCGACGCCCTGCGGACCCTCGGGGTCGCCTACCGGCCGATGGCGGGGGCCCCCGACGACCCCGGCGAGGACATCGAGCGCGAGCTGACCTTCGCCGGCGTGGTGGGCATCATCGACCCGCCCCGGGACGAGGCCAGGAAGGCCATCGACCTGGCCCGCGGGGCCGGAATCCGGGTGGTGATGATCACCGGCGACCATCCCCGCACCGCGGGCCGGATCGCGGCCGAGCTGGGCATCGTCGAAGACGGCTCGCCTGCCGTCACCGGCACCCAGATCGACGGCCTCGACGACGCCGCCTTCGCCGAGGCGGTGCGGACCACCTCGGTCTACGCCCGCGTGGCTCCTGAGCACAAGCTCCGCATCGTCGACGCCCTCCAGGCCGACGGCAACATCGTGGCCATGACCGGCGACGGGGTGAACGACGCCCCGGCGCTGAAGACGGCCGACATCGGCGTGGCCATGGGCATCACCGGGACCGACGTGACCAAAGAGGCGGCGAAGATGATCCTCGCCGACGACAACTTCGCCACCATCGTCGCCGCCGTCCACGAGGGCCGCGGGATCTTCGCCAACATCCGCAAGTTTTTGCGGTACCTGCTCTCCTCGAACGCCGGCGAGGTCCTGACCATGTTGCTGGGCGTGGTCGGCGCCGGCCTCATCGGCCTCCGCGACCTCGACGGCGAGGTCGCCGTGCCCCTGCTGGCCACCCAGATCCTGTGGATCAACCTCCTCACCGACACCGGCCCGGCCCTGGCGATGGGCGTCGACCCCCCACCCGACGACGTCATGGCCCGCCCGCCCCGCCGGCCGACCGACCGGGTCATCGACACCGGGATGCAGCTCGAGGTCCTGTTCGTGGGCCTGGTGATGGCCGTCGTGACCCTGCTGACCCTCGACATCGGCCTGCCGGGTGGCATGGTGGAGGGCTCCGGCAGCCTGGCCCACGCCCGGACCATGGCGTTCACCACGCTGGTGCTGGCCCAGCTGTTCAACTGCTTCAACGCCCGCTCCGAGCGGGTGAGCGCCTTCCGCCACCTCTTCGTCAACCGGCTGCTCTGGGCGGCGGTGGGCGTGTCCCTGCTGCTCCAGGTGGCCGTGGTCTACCTGCCGTTCCTGAACGACGCCTTCGACACCACCAGCCTCGGCGCCTGGGACTGGGTGCTCTGCACAGGGATGGCCAGCGTCGTGCTGTGGGCCGACGAGGTGCGCAAGTTCCTGCGACGTCCGGCTCAAGTCGCCTGAATCGGCCGCCGATACCCTTCCAAGGCCTTCCCTAGGAGGCCGCCCGCAACGGGCCGGAGGAATCATGCTGCGAGGAGCGGCCAACGGGACGAGCGCCACCGCCTCTCAGGTGACCTCCCGTGCCCACCGCCGGCGCCTGCGGGTGCTCTCCCTCACCCTGCTCACCTTCCTGGTTGCCGCCAACCTCGTCCTGGCCTGGCTCATGCAGGGCCTGGTGGACGACCAGGAGTGGAGCCTGCTCCGGGAGCGGGCCACCGAGGTCAGCTTCGTCGTCGAGGGCAGGATGTCCACCATCCAGGGCCGCCTCGAGCTTGTCGGGGCGGTCGCCACCGTGAGCAACGGGGCCCCGGAGAGCATCGCCGCCCTCCCGACTCAGGCCGATCCGGGCCTGCTCGGCACCGCGGTCCTCCGGCCCGGGCCCGGCGGCTTCGTCGTCGAGCTCTCGTCGAGCCCGTTCATGAACGCCGGCCAGGTGGTCACCGGGCCGCGCGCCGCGGCCATGGAGCGGGCCTTCAACGGCACGGCCATGGCCGCCACGCCCGTGATGCGGGGGCCGCTGTTCATGACCATGGGCATGGCCCTGGGCCCGCCCGCCGCGCCTGAGGGCACCGTCATCTACCGCGAGGCGGTCGTGAAGCCGGACGGGCCCAGCCTGGCCGCGTCCGCCGGGCTGTTCACCGACCTCGACGTGTGGCTCTACGCCACGTGGCAGCCGGACCCCACCCAGCTGGCCCTCACCAGCGTGCCGATCGGCGAGGTGCCGCCGGCCGATGCCTTCCACAAGCCGGTCACCGTGGGCGACGGGCAGTGGCTCCTCGTCGTCGCCTCCCAGGAACCGCTGGTCGGCCCCCTGGTGGCCCGCTCGCCGCAGCTGGTCGCGGTGGTCGGCCTGCTGCTGTCCCTGGCCGTCTTCATCGTGATCGACACCCTCGCCCGCCGCCGGGACTTCGCCCTCACCCTGGTCGACCACCGGACGGCCGAGCTGCAGACCTCGCTGGCGTCGCTCGAAGTGGCCGAGCGGGAGGCGGTGGAGGCCTCCCGGCTGAAGTCCCAGTTCGTGGCCAACATGAGCCATGAGATCCGCACGCCCCTGAATGGGGTGATCGGGATGACCGGTCTCCTGCTGGGCACCGACCTGGATCCCGACCAGCGCGAGTTCGCCCTCATGGCCCAGCGCTCGGGCGAGACGCTCCTGGAGCTGATCAACGACGTGCTCGACTTCTCCAAGATCGAGGCCGGCCGCCTCGAACTCGAGGTCTCGGACTTCGAGCTGCGGTCCCTGGTGGAGGGCGCGGTCGGGCTGCTGGCGCCGCTGGCCCAGGAGAAGGGCCTGGAGCTGGTGGTCGCCATCGACCCGGCCGTCCCGCGGGTGGTCGCCGGCGACGCCGGCCGCCTCCGCCAGGTGCTCACCAACCTGACCAGCAACGCCATCAAGTTCACCCAGCGGGGCGAGGTGGCGGTGACCGTGACGGTGGACCCGGCCGGGACCGACCTGGTGCGGGTCGAGGTCCGCGACACCGGGGTGGGCATCGCCGAAGAGGACCAGCAGCGGCTGTTCGAGTCCTTCGTGCAGGCCGACCCCTCGACCACCCGGAACTACGGAGGCACGGGCCTGGGGCTGGCCATCGCCAAGCGACTTGTCGAGATGATGGGCGGCGCCATCGGGGTCCGCAGCGCCACCGGCGAGGGGAGCACGTTCTGGTTCACGACCAGGCTGCCGGCCCGGCCCGACCTGGCGCCCCGGACGGAGCCTGCGCTCGGCGCGCTCGACGGGAAGGCGGCGCTGGTCGTCGACGACAACGCCACCAACCGCCTGATCCTGGAGCGCCAGCTGGTGCGCCACGGCATGACCGTGTCGGTCGCTGCCGATGCCGAGTCGGCACTGGCGCTGCTCCGGGGGGCCGCGGCCGGCGGCCCGCTCCCCGACATCGCCCTCGTGGACTTCCACATGCCCGGCATGGACGGGCTCGAGCTGACGAGGGCCCTGGCCGCCGAGCCCGCCTTCGACCCGGTTCGCATCGTGCTGCTGACCTCGGCCGCCTCCCGCCCGGCCGGCTCGGGTCGGGTCGCCGCCTACCTCACCAAGCCGGTGCCCGAGTCCCGGCTCGTCGAGACGCTGCTGACGGTGCTGGCCGGCCGGCCGGCCCCGGAGCGGATCCCCGATCCGTCGCCCGCGGCGGCCGCCGCGGCTGCGCCCTCGACCGAGGCGCCGGCCCGGGCCCGCGTGCTCGTGGCCGAGGACAACGCCGTCAACCAGCTGGTGGCCGAGGCCATGCTCACCCGCCTCGGCTACCAGGTCGACGTGGTGGCCAACGGGCGGGAAGCGGTCCGGGCCGTCGAGGAGAGCGACTACGCCGCGGTGCTGATGGACTGCCGGATGCCGGACATGGACGGCTACGAGGCTTCAGAGGAGATCCGCCGCCGGGAGGGCGGGCTCCGCCACGTGCCGATCGTCGCCCTGACCGCATCGGCCATCCGGGGCGACGAGGAGCGGGCCCTCGCCGCGGGCATGGACGCCTACGTCACCAAGCCGGTGACGATGGACGCCCTGGCCAGCGTGCTCAGCCCGTTCGTGGAGGCCGGCGAGCCGGGTCAGGCGCTGCGCCGGTAGGCACCGTCGCACTCGCCGTACCAGCGGCACAGCCACATCCGCATCTGCATGATCTCGCGCTGCTGGCTGGCGACGATCCGCCGGCACAGCGTCCGCAGCTCACGGTGCTCGGCCGTGGCCACGCACTCGGACCCGTCCTCGACGGCCATGGCGTGGTGGGAGATCATCATGGCCAGGAAGGCGGCCTCGAACGCCTCGCCCCAGAGCTCCTCGAGCATCATCATCTGCTCGTGGTGGGCCGGGTCGTCCATCGACGGCTCGTGCTCGATCCCGTACCAGTCCCGGAGCCAGCCCTGCATGAGGGCGATCTCCTCGGCCTGGGTCTCCATGATCCGCTCGCACAGCCGGAGCAGCTTGTCGTGCACGGCCCGCTCCAGGCACAGCTCGCTCATGTGGACCGCCATCTGGTGGTGGTCGATCATCATGGTGAGGAACTCCACCTCGTAGGCGGCGACTTCGGGGTCGCCGGCCGGCGCGTCGGCCGAGGCGGGCGGCGCCACGACGAGCGCAGTGACCGCCATGGCTGCGGCGAGCAGGGCGCGGGGCGCGGAACGAGAGCGAGTCGGACGCATGGGCATGGAGAACCTCCGCACTTGGTTGCCCCGCGCCTTCCCGAGGCCCACGCGGGGCAAACGTCACTCCGGCGGGCGCTCGCCGTTGCGCAGGAGTGCCGAGATCCGCTGGTGGGTCACCCCGAAGCGGTGGGCGATGGCCGGGATGGTTGCCCCCTCGGCCCGGAGGCCGGTGGCCAGCCGGCGGCGCAGGACCCCGCTGATCTCCGTCGCCCGGCGCATGACGCGGGTCGGTACGTCGAGGAGCGAGGTCCCACGGTCCCGGTCGAGCAGCGAGTGCCAGGACCGGCCCGCGGCGCGGCCGGCCCGCACCTGCCGGATACGGCGGGCCAGGACCCGTTCGTCCCGAGCGTTCTCCTCGACCGCCTCGGCCAGACCTTCGAGGGCGTCGAGCTCCTCCTCGCGCCCCGGCGGCAGGGTCGTCGATCGCTGGGCCACTCGGTTCCTCCTGGATTGGGGTTCGACTCCGATGGGTACACGCTTCCCCGCAACAGGGGGTTGCATAAACGAGGGGAAGACGTTGACCGCAGGCCCGCTCCAGAGCTGCGAGGCCACCTTCGGACCGGAGGGCGACTCCGCCCGCCTGGCGCGCGCCGCGGTCGAGAGCGCCCTGACCAAGGCCGGCGTCGATCCCGCGGCCGTCACCGACGCCCTGCTCATCCTGAGCGAGCTGGTCTCCAACGCCATCCGCCACGCCCGCACGGAGTACACCGTCTCGGCATCCGTCGCCGACGGCACCGTCCGCCTGGAGGTGTTCGACCGCGACACCCGGCCGCCTGCCCTCATGGGCCTCGACGCCGAGTCCACCAGCGGCCGCGGGCTGCACATCGTCGCCGGCCTGGCCACCGACTGGGGCTGGAACACCGGCGAGAGCCCCGGCGGCGTGTCGGGCAAGGTGGTGTGGGCCGAGGTGTCCGTCAACGGGCGGCCCGCCGCACTCCCCACGGAGTAGCGAGGCGCCGCCCGACTGGCCGGGTCGCAGGCTTCCCGGCTATCCACGTCGGTGGCGGTCCGCACCGCTCCTGAAAGGAACACCGATGTCCAGACGCCCCGTCGCCCTCCTCCTCGCCGCCACCGCCGGCCTGGCGCTGGCCGCCTGCGGGGTGAACGGCGGCGGGGTCGACCGGGTGGAGCGCCCGGCCACCGCCGAGGCCGACGCCACCGTCCAGGTGGTCGACCTCGCCTTCTCGCCCGACGACACCCGGATCAGGGCCGGCGACACCGTGGCCTGGGTGTGGGAGCGGGCCCGCATCGAGCACGACGTCTCGTTCAAGGACGCTCCGGCCAGCCCCCTCCAGCGGTCGGGCTCCTGGCAGCGGACCTTCGACAGGCCCGGCACCTACGACTACGTGTGCACCCTCCACGCCAACATGAAGGGCCGGGTGATCGTCGGCTAGCGGCGAGCGGTCCGCTCGCCGTCAGAAGATGCCCAGCAGGGCGCCGACCGAGCGCAGCGTGTGGCCACCGGCCTCCTCGGCGATGGCCAGGGCGCGGGGCACGTCGAGGTCGTCGAGCAGCGCGTCGACCGCCGCCTGCTCGCTGGCTACGTCGGTCGACGGCGTACCCGCCCGCGACCACAACCGGTCGAGGCGCTCGGCGGCTGCGGCCAGGCCGTCCTCCGCGTAGTCCCAGGTGGCGGCCCACGGCCGGTCGATGAGATAGAGGCGCACGGCGGCGGGGGGCCAGTTGTCCTCGACGAGGTCGTGGACCAGCACCAGGTTGCCGGTGGACTTGGCCATCTTCTGGCCGCCCACGGTGACCGTGCCCACGTGGAGCCAGGACCGGGCAAACGGGGTCACGCCGGTGGCCGCCTCGGCCTGGGCCGCTTCGAAGGCGTGGTGGGGGTAGGTGAGGTCGGCGCCGCCCCCGTGCACGTCGATGCCGGGGCCGAGCGTGGCCAGGGCCATCGCCGCGCACTCGGCGTGCCAGCCGGGCCGGCCCGGCCCCCACGGGCTCGGCCACGACGGCTCGCCCTCCGCCGAGCGCTGCCACACCGGGCTGTCGCTCGGGTCGTCCTTGCTCCCGTCGTCGGGGCGGCCGCCGTGCTCGGCGTCGAGGGCCGCAGCGGCAGCGGCGTCGAGGCCGGCCCGCTCGGCCACGCCGGCGCCGCGGAAGTAGACGGCCCCGTCGCGCTCGTAGGCGGCCCCCGCGTCGAGCAGGGCCTGGGCCAGGGCGACCACCTCGTCGACGTAGACGTGGGCCTGCGGCTCGTAGGTGGGGTGGCCCACCCGGAGCAGCCGCATGTCCTCCTCGAACCGGTAGGTCTGGCGGGTGGCGAGGGTGCGCCAGTCGTCGTGCTGGCTGCGGGCCTGCTCGAACATGTCGTCGTCGATGTCGGTGATGTTGCGGCACACCTCGACCGCCACGCCGGTGTGGCGGAGCAGCCTGGCCAGCACGTCGATCCACACGAAGGTGGACGCGTGGCCGAGGTGCGTCGTGCCGTACGGGGTGATGCCGCAGACGTAGATGCGCGCCGTACCGATGATGGGGACGGCTCGGCCGTTGACACGGAGGCTCATGGTCGCAGCGTAGGCGGCACGTCCCGGATCCGAGGCGTGCCGGTTACAGTCGGCCTCCCGTGATACCAGGCGACGACACGGCCAAGCTCGACCCGGCCACGTCGACGGTGCGCGTGCGGCTCATCGGGCCGCTTCGGGTCTACGTCGACGGCCGGCGGGTCGCCGAGCCACCGGCGGGGCGGGCGGCCAGCCTCCTCGCCCTGCTCGCCATCGAGGCCGGGCACCTGGTGCCGCTCGACCGCATCGTCGAGGACCTGTGGCCCGGCGGCGCCCCGGCCAAGGCCGAGCAGAACGTGGCGTCGCTGGTCAGCCGGCTGCGGCGGATCGTCGGGCGGCCGCGGATCCAGGGCGGGCGGGGCGGCTACCGGCTGGTCCTCGCCGACGACCTCACCATCGACCTGCGCGACGCCGAGGCCGCCGTCGCCGGGGCCGAGGCCCACCTGGCCTCGGGCGGGTTGGCGGCGGCGGCGGGCGAGGCCCGGCAGGCCCTGGCCATCCTCGACGGCGGCGAGCTGCTGGAGGACGACCCGTACGCGGCCTGGGCCCAGGGCCCCCGCCGGCGGGCCGAGGCGCTCCTGCGGCAGGCCCGCATGTGCCTGTGGACCGCGGCGCTGGCCCTGGGCGACGCCCGCACGGCCCTGGACGCGGCGGCGGCCGCGGCCGAGAGCGACCCCTTCGACGAGGAGGCCCACCGGGCGCTGATGCGCGCCTACCACCGCCGGGGCGACCGGGGCGCGGCCCTGCTGGCCTACAAGCGGCTGGCCATGAACCTCGGCGAGGAGCTGGGCGTGGCCCCGTCGGCCGAGACCACGGCCCTCCACGAGGCGATCGTCGCCGGGCGGCCCGAGCCGGCGGCCGATGCCGGGAGTCACCGCGGGCGGTGGCCCGGCGCGGGCCAGAGCCTGCTCGTCGGCCGGGAGGCGGAGCTGGCCGAGCTGCGCCAGGCGTGGACCGGCGCGGTGGCCGGGCACAGCGAGGTGGTGTTCCTCTGCGGGGCGGCCGGGTCGGGCAAGAGCCGGCTGGCCGGCGAGCTCGCCGGTGTGGTCGACGCCAGCGGGGGCACGGTGCTGCGGGCCCGCTGCAACGAGGCCGAGCGCTCGCTCTTCCTCCAGCCCATCCTCGAGGCGCTGCGGGCCGGCCTCGACCGGGTGCCGGCCGGCGAGCTCGACGAGCTGGTCGGCACGTGGGCGGGCACGATCGGCGAGCTGCTGCCCAGCCTCCGCGACCGCCTGGACGGGTCGTCCTACGAGCCGGCCAGCCCCGAGCTCGAGCACCGCCGGTCGCTGGAAGCGGTGACCGAGGTCCTGGCCCGCCTGGCCGACCGGCACCCCACGCTGCTGGTGATCGAGGACCTGGAGCACGCCGGCGCCTCGACCCTCGAGGCGCTGCGCTTCATCGCCGGCCGCCTGCAGGGCGCCCGGCTCCTGGTGCTGGTCACCCTGCGCCCCGAGGAGGGCTGGGAGGCCAAGGAGACCCTCGAGCACGCGGGCCGGGAGATCCACCTCGGCCCGTTCACCGAGGCGGAGGTCGAGCGGCTGGCCCGCAGCATGGGGGTCCGCGGCCTGGCCGGTGCCGTGCACCAGCTGACGGGCGGCGACGTCCTCTTCTCGGTGGAGGCCTTCCGGCTGGCGGCCGGCAGCGACCGCGGCGCCGACGCGCTCGACGTCGCCCGGTCGCTGGCCGAGGTGGTGACCGAGCGGGTGCACCGCACCGGGAGCGACGTGGAGGAGTTCCTGCGGGTGGCCGCCGTCGCCGGCACCACCTTCGACCTCGACCTGGTCGGGCGGGTGCAGGGCATCGACCCCGAGCCGGCCGCCCGCCTGGCCGAGCGGGCCGCCGACGCCGGCCTGCTCACGTCGAAGGGGGAGCGCCTGGCCTTCGCCAACCGGGTCATCCACGAGGTGCTGCGGGAGAGCACCCCGGCCGCGGTCCGGGTCAGCCGCCACCGCCGGATCGCCGAGCTGGTGGCCGGCCGCCCGGAGCAGGCGGCGGTCCACTACGAGGCCGCCGGCGACTGGGCCGACGCCTGCCATGCGTGGGCCGCGGCCGGCGACGCGGCCCAGCACCGGTTCGCCAACCGTGACGCCGAGCGTCTCTTCGACGCCGCGGTGGCCAGCGCCGAGCGCAGCGGCGACGAGACGTGCATCGCCACCGTGCTCCTCCGCCGCGGCCAGGTCCGCGAGGAGCTGGGTGACTACGCCGGCGCCCGGGCCGACCACCAGCGGGCCCTCGACCTGGCCCGGGACGGAGGCGACGGCCGGCTGGAGGCCCTGGCCCTGGAGCGGCTCGGGTGGACCGCGTACTACGGCCGCGACGTGGAGCGCGCCGTCGACCTGGCCGCCCAGGCCACCGCCCTGGCCGAGGCGGCGGCCGCCGCGCCGGGGGCCCGGCCCAGCGCGCTGGTGCTGGTCGGCCGGGTCCGCCACTGGGCCGGCGACATGGCCGGGGCCGCGGCGGCCTACGACGAGGCCCTGGGCGACGACGCCGAGCCGGCCACCGTCGCCTCGGCCCTGAGCTGCCTGGGCGCGCTCCTCGAGCACGGCGACCGCTGGGGGGAGGCCCGCGACGTGCTGGCCCGGGCCGTGGCCCAGTGCCAGGAGACGGGCTCGTTCCGGGCCCTGCTGCGGGCCCTGTTCTTCGCCGGGCTGGCCCGGGCCAACCTGGGCGACCTGGTCGGCGCCCTGCGGCTGCTGGAGCGCAAGCGGGTCCTCCTCGACCGCTACGAGGTCCGCTACTACCGGGCTCGGACCGCCACCACCCTGTCGTGGGTGTGGCGGGAGCTGGGCGACGTGGGCCGGGCCGAGGAGCTGGCCCTGACCGCCGTCGAGCAGTCGCGGGAGGTGGCCGGCGGCTCGCTGCAGACCGAGCAGGAGCTGCACGCCCTGCTGGCCGTGGCCGAGTGCCGCCTGCTGCTGGGCGACGAGGGGGGCGCTGCGGTGCGGGTGGCCGAGGCCGAACCCCTCATCGGCACCTGGATGCCGTTCCGGTGGCGGGCCGAGCTGCGGCTCGTCGAGGTGGCCAGCCGCCTGGAGCCGGCCCGGGCCGAGTGGCTGCTCGACCTGGCCCGCGCCCGGGGCTCGGCCAAGTACCAGGCCCTAGCCCTGGGCCGCCTGGGCCGCCACGAGGAGGCGGCGGCCGTCGCCGCCCCCACCGGCTCGGCCCTGCTGGTGGCCGAGGTGGCGGCCCCCGGACCGTCCCGGGCCGCCCTCCAGGAGATCGCCGCCGCCCTCCCCCGCGACATGCGCTCCCGCTTCGTCATGCACGGCCGCCTCACCGCGCCGCTCCGAGCCTGACCACCCATCGTTATCGCGGCCGCAGGCGGATCCAGAGGGCCTTGGCCGGCTCCAGGTCGACGTTCTCCCAGCGGTGCGGGCGGTCGGTGCGGAAGTGGAGCGTGTCCCCGGGCCCGAGGCGGTAGGGCTTGCCGTCGACCTCGAAGCCGAGCGCGCCCTCGATCACGTGCACCAGCTCCTCGCCCTGGTGCTGGGCCAGCCCCGGCCCGCTGGCAGCCCCCGGCGCCACGGTGGTCACGGTGGCGTCGACGTTGAACCGGGCGTAGGAGCCGGAGACGACCCGGGCCTCCACCCCCGGCGGCGTGCCCCGCACCACGGCCCGGGCCGAGGCCGGCGTGAAGGCCACCGGCCCCGCACCCTCGGCCTCCTCGTCGACGAAGTAACCGACCGGCCGGTCGAAGGCCTCGGCCAGCTTGAGGAGGGTGGTGATGGTAGGCACCATCCCGTTGCGCTCGATCTTGTGGATGGCCGCGGCCGACACCCCGGCCCGCTCGGCCAGCTGCTGGAGCGACAGCCCGTGCTGGAGGCGGAGCTCCCGCAGGCGGGGGCCGATCGAGTTGACGATCCGATCGACGGTCGCAGGCCGATCGACGGTTGCAGGTTCGCCCGGTACCACGTCAGTCACGGCCGATGCGTCTCCTTGACACCCCCACAGCGGATATTCAGTATAGTAAACGAGCTTCCATCTATCGTCCATGCTCTCTGGAGGAGGTGGCGACGACGAAGATCGTGGTGGTTGGCGGTGGCGCCGGAGGTATCGGCGCCGCGGGCGCGGCACGGGGCACGGACAAGAACGCCGATGTCGTCGTGTACACCGAGTACGAGGACGCCGCCTACAGCCCGTGCGGGATCCCGTACGTCCACGGCAAGGAGATCCCCGACTTCCAGTCGCTCTTCCTCGCCACCAAGGACTCCTACCGCGAGGCCGGGATCGACATCCACTACGAGACCGCGGTCACCGGCCTCGACGTCGCCAAGAAGACGGTCACCGTCGCCGGCCAGGGCGAGGTGTCCTGGGACCGCCTGGTCCTCGCCACCGGCTTCACCTACGCCGACCCCGGGGTCCCCGGCAGCGACCTCGAGGGCCTCTACTACGTGAAGAACATCCGCCAGGCCATGGAGTGGGACAAGGTCCTGGACACCACCAAGGTCGCGGTGGTCGTCGAGGCGTCGCCCCTGGGCCTGGAGATGGTCACCGCCCTGGCCCACCGGGGGATCGAGACCCACGTCGTCGACCCCCACCCGTGGGCCCTGGCCGAGGCCACCGACCCCGACATCGCCGCGCCGGTCGAGGAGTCGTGGGCCGAGATGGGCGTGAAGATGCACTTCAACACCAAGCTCGAGGCCTTCGTGGGCGAGGGCGGGCGGGTGCGGGCGGTCAGGACCGACCAGGGCGAGCTGCCGGCCGACCTGGTGGTCATCTGCACCAAGAAGCGCCCCAACACCACCCTGGCCGCCGGCTCGGTCAAGATCGGGTCGACGGGCGGGATCATCGTCGACGAGCGCATGGCCACCTCCGTGCCGGGCGTGTACGCGGCGGGCGACTGCATCGAGGTCCCCCACGGCGTGAGCAACGTGCCGATCCAGGGCCTCTCGGGCAGCCACGCCTACGCCCAGGGCAAGGTGGCCGGCACCAATGCGGCGGGCGGCCAGCGGGCCTACCAGCCGGTGTACGTCCCCTGGGGCATGGTGGCCGGCAAGTGGGTGATCGGCGGGGTTTCCTTCGGGGAGACGCTCGCCACCGCCCTGGGCATCCCCTACGTGCTGGGCCAGGCCACCGGCATCTCCCGGGCCCGCTACTACCCCGGCGTGAAGAAGGTGAAGATCAAGCTGCTGGCCGAGCCGGGGTCGCTCCGGCTCATCGGCGCCCAGATGGTGGGCCAGGAGGGGATCAAGGAGCGGGCCGACTTCCTGGCTATGTGCGTGAAGACCGGGATCACCCTGCGCGACCTGGCCTTCATGGAGAACGTGTACTCGCCGCCGATCGGCGCCCTCAACGAGCCGATCGCGGTGGCCGCCCAGAACGGCCTCGCGTCCTTGACCTCCTGACGTGGCGTTCTCCTTCGCCCGCTGGCTCCGTGAGAACTCCGAGCACTACCTGATGATCGACGCGCAACGGCGGATCGCACAGAAGTACGGCCGGCCGGCGCCGCCCAAGCCCCACAGCTTGGTCGAGCGGTTCTGGCTGGACGTGTTCGCCCCCGTGTACCGGCGGCTGCCCTGGAAGTTGCGCAGCAGGACCATCCAGCTGATGCCAGGCAGCCATCGCCAGCAATGGACCCGGCCCGCGGAGCGAGGGGTTCCGGCGGTCGGCCCTGTCGGCCCGGACCCGAAGCTGGTCAAAGCAACACCGTCAGAGACAGGCCCCGAAACCCGAGGAGAGTAGATGCCCAAGACCGTGAACATCGAGCGCCCCGCCGACGGCGAGGTCATGTACAACACCGACGAGAAGATCTTCGAGGACATCAAGGCCAACCCCGGCGAGAAGGCCTTCGTCTTCATCCACACCGTGCCCTACGAGGGGTCGGTGGCCCTGGTCAACCTGCTGACCTCCACCCGCCTCGTGCGCAAGGGCTTCGACGTCAACATCATCCTGTACGGGCCGGGCGTGCTCCTCGCCTCCGGCACCCGCGGCTTCCCGGCCGTCGGCCAGGAGGCCTTTCCCGGCCACATGGCCATCAACAACCAGATCAAGACCCTCATAAAGGAGGGGGCGACGATCTACGCCTGCCGCTTCGCCATGGGCGCCCTGTACGGCTTCCGCGAGGACGACCTCATCGAGGGGGTCAAGCCCTTCCACCCGCTCGACGTGCTCGACTCCGCCCTCACCGCCTGGCGGGCCGGCGCCTTCCAGATCAACACCTGGACCGTCTGACCCGCCGCAGCCACGCTCTGGGCTCCCCCCGACCCGAATAGGTTTGGGGGGAGCCCTTCTCGATCAGGAGGTGACACCGTGGACACCATCGCCGACATGGGCGGGATGCAGGGCATGGGGTCGGTCCAGTACGCGCCGCCGGACGACCCGCCGTTCCACAACGACACGGAGCGGAAGATCTTCGCCATGGCCCTGCTCTCGATGCGCACGTCGGGGACCAACCTGGACTCCTTCCGCCACGCCATCAACCGCCAGCACCCGCTCGACTACCTCGCCGACGGGTACTGGGGGCGCTGGCTCAACTGCGCCGAGAACCTCCTGACCGACAGCGCGATCATCGCACCGGGTGCGGTCGAGGCTCGGGCCCGCAAGCTGCGGGGCGAGGACGTCGAGGAGCCGCCGGTTCCCGAGCCCAACAAGCCGGACTACAAGCCGACCGCGGGAGGGTCGATCCGCCAGGTGGACGACCCTCCCAAGTTCGCGGTGGGCGACCGCGTGCGGGCCAAGGACATCCACCCCCTGGGCCACACCCGGCTCGCCCGCTACACCCGGGGGCGGACCGGCGTGGTGCGGATGGTGCTGCCCGCCCAGGTGCTGCCCGACACGCACGCCCACTTCATCGCCGAGAACGCCCAGCACGTCTACAACGTGGCCTTCGACTCCCACGAGCTGTGGGGCCCGGAGGCGGAGACGTTCGAGCTGCACATCGACCTGTACGAGGACTACCTGGAGCCGGCATGACCGCTCCCGGAGGAAGGGTGAACCGGTGACGTTCGAGACCGAGACCACGCGGCTGCCGCTCGACCTGCGCACCGAGGCGCTGGAGTCGATCCTCCTCGAGCGCCAGCTGGTCGACCCCAAGGTGATGGACACCTACATCCGGATGTACGAGCAGGACATCGGCCCGCTCAACGGGGCCAAGGTGGTGGCCAAGGCCTGGACCGACCCGGAGTACAAGGCCCGCCTGCTCGAGAACGGCACCGCGGCCGTCGCCGAGCTGGGGTACAAGGGGCCCCAGGGCGAGCACATCGTGGTGGTGGAGAACGCCCCCACCCAGCACAACGCCGTCGTGTGCACGCTCTGCTCCTGCTACCCGTGGCCGCTGCTCGGCCTGCCGCCGACCTGGTACAAGGACCCGGCCTACCGGTCCCGCATCGTGCGGGAGCCCCGAGCCCTGCTGGCCGAGATGGGCCTGGACCTGGGAGACGAGGTCGAGATCCGGATCTGGGACAGCAGCTCCGAGGTCCGGTACTTCGTGCTGCCCGAGCGGCCGGCCGGCACCGAGGCCATGTCGGAGGAGGAGCTGGCCGGGCTGGTCACGCGCGACGCCATGGTGGGCATCGCCAAGGTCGCGGCGCCGGCATAGCGATCGTGCCCGCACCCCAGCCCTCGGCCGTCCTCGACATCGACGGCCCCGCCGCCCCACCCCGCAGCAACGGCGAGCTCGTCTTCGCCGAGCCCTGGGAGAGCCGGGCCTTCGGCCTGGCCATGACCCTCAACGCCGGCGGGGTCTTCGAGTGGGAGGACTTCCGCCGGCACCTGATCCGGGCCGTCGCCGAGGCCGAGCAGGACCTCGACGGCGACGAACCGTTCCGCTACTACCGCTGCTGGCTTCTGGCGCTGGAGCGGGTGCTCGACGACCAGGGCGTGGTCGGCGCCGGGGAGCTGGTCGACCGGGCCAGGGAGCTGGAGGCCCGGCCGGCCGGGCACGACCACGACCACGACGGGCACGACCACGACGGGCACGACCACGACGGGCACGGGCACGGGCACGACGGGCACGGCCACGACCACTGAGCCGGCGCGGGTGCCGAAGACCCTGTCGGTCTACGCCACCTGGGAGGGCGGCTACCGCTGCCGGGTCCAGGCCCGCCACCACGAGATCCGCATCGACGAGCCGCTCTCCGCCGGTGGTTCCGACAGCGGCCCGCAGCCCACCGAGGTGTTCCTGGCCTCCCTGGCGTCGTGCTACGCCCTCGCCCTGGCCCACGTGGCCCGCAAGCGCAGCATCGAGCTGGCCGACGTCGCCGTGCGGGCGGTGGGCGAGTACGACGGGCCCAAGTTCGTCAAGCTGCGCGTCGAGGTGACGACCAGCCACCCCCGCGAGGAGCTGGAGCCGCTGCTCGCCCGAGCGTCGGCCGTCTGCTACGTGTCCAACACCATGCGGGCGGTGGACGACGTCGAGGTGATCGTCGTCAACGGATGAGGCCTACCCGGAACCGGCTCAGGCGCGGGTCCAGACCGAGCCCGACGTGTACCGGCGCAACCCGAGGGTGAACGTGGCCCAGGCCGCCGCCGCGAACGCCCCGGCCACGGCGCCCAACCACGCGGCTCCGGCCAGGTCGAAGTCCTCGAGGAGTCGGGCCGGCACGGTGGACACGAAGGCGGCGGGGACGACGGTGTAGAGGACCACCTTCGCCGCCCCGGCGAAGATGTCGACCGGGTACGAGCCGAGCAGCAGCATGGCGTGGAACCCGAGCTCCCCTCCCTCGTTGCGACCGGCGAAGAAGGCGAGCGACCCGGTCAGCACGAGGAAGCTGGTGACGATCGTCGCCGCGCAGGCGACCACATACACGAAGACGCCGGCCCGCCCGAGCGTGGGCGAGCCGACGACTGCGAACAGGACCACGCCGAAGAGGAAGTCGCCCACGTTGACCGGCTCCACCCTGCGCAGCAGCAGGTGGGCCAGCGGCGGGACGGGCAGCGCCAGCACCCCGTCGAGCTGGCCGTCGACCGCCATGTTGCCGACGCGGCGGGCGTTGGCCAGGACACCGAGGGCGATCCCCGCCCCGCAGGTGATGACGGCGAGCAGCAGGAGGATCCGGTCGCCGTCCCATCCCCGGACCGTGCCGACGCGGCGGAAGAAGAGGGTCCAGAACAGCACCCACACGATGTCGTTGACGACCATGATCGTCACCTGGGAGGCGAACGCGGCCCGGTTCGCCCTCGCTTCGGCCACCGCGTTGCGCAGGGTGGCGAGCAGCCCTCTCACCCGCCCACCACCTGCAGCCGCCGCTCCCCCGCCCGGAACACCGCTCCCGCGGCCAGGGCCAGCAGGGCCAGCCAGGCGACCTGCTCCAGCAGCAGCACCGGCTCCACGTGGCCGGCGGCGAGCCGTGCTGGTGCGTAGGCCATGGCCCGGAAGGGCAGCAGCCGGGCCGTCGCCTCCAGCCAGCCGGGGAGGGCCTCGAGCGGGATCAGCATGCCGCCCACGATGAACACCAGCTTCTGGTAGAGGAACCACGCCGAGCCGGCGTCGCGCCACCAGAAGGCCACCCCGGCAAAGGCGTGCTGGGCCACGATGTTGCAGGCGACGGCCAGGACGGCGCTGGGCACGGCGAGGGCGAGGGCGGCCGGCCGCTCCGGCACCCCGGCGGTGACCAGGCCCAGCACCGCCCCGGCCGCGCAGCAGGCCGCCAGTCGAGGAAGGGTCCGGCCCAGCGCCCCGGCCACTCGCACGCCGAGGACGGGCGCGGGCCTGAGCAGTTCCACGGCCACCGCGCCCGACCCGATGTCGTCGCCGATCTCGCGGATCATCCGCTGGTTGAGGGAGACGGTCACCGCCTCGGCCATGGCCGCGTACCAGGTGATGGCCACCACGGTGTAGCCGGCGACCTCGCCGCCGTTGCTGTCGACGGCGGCCCGCCACAGGGCGGCCAGCACGGCCACGACCAGCACGTAGAACACCAGGGCGATGGCCAGGCCGCCGCGCTCGGCGACCGCCCGGAGCGCGGCGGTCCCGGCGGTCACCTCCGGCCACCGTCGCCGGCTCACGCCCGCGGCCTGGCGTAGATGGCGGCGATGACCTGCTCCAGGGGCGGGTCGAGCACCGAGATGTCGGACACCGGGAGACCGTCGAGCAGCTCGTCGAGCACACTGCGGATCGACCGCACCGCGGTGTCCACCGACAGCTTCACCGCGGTCTCGGTGTGCTCGAGCACCGTCACGCCGGCGGTCGACGGCAGCGGCGCCGGCTCGCTCAGCCCCACCTCGACCAGCTTGGTGGACAAGAGCGTCCGGCGCATGGCCGCCACCTCGCTGTCGTAGATGACCGCACCGTGGTTGATGACGACCGCCCGCTGGGCCACGTGCTCGATGTCGGCCACGTCGTGGGAGGTGAGGAAGATCGTGGTCCGCCGCTCGGCGTTGAGGCGCACGAGCAGCTCCCGGAACCGCTGCTTGGCCAGGAGGTCGAGGCCGATCGTCGGCTCGTCGAGGAAGAGGATGTCCGGCTCGTGCAGCATGCAGGCGGCCAGCTCGCAGCGCATCCGCTGGCCGAGCGACAGGTTGCGCACCGGCAGGTCGAAGAGGTCGCCGGCCTCCAGCAGGTCGGCCAGGTCGGCCACCCGGGCGTGCTCCTGCGCCCGGTCGAGGCCGTAGATCGCGGCCAGCATCCGGTAGGACTGGCGGGGGGTGAGCTCGAACCACAGCAGGGACCGCTGGCCGAACAGCGTGCCGATCCTGGCCGCCAGGCGCCGCCGCTCGAGCCACGGCACCAGGCCGAGCACCCGGGCCTCGCCGCTGGTCGGGTGGAGGATGCCGGTGAGGATCTTGATCGACGTCGACTTCCCCGCGCCGTTCGGCCCGATGTAGGCCAGGCGCTCCCCGGGGTAGACGGTCAGCGAGAGGTCGCTGACCGCCTCGACCCGCCGCACCGCCCGCCGGCGGCCGGTCTCGAAGACCTTGGTGAGGTGCCGGACCTCGATCGCCATCGGCCAAGCGTGCCCGACCGGCTACCGGCGCGCCCCCGAGTTTCGTCCGCCGGCGTCAGGCCGGCGAGATGTTCTGGTTGAGCCGGAAGAAGTTGGTCGGGTCGTAGGTGCGCTTCACCGCCTTGAGGCGCTCGTACTTCTCCTCGCCGTAGGCCTGGCGGACCCGCTCCTCGCCCTCCTCCATGAGGAAGTTGACGTAGACGCTGGTGTGGAAGGGCGACAGGGCGTCCCAGTAGCCCCGGGCCCATGCGCGCTGCTCCTCGAACCCGTCGCCGGTGAGGCTGTTGCCGTTGATGTTGAAGGTGAAGCCGGCGTGGCGACCGTGGAAGGCGGTCGCCCCGTCGTCGACCCGGGCCACGGCCCCGCCCATCTGCCACAGGGCCACGCTGGTGATGGGCGAGGTGATCTGCATGCCGAAGTCGGCGACCACGTCGATCACCTCGTCGGTCAGGGCGGCCAGGTCGCAGGACCGCACGTAGTACCAGCAGCCGTGGCGGAAGGAGGGGTCGAACATCCTCTGGTGGGCCAGGTAGGGCTTGGGCACGCAGAGGTCGAGCACGGGTGCGCCGAAGGACTTGAGCGGCTCCATGACCCGCTGGCCCTCGGCCACGTCGCCGGCGTAGCAGGCGGCCACCGCGATGACGCGCCGGCCCACCAGGTCGCGGGGGACCGCAGGCAGGTCCGGCGCCCGGCGCTGCACGACGATCGTCATCAGCTCGTCCGGGCAGCCGGCCACCCAGTCGCGGTAGAAGTGCAGGACGTCGGCCGCGTCCTCGGCGGCCCAGAACACCGGGCCGGCCATCACGTCCGGCCCGAGCCGGTGCATCCGGAACTCGAACTCGGTGACGATCCCGAAGTTCCCGCCGCCGCCCCGCACGCCCCAGAAGAGGTCCGGGTGCTCCGTCTCGTCGGCGGTGACGAACTCGCCGTCGGCCGTCACCACGTCGACCGAGGTCAGGCTGTCGATGGTCAGGCCGAACTTGCGCATGATCCACCCGATGCCCCCGCCGAGGGTGAGGCCGGCCAGGCCGGTGTGGGTGACGATCCCGGCCGGGACCGCGTAGCCGAAGGCCTGGGTCTCCCGGTCCAGCTCGCCGAGCAGCACGCCGCCCTGGGCCCGCACCCGCTCGCTGGCCGGGTCGACCCGCACGCCCTTCATCAGGCCGAGGTCGATGACCATCCCGCCGTCGCACACCGACAGCCCGGGGAAGCTGTGGCCCCCGGCCCGGACGGCGACCAGGATGTCGTGCTCACGGGCGAAGCGCACCGCAGTGCGGACGTCGGACACCCCGGCGCACCGGGCGATCACCGCCGGCCGCCGGTCGATCGACCCGTTCCAGACCTTGCGGTGCTCGCCGTACCCGGCGTCGTCCGGCGTGACCACCTCGCCCCGGAACGCCGAGCGCAACTCCTCGATCTTCATGGGCTCCCTCCCCTGGGGCACGGTATCCGGTTCGGCAATCGCCGGGCCCGGCTCTTTGGAGTGAGGCTGTCGAGGGCCAAGGCCCTGATCGACGCCCGGCGTTCCGTGGTACGCAGCCGGGCGGCCGAGTGGGAGCACAAACCGTCGAGCGGGCGTAACGCGGGCCCGTCCCGCCAGGACTGCCCTTGGCACACCGGCGTCTGAGAAAGGAACCCCACCCATGGCTGGCTTCGAGGCGAGGAACTTCGACGTACCCGACGAGACCCGCAGTCCGGAAAGGACCACCGTGGAAACCGTCACCGTCGGCGGGGCCAAGGTGGGACGGGCGACCTTCCAGCCCGGCTGGCGCTGGTCGGAATGCATCAAGCCCGTGGTGGGCACCGACGACTGCAGGGCCCACCACCTCGGGGTGCTGCTCTCCGGGGTCATCCACGTGGCCCATGCCGACGGATCCGAGGGTGACATCAACCCCGGCGACGTCTACAGCATCGAGCCGGGCCACGACGCCTGGGTCGTCGGCGACGACGTTGCCGTCGGCGTCGAGTTCGACGCCACCACGGTAGGGACGTACGGGAAGGGCTAGCCGGCCATCTCGCGGTCGTCGCGGTAGAGGTCGTAGGCGCCCGAGTACTCCATGACCCGGGCCACCTCGGCGATCAGGGCCTCGTCCCAGCCCGCCCGGCGGAGGAGGTGGAAGCCCATCTCCATGCCCGACGTGATGCCCCCGGCGGTGATCATGCGGCCGGCGTCGACCACCCGGGCCCGGCTGATACGGGCCTGGGGGGCGATGTCGGCGAGGCGGTCGAGGGGGACCTTGCCGTTGGGGCCCGACTCCGCCCGGTCGGGCTCCTTGCGGTTCGTGGCGGCCAGCCCGTCGAGCAGGCCCATGTGGCCGTAGACCCACGAGCCGGTGCACACGCTGGTCAGCAGGGTGGTCTCGGGCAGCGAGCGGATGAAGGCGTGCAGGCGGCGGTTGTAGACCTCCTGGCGGGTGCCGAAGCCGCCGGGGATGAGGAAGGCGTCCATGGCCGGCTGGTCGGAGAAGCTGTAGTTGGGCAGCACGGTGAAGCCGGCCTGGGCCTGCACCGGGCGGGCGGCGTCGGCGATGAGGAAGGCGTCGAGCTCGGGGTCGAAGCGCCGGGCGACCGAGAACACGCCGTGGGGCGCGGCGAAGTCGACGATCTCGGCGTCCTTGAACACGTAGATCCCGAGGCGGAACCCGGGATGGCGGGCGGTCAACGGCGATCCCAGGCCAGGGCCGGCTGCACGTGCCGGCCGGCCACGTCGGTGGCCACGCCGAACAGCCGCAGGGCCAGCTCGGTGTCCCGCCACGGATGGGCGGCGGCGAAGTCGAGCCAGTCGGAGGGCGGGATGACCGCCTCCGCGCTGTAGTCCAGCTCCTCCCAGGTGGTGGCCAGCTCCAGCAGCTCCACGGCCATGGCCACGTCGGTCTCGACGTTGAGCAGCATGTCGTGGTGGAGCGGGGCCGTCCTGGCGAAGCGGCACGGGCACGGAGCAGCGGGTCGCCGGGGGTTCGTCGTCGTCGACAAGGGACGCCTCCACTGGTGCATGGGTGGAAGGTGCCAGCATGAACCATCGACGTTGCAGGCGGATTGCACCGCCGTGCAATGTCAGGCGCCGTTCACCCGTTGTCTGCAATGACGGCCCGGAAGCCGAGCCGCAGCCCGGCGGCGAGGTCCGCGCCCGAGCTGTGCCCGAAGCGTAGGACGTGGCCGAGGGCCGCCGCGCCCGCAGGCCGGTCGCCGGCCACGGCGGCGGCGAGGAAGCGGTGGACGGGCTCGATGCTCTGGCCCCGGGCGGCCCAGAGCAGGAAGGCCCGGGCGATGTCGTTGGTCGGCGCCCCGGCGACCAGGGTGTCGGCGGCCGGGTCTTGGGCCAGGAGGAGGATGCCGGCCAGGACGTCGTCGCCCGCGGGGGTGAGGCCGGGGCCCCGCCCGCACAGGGCGGCCACCGCGCCGGGCAGGTCGGCAGGGTCCACCCGCAGCTCGCCCAGGGCCGAGGGCGGTGCCGCGTCGAGCAGCGCGAGGGCCAGCGGGGCCCCGGCGGCCAGCTGCGGGCGACCGGGGAGGGCGCCGGCCCAGATGGTGGCGCCCCCGAAGTCGACGCAGACCGGGCCGGCCTGTACCCGCCGGTCCTCGACGACCACCCGGTCGCCCGCCGACAGCCGGTGGATGGGGATCGGCCCCCGGGCGTGGATGGGCCCGGCCGGGACGCCGGTGGTGGTCAGGGCCAGGAGACCGCCGGGCAGGCGCAGGTAGGCGGCCCGGGTGAAGGTGGCGGCCACCGTCCCCCGGCCGCCTGCGGCGAGGACGGCCTCGGCCCCCAGGCCGAGCTCAGGCCAGGCGGCGGTCAAGGGCCAGCAGCGCCTCGCGGAAGCAGGCGATCGGCGCCTCGGCCACGCCCGCCCCCACCTGGCCGGTGCCCTCGCTGGCGTGGAGGATGCCGGTGTTGACCTTGGGGGTGATGCCCAACTCCACCACCTTGCGGACGTCGATGCCCACCGGCGTGCCCCGGTAGTCGAGGGTCGGCAGCTTGAACCGGCTGCTGCGGCCGGCGGCGATGCGGTCGACCTCCTCGGTGGTGGCGATGGCGTCGGCCATCGTCCCGCCCACGAAGGCGGCGACCGCTGGCGAGGCGGCGGCGGCCGACCCGCCCAGGCCGATCAGCTCCAGCACCGCGCTGTCGCCGATGTCGGGCGCGGCCTGCTCCGGCCCGTAGCCCGAGTAGTACATGGCGCTGCCGACCGGGGGCGAGGCGGTGATGAACCACTCGTCGGAGCCGGGGAGGCGGATCCCGTAGGTGGTGCCGTTGCGGGCCATGGTGGTGACCACGCTGGAGCCCTCCACCTGCTGGGCCCACATGGTGAGCGACTTGGCCGCGGCCATGGCCAGGTTGAGGAAGAACAGGTGGTTGCCGGCCAGGAAGCGGGCCAGCTCGGCCCGGCGCGGCGCCTCCAGGCCCACCAGCTGGGGGAGGATGGCCCGCACGAACAGGTTGGTGGTGGCCTGGGTCCGCATGTGGAGGTCGTCGCCCATCTGCAGGCCCTGGGTGGCCAGGGCGAAGACGTCGATGGGCCCGGAGCCGGCCAGGCACTCGGCCAGCAGCGGCCCTGCGACCTCCCGCAGGAAGACCAGCCGCTCGACCGCGGCCGGCGTCTCCCGCCCGAACCACGGCACCTCGCCCGGCCCCTGGTTGACGGCCGAGAAGGCCCGGGTGCCGCCCTGGGGGTTGTCGACCACGAACACCGGAGCCGAGGGGCCGACGGCGCTGGCCATGGGCACGACCGCGTCGTGCAGGTTGGCCGGCTCCAGCTCGACGTCACCGGCCCGCAGCAGCTTCTCGGCCTCCTCCGGGGTGGCCGCCCACCCCTCGGCCATGACCGCGGCCCGCACCGACCGGCGCAGCGGGTCGCACACGTCGTCCCACCCGATGGCCGGCCCGCAGTGGATGATCGTCCGCTCGCCCACGCCGGGCAGGTCGGCGCCGGCGGTGCCAATGCCGACCAGGACCGGCACGCCCTGGTCGAGCCGGCGGACGACCTCGGCGTTGGCCGCGTCGATCGACGGCGACCGCCGCCCGTAGAGCCGGGTCAGCGCCCGCACCAGCTCGGGATCGCCGTCGGCCGGCGGCCGCCAGTCGACGTGGTGGGCCGGGCGGCCCTGGTCGCGGACGGCGTCGGCGAACAGCGGCAGGCCGAGGTTGACGACCTCCACCTCGGTTGGAAGAACAGGCACCTCGGTTGGAAGAACAGGCACCTCGTGCGGGAGCTGGACAGCGCTCACAGAACCTCCTCCTTGGCGTCCACGATGGCCCGGGCGGTGGCGAGGAGGGCGTCCTCGGCGTTGGTGAACGAGCGCTGCCACCCCTCGGCCTCGGCGTGCAGGGCGTCGGCGTCGACCCGGCACGTCTCGACCATGGTGGCCACCACGGCCGGGGCGGCCCCGCCCTGGGCCGAGCGGGTGAGCACGATCAGGCGGGGATCGAGCACGGTCGACAGGTCGTGGCCGGCCAGGCCGAGGGGCCGGCCGTGGATCTCCACCGCGGCGTTGTCGAGCATCTCGCCGGTGACGTCGACCCCCCGCAGCCCGTTGGCCGCCGCCTCCCGCACCGTCCTGCCCACGATCCGGTAGGCGGTGCGGTAGTCGATCCGGCAGACCGTCACGATGTGCTCGGCCAGGTCGGTGGCCTGGGTGAACCCGGACGTGAGGGCGTCGGCCATGCGGCTGCCGTTGACCTCGAGGGTGCGGACCACGCCGCTCATCAGCCGCGTGACCCGGCAGGCCAGCTCGAGGGCCCGGGGCACCTCGCCGTAGGCGAAGATCAGGTTGTCGCTGCGGGCCGACGGGCTCTTGACCACGGCCAGGAAGCCCCCGAGCCGGCCGATGAGGATGCCCGAGGCCCCCCGCACGATCGACAGGGAGTACGGGTTCCGCTTCTGGGGCATGAGCACGCTGGACCGGGTGTAGCCGTCGTCGAGGTCCACGTAGTCGAACTCCCCGCTCGACCAGATCTCCAGGTCCTCGGCCAGCTTGCTCTGGTTCGACAGCATGCTGGCCGTGGTGGCCAGGATGTTGATCAGCCCGTCGACCTGCCACATGGCGTCGCGGGTGTGCTCGATGATCCGCCCGAACCCGAGGAGGTCGGCGATCACCGACCGGTCCTCCAGCAGGCGGCTGCCGTTGACGCACCCCGCGCCGCCCGGACTGGCGTTGACCCACTCCAGGCCCTCCAGGAGACGGCGGGCGTCGCGCAGCATGGGGTAGGCGAAAGACAGCACGTAGTGGCCGAACGTCGAGGGCTGGGCCTGCTGCAGGTAGGTCTGGTCGGGCATCAGCGTCTCGGCGTGGCGGCCGGCCTGGCCGATCACGCTGTCGACGAAGCCGGCGGCATCGCAGGCCAGCTCGGCCAGCTGGCGGCGCAGCAGGAGGCGCAGGGCCAGGCGGGTGGCCTCCCGCCGGGGCCGCCCGGCGTGGAGCCAGCCGGCCACGTCGCCCAGGCGGGACGCGAAGTGGTACTCCCGCGAGTTGTAGGCCTCGCCGTGGGAGGGGTCGTACGGGAAGTCCTCGGCCGGCATCTCGTAGACCTCGAGCAGGAGGGTCAGCAGCTGGCGGGCCGCCTCCTCGGGGACCACCTTCCGGCCCCGCAGGTCGATGACGTGGGCGATGTCGGCCAGGTTCAGGCCGCGGTGCAGCAGGGGGGCGTCGGCGTTCTCCAGGGCGAAGCCGGACTCGATCAGCTCCCGGGCCGGGGCGCCGGTGACGGCGGCGGCCCCGCTGACGTCGCTCATGACGCCGCCGCCAGGTGGGCGGCGGCGGCCAGCAGGCCGCCGGTGTGCCAGAAGAGGACGGGACCGGCGGTGCCGGCGTCGAGCAGGTCGAGGACGACGGCGAACGCCTTGGCCGTGTACACGGGGTCGAGCAGGAGGCCCTCGGCCCGCAGGGCGACGGCCGCCGCCCGCTCCCCCGCCTCCGACGCCACGCCGAAGCCCGGGCCCCGGGCGTCGACCAGCTCCAGGCCGCCGGCCCGCGGCGGGGGCACGCCGAGCAGGTCGGCGCAGCGGGCGGCCAGGGCGGCGATCTCGCCGGCCGCCCGGTCGACCGGGCGGCTGACCGACGCGCCCACCACCCGCCAGCCCGCGCCGCACACCGCGGCGCCGACGGCCAGGCCGGCGCACGTCGTCCCCGACCCGCTGGCGATCACCACCACCTCGGGCTCGACCGACTCGGCCGCCAGCTGCCCGGCCAGCTCCTCGGTGGCGGCGACCATTCCGGCCGTGCCGGTGGCGACGGCCCCGCCCCGGGGCACGGCGTAGGGGCGGCGGCCGGCGGCCCGGAGCTCGGCGGCCACCTCGACGACCGCGGTGTCCACCCGGGCCCGGTCCGGGTCGCCGGTGTAGCGGACGCTTGCGCCACAGGCCAGGGCCAGGGCCAAGTTGGGGTGCAGCGTCGACGGCTCGTCGCCGTAGAGGACCAGCTCGCAGCCGATCCCGGCCGCGCTGGCCGCCGCGGCCGCGGCCGGGGCGAAGTTCGACCCCGGGCCCCCGCCGGTCACCAGCACGTCGCAGCCCTCGGCCAGGGCGGCGCCGACGAGGAACTCGAGGGGGCGGGCCTTGTGGCCGGCGCCAGCGAAACCGGTCAGGTCGTCGCGCTTGACCCAGAGCGGCAGCCGGCGGGCCTGCACCAGCGGGGTGGGCAGGACGGCCAGGGGGAACCGGGGCAGGGACGCGGTCACCCCAGCTGACCTCACCCCCACTGGTCGGCCTCCACCAGGCGGGCGGCCTTCGACCGGGCCACCACCTCGTCGACCATGATCATGGCGCTCTCCACCGCCGGTCGGCGGAGGGCCTCCCGCAGCTCGTCCGGCTCGAGCAGCCCGCGCACCGCGGCCTCCAGCCGGGCCGGCTCCTCGGCGCCGGGACGGATGGCCTCGTGCAGCTGCGCCTGGGCCCGGTGCTTGCCCAGCCGGGCGGTGAGCAGGGCCAGGACCCGCTCCGAGCTGACCTTGTCGTCGACCCGAGCGGCCATGGCCTCGCCGTCGACCTCCAGGCCGGCCAGCAGGTCCTTGGCCAGCTGCAGGCCCACGCCGGTGAGGAGGCAGACCTCGGGAAAGGCCACCCACTCCGCCTTCCAGCCCCGCCCGTCCCGCTCGTGGGACTGCACGAGGCCCTCCAGCAGCACGCCGGCCGAGGCCCGGACCAGGCGGGCCAGGGTGTCGAGGTGCTCGCTGCGCTCGGGGTTGCGCTTGTGGGGCATGGTGATGCTCCCCACCGCCGCGGTCGTCGTCGGCTCCCGCAGCTCGCCGATCTCCGGGCGCTGGAGCTCGTAGACCTCGGTGCCGATCCGGGCCAGCGTCCCGCTCACCATGGCCAGCACGTGGGCGAACTCGGCCAGCCGGTCCCGTGACGTCAGCCACGGGATCCCCGGGTCGCCCAGGCCCAGCTCGGCGCAGAAGGCGGCCCGCACGGCCAGCCCGTCGGACCCGAAGAAGCCCAGCACCCCCACCGCGCCGCCCAGCTGGCCGACCAGCCAGCGGTCGCGGCCGTCGCGGAGGCGCTCGATGTGGCGGCGCACCTCGTCGGCCCACGACGCGGCCTTGAAGCCGAAGGTGATCGGGGCCCCCGGCTGGCCGTGGGTCCGGCCGACCATCACCGTGTCGCGGTGGAACTCGGCCAGCTCCACCAGCCGCTCCTCGACGGCTCGCAGGTCCCGCCAGACCACCGCCCCCACCGCCCGCATGGCCAGCACCGTCCAGGTGTCGGTGACGTCCTGGACGGTGGCGCCCAGGTAGACGTGCTCCGACGCCGGGGCGGGGAGCACCCGCTGGAGGCCGTGGATGAGGCCCAGGGTGGAGTGCGACGTGCGGCGGGTCTCCTCGGCGACGAAGCCCAGGTCGAGCCGATCCACGTCGGCCGCCTCGGTGATGGCCGCCGCCGACTCGGGGGGGATGATCCCGACCTTGGCCTGGGCCCGGGCCAGGGCGGCGAGGATGTCGAGCCAGGACTGCAGGCGGGCCCGCTCGTCGAAGACGGCCCGCAGCTCGTCGGTGCCCCACAGGTGGGCGTAGAGCTCCGAGTCGGTTATGCGGGCGCCCATGCCGGCTCCACTGCGGTGGCGATGGCGGCCAGGGCCTGGCGCACCTGTTCGAGGGAGGCGCCCCACGGGACGGCCACGGTGGTGCCCTCGCCGGCGTTGGTCTCCTCCAGCAGGCAGCACTTGGTGAGGAGGGGCCGGCCGTCGACCGGGAACAGGCGGCGGGGGCACAGCTCGACCGCCTCGGCCGGGCGCTCGCCGTAGAACCACTCGTGGATGGCCCGGGAGCGCTCGCAGCCGAGCAGCGTCCAGTCCTGGCGCGGCGGCCGCTCGTCGAGGAAGGCCAGGGTGCCCGGGCCGTCGAGGCGGAAGCCCGAGCCCCGGCACGGCAGGAGGTAGTGGTCGGCGGGGTGGCCCTTGGCCAGGTCGAGCAGGTCGACCACGTCGGGCACCAGCTCGATCGGGGGCAGGTCCTCGGCCAGCTCGAGCACCCGGCTGGCCTGGTCGAACAGCTTGGCCGGCCGGGGCGGGACGACGTCGCCCACCCGGACGCGGATGGGCGCCGGGTCGAGGATGAAGCTGATGTGGTGGTACCGGCCCTCCACGACCACGCAGCGGGCGCCCGGCGCGTGCTCGGCCGCGGCCCGGGCCAGCGACGACGGGATGCCGGTGTCGACCTCGGGGGCGTCGACGAAGACGCACTCGGCCGGACCGGCCAGCAGCTCGACGTCGGTGATCGGCGAGAACAGCTGGTCGGTCGGCGGCTTGGTCACCCGCACGACCGCCGTCTCACCGTCGCGCCGGGCGACGATGTAGCGGGTGTGGCGGTAGGCCTCCCGGGCGATGAAGTGGGCCGTCAGCGCCTCAAGGGTGAGGGGGACGTCGACCGAGGCCACCGCCACCTTGCGGTACTGGCCCGGGACGACGTTGCTCATCGCTGGGCGGGACTGGGCGTCGCGCCGTCCGGCGCGCCATGAGACACAGGCGACGACAGGCCAAGGGTGTCGGCCCGCAGGCCGAGCCGCAGGGTCTCCAGGCCGAGGACCTCGGTGACGGGGATGTTGGCCAGGTTGACGTCGGGCCCGAAGCGCTGGATGAACCAGACCTGCTGGTCCTTGCGGGGCGCCTCGAAGACCACCTGGTCCACGCCGCCCGCCTCCAGCACGGCGTCGACCACGTCCTCCCGGACCGCGCCCTTGGGGTCGTAGATGCCGACCGTGCCGCTCTCCCGGCCCTCGGTGAGCACCCAGCGGGCCCCGGCGGCCAGGTCGCCGGCCACCTCGTCGGACCAGTCGACGCAGGGCATCAGCTCGGTGGCGCTCTTGTTGCCCACCTCCGACAGCACGGTGAAGGAGGCGGTGGCCTTGCGGATCAGCTCGTACTTCTCGTGGGGCCGCATCGGCGCCACCCCCCGGGAGACCTCGACGCAGGGGAAGCCCATGTCCCGCGCCCAGGCCAGGAAGTCGTCGACCCGGCGCTGCACCCACGCCACCTCCAACAGCGTGCCGCCCACGCACGCCAGGATGCCGCCCTCCGCCAGCATGGCCAGCTTGGCCTCCACACCGGGATCGAGGTAGGCCGTGCCCCATCCGAACTTCCACACGTCGACGTAGGCGCCGCAGGTGTCGAGCACGCCCGCCATCTCGGGAACGGGCAAGCCCTTGTCGAGCACATGGGTGATGCCGACCTGCCGCGGCTTGGCCGGCCGCCCGGGCAGGTCGAGGGGGAAGGGCGCGCCCATATCTCTTATGGTAGGGAGGCGTCTACTTTAGTGCAACGTATGGACCAGCTGGCCGCCCGGCTGCGGGCCGCGCCCGGGCTCCGGAACAAGGCGCCGATCGCCCTGGTCCGCGAGGTCTTCGGCGGCGACGACTGGCTGGGCGGCCCGGGCGACGACGGGGCCGTGGTCGACGGCTCCCTCGTCGTCGGGGGCGAGGCCATCCTGCCCGCCTTCGTGGCCGCCGACCCCTTCGGCGCCGGCATGGCCGCGGTGCTGGCCAACGTCAACGACCTGGCCGCCATGGGCGCCGTCCCCCTGGCCATCGTCGACACCATCGTCGCCGGGACCGACGTGGCCCGCCGCGCTCTCGAGGGCATGCGCCACGCCGCTGGGCTCTACGACGTGCCCGTGGTCGGCGGGCACCTCAGCCCCCACGTGGGGGCGCCGGCCATCTCCGCCTTCGGGCTGGGGCGGGCGCCGGGGCCGGTCCTCTCCGTACGCAACGCGGCGGCCGGCCAGTCGCTCATGCTGGCCTGCGTGACCGACGGCCGGATGCGGCCCGACTTCCCGTTCTTCGCCTCGTTCGACGAGCGCGGCGAGCGGCTGGCGGGCGACGTGCGCACCCTGGCCGCGGTGGCCGGCGACGGGTCGTGCGTGGCGGCCAAGGACGTGAGCATGGCCGGCATCGTCGGGTCGCTGGCCATGCTGCTCGAGTGCAACCGCCTGGGCGTGACCGTCGACCTCGACGCCGTCCCCGTGCCCGACGGGGTGGACGCCGGCGACTGGCTGCTGGCCTTCCCCTGCTTCGCCTTCCTCCTGTGCGCGCCACCCGGCCGGGAGGGCGACTGCGCCCGCCCGTTCACCGACCGGGGCATCGCCACCGCCGTCCTCGGCACCGTCGACGGCTCGGGCGAGGTGGCCATCGCCTCGGCCGGCGAGCGCCGGGTGGTGGTCGACCTCCGCACCGAGCCCGTCACCGGGCTCTAGACGGAGGCGCGCATCATCGAACCGTCGTGGTGCTTCGCTCTTCGAGTCCTCCAGTGAAGGCGGCGGGCTGACCGCAGCCGCCGGCTTGGGGCTCAGTTCCTCGGGTTGACCTGGAAGCCGATGCCGTGGTTGGCGAGCTGGGCGGTGGCGTGGTCGATGATGTGCTCGATGTGCCCGCTTGGCGGTGAGGTGCAGTCGAGGCGGATACGGACAGGCTGACCCTCGGTCTCGGGGTAGCGCCGGACGAGGCTGCCATCGAAGATGAAGCCCGCGTAGCTGTTGATCTTCTCCCGCAGCTGGGCGGCCTGATCAGGGTCGGCGCCCCAGGGCCGGTCCTCGACCATGATGAGCAGGTACGTGCCGTCAGGATCCTGACCGACGACGTCGATGGTGCTGGGGTCGGCGACGCCCGACATCCTGATCAGCTGATCCCGCGGGCGAGGGTGGGAATGGGGATCTCGACGTCCCGTCGGCCCGCCTCAGTCGCGAAGCCGGCACGATTTGCCCGTCCTGGCCGGACAAACCCTGCCAGGTTCAGGTTCAACGCCGCGCCGCCCGCAGGTCGATGGCCATGGGCTGGTGGTGGACGCCCACGTAGATCTCCACCTCGCCGTTCTTGTGCCAGCCGATGCGCTCGAACAGGGCGACGTTCTGCAGCTGGATGTGGGCGATCATCTCCCGGCCGCCCCGCTCCCCGGCGGTGGCCACGGCGAAGCGCACCAGTGGCCGGCCCAGGCCGGCGATGCGGGCCGCCCGCAGCACGGCCAGGCGGTCGCCCTGCCACATGTCGCCCTCGGGATCGAGGGGGAATAGCCGCACGGTACCCACCGGCTCGCCGCCCAGGTAGCCGAGGACGTGGACCACGCCCGGCTGGTCGTCGTGCTCGTCGCGGTCGCTGCCCACGAAGAGCCGCTGCTCCTCTACGAACACCTCGTGGCGGATACGGAAGTGGGTCTCCAGCTCCTCGGGCGTGGTCGCCGGCCGGCACTCCTGCCGCAGCCGGCGGGTGGCCCGGATCGACGGGCGGCCGGTCATTTACGGGTGGCCGAGAGGGTGACCGCCCGCTCCACCGTGCTCATGGCCGAGCAGGCCTGGCAGCGGGCGCACCCGGCGGCCGAGTCGCCGGCGCTGAGCCCCCGGGCGGTGAGGTACGGCACGACCTGGCGGTAGATCCGCTCGGTGTACTCGGCCGAGGGCGGCGGGCAGGCCTCCAGCAGGCTGCCGGCGATGGGCCGCAGCGGGA
>Ga0247704_1000029_pt1 | contig 36413 bp, 29 predicted proteins | sample 41W_NmetaG_FD_189042 | JGI IMG/M metagenome (GOLD analysis project Ga0247704, IMG submission 189042) | Soil microbial communities from hillslope of Landscape Evolution Observatory, University of Arizona, Oracle, AZ, United States - 4-1-W_N | ecosystem: Engineered > Artificial ecosystem >...
CGCCAAGAACGACAGGGCATCGCCGCCGCGACCAGAAGGAGCAGGAGTGAGCGGGGCCTGCGAGGAGTGCGGGTTCGACGACGAGGGCCTGAGCCCGGCCGGCGTCCCCGCGGCCATCCGTTCCTTCGCCAAGCGCTACCGGGCGCCACTCAGCCGCTTCCTGCCCGGGGAGGACGGCGACTCGCTGGTCCGCCAGCGCCCCGCGCCGGACACCTGGTCGGCCCTCGAGTACGCGGCCCACGTGCGCGACGTCTTCGCCGCCTACGAGCGGTGGATCCGGCTGTGCCTGGAGGAGGACCGGCCGGTGCTCGCCGGGCCCGACGCCGACCAGCTGGCCGCGGAACGGGCGTACAACGACGACGACCCCGCGGCCGTCGCCGAGGCGCTGGCTGCGAACGCCGAGCGGCTGGCCGCCACCGTGGAGGCCGTGCCCGAGGACGGCTGGGACAGGGTCGGGCTGCGGCGCGACGAGGAACGCTCGGTGCTCATCACCGCCCGCCGCGCCGTCCACGAGGGCAGCCACCACCTCCTCGACATCGGCCGCGGCCTGCGGGCCGTGCGCGACCAGCGCAAGGCAGCCACCTGAGGGGCTATGCCTGCCCGGAGTGCGGGCTGCAGTACGACCCGATCTCCCCCATGGACGCGGTGGCGGCGGTGCGCTCCTTCCCCCGCCGCTACCGGGCCCTCCTGGTCACGCCCGGCTCCCTCGACGGCCCCGACGCGGTGTTCCGCCGCCGGCCCGACCCGCAGACCTGGTCGGCGCTGGAGTACACGGCCCACGTGGCCGACATGCTCGACCTGCTCGGCCCCGCCATCCGCCGGATCATGGTCGAGGAGCAGCCGTCGATCAGCTCCTTCGACAGCGACGAGCGGGCCGAGCGCAAGGGCTACAACCAGCTCGAACGGGCCGAGGTCCTCGGGTGGCTGGAGCTGGCCTGCGGCGAGCTGGCCAGCGTCCTGGAGAGCGTCAAGGCCGACGACTGGACGCGTACCGGCCGGCTGGAGGCCGGCGAGCGGGACGCCCTCACCCTTGCCCGCAACGGCGTCCACGAGGGTTCCCACCACCTCCGCGACGTGCAGCGGGTCCTCAACCAGGTCCGGGGGCGCCCGGGTTGAACGGCTCACCTTCCGGCCCGTCTTGAACCCCCCGCAGAAGGTGGTGCTAGCACCCTGGACGGAACGCTCCGTACACCGTAAATTCCCCCCGACAACGAGCTGGGGCGGTGCCACGCCCGTATGGAGGGAGAGCAATGAAGATCCGAGCTCTGGCGGCCGCGGCCGCCCTGAGCGTGCTGGCGCCGCTGGGCGCCCTGGCCACGGCAGGGGTGGCCTCGGCCGACCCGCTGGCCAACGCGTCGATCCGCAACTACATCGTCCGCACCGGCGTGGGCACGGCAACCGTCACCGCCTCCTACGTCTGCCCCGAGGGCTTCCACCTGTGGGTGTCGGCCAAGCAGTCGTCCTCCGGCCGCTACGACCGGGCCCTCGAGGGCGAGGGCAGCAGCCAGGTCGCCGGCGCGTGGCTCCAGAGCCACCCCACCAACTTCACCTGCGACGGCACCCGCCGCACCCAGACCTTCACTATCGACACCGAGGAGCAGGGCTTCGGCACGCTGCGGCGTGGCGTGGCGTGGGTCCAGTTCTGCCTGATCGGGGAGAACACCTTCATCGCCGAATCACAGTGGGTGGCCGTCCTCTAGGACGGCCCTCGCCAAGGTCCCCCACCCGGCGCCCCGGACGATCCGAGCTCGTCCGGGGCGCCGGCGCGCTACCGCTCCTGCTCGAGCCTCGCCACGCCGGGTGCCGACGCCCGCGCCTGCAGGTGAGCCAGCCCGTCGGTGTCCCCCTTGAGGTAGTGGCCGAAGAAGTCGAGGGCGGCCTCGGTCACCAGGCGGGCCTGGCCGTCGGCGGGATCACCGCTGAACGGGGAGCCGTGGTCGCCCCCGATGATCGTCAGCAGGAATCGGGGCGGCGGGGCGCTCGCATAGGCCCGGCGGCCGTCGGCATAGGTGACGTTCGTGTCCCCGTCACCGTGGACCAGCAGGACCGGCGTGCGGATCCGGGCCCAGAACTGGCCGCCGCCGAAGGGCGTCTCCCGGCCGGCGAGGACCACGGCGGCCTTCACCCGGCCGTCGTGGCAGCAGGTGTTGCCGGCGACGGCCAGGGTGATCATCCCCCCCATGGAGTGGCCGGCCAGCCCGATCCGATCGGGGTCGACTGAGCCAAGCAGCGGGCCTTCGCCGGCCCGGTTGACCCGCAGCAGCTCGTCGATCACGAACCGCACGTCGGCCGGGAAGTGCGGGAGGTCCGCGGTCCAGTCGCCCCGGGCGTCCTTGTCGGTGGACCCTGGCAACGCGGGGGCGGCCACCACATAGCCCGCCGAGGCCCACGTGCGGAGGAGCCGGTCGTAGCCGTCGCCCAGCCCGCCGGAGCCGTCGCCCAGCCCGCCGGAGCCGTGGACGAAGACCACCAGGGGGTACGGCCTCCCCGACTGGCCGCCGGCCGGGGCGAAGATCCTGGTCGGTGCGGCCCGGGTGGGCGACGCCGGCGCGCTCCCGCTGGCGTCGGTGCCCCGCGTCGCGTCGACGAACGGCTCCGTCCGGACCTCCACGGCCAGCGCCGGGCGGTCCGGAGGCGCGGCGCCGGCCGCCGGCGCCCCCTCCGGATCGCCGCCGGCGCCGCAGGCCGCGAGCACGGCCACCGCCACCGCCACCACCGCCAGCCGCCGTATCCCCATGGCCGCAAGCTACCCGTCAGAAGGGCGTGCAGCAGTAGGGAGAGGGATCGCAGGCGAAGAGGGCGTCGGCACGAGCCAGGGCCCCGGGTGCCAGCTCGTCGACCACGCCGGCCCGGGCCAGCGTGGCGAAGCGGACGCCGCCGAGGTAGGCGGCGCCCAGATGGACGAGGTCGACCGCCAGGTCGGCGGCCCGGTCGGTGCGACCACAGGTCGCCTCGCCGGGCCCACCGCCGCGGAGCCGGAACCGGCCGGAGGACTGGCCGGGCGGCCCGGCCACCTCCACCACGACGCTGTCGTCGGACCCGTAGGCCCGGGCGCCGAGCGCCGCCTCCACGTCGAGGACCCGCACCCACAGGAAGTCCTTCGACGAGGTGACCCGCACCCGGCGGCCGTCGCGGAGCATCCAGGGAAGCGGCTCGTCCTGGGGCACGTTCTCGGCCCGCACCAGCCTGACGAGGTCGACCCCGAAGCAGAACTGCCACAGGCCGGCGCGGGCCTCGGGCGTAAGGGCGACGAGGTCCTCCACCTCGAGGACGTGCCCGGGCAGGCCGTCGTCCCAGCGGGGGCGCACGCGGTAGGTCGCGTAGCCGTCCGGCCCGGCCCTGCCCGGCCCCTCCCAGACCGCGGCGAACCGGGCGCCCGCGCCCCGGCGTTGCTCCTCCCGATCGGCCAGCCGGCGGGCCCACCAGCCGGGGGGCCGGGACACCTCCCCGGGCTGGCGGCGCCGATACCGGTCGAAGATCCCGGGCAGGGTCGCAGCCATGTCCGCCGGCTCGACCAACTGCACCCGCCCGGCCAGATCCACCGGCCGGCGGAACGCGGCGTGGGCCCGCTCCACCTCGATCCCGCTGGTGGACACGGCCACGCCGAAGCCGAACCGCCCGTAGATCGTCGCCTCCGAGGCCAGGAGCACGACCAGGGGCTCGCCCCGGGCCCGGGCGTCGTCGAGCTGCTGGGCCATGAGCGCGGTGAGGATCCCCTGGCGGCGGTGGGTGGGGACCACGCCGACGAAGGTGAGCCCCGCCGCCGGCACCCCCACCGGCCCGGGGACGGTGAGCTCCAGGCTGAGGGCGCCGGCGGTGCCGACGATCCGGTCGCCGTCGACGGCCAAGAGCGTCCGGTCGAGCTCGAGGAAGGCCCGGCTCTCCTCGACCTGCACGTCGGTCGCCCGGAGGCTGAAGGCAGCTTGGACGGCCCGTACGAGCGCGGGCAGGTCCGCATCGGTGCTCGGCCGTACCGTCCAGCCCATGGCCGGCGTTCTAGCCGCCGCGGCCGCCCGACCGCCCTCGATTTTCCCGCGGAACTGGGAGCCCGCTCTCGGCAAACTCACAGGAACCGCCTTGATCGCCGCACCATGGCGAGCGGGACGGCGGGCCGGGCGGGCGGACCGACGTCCTCGTGCAGCGCTTCCAGGCGACGAGCGCCTTCGCGGCGCTGGTGGTGGCGGCCAAGGCCGACCTGAGCGCCCGGCTCTTCGCCAGCGGCAAGGGCGCCGAGACCGTCGACCGCTGGTCCGCCCTGCTCAAGGCCGAGGCGACGACCTCGTCGACGCGGCCACCATCGAGCGGGAGGCGGCCGCCATCCGCCAGCAGGTCGCCTGAGCCCGGCCGCGGCGAGGGTGGCAGACCGGGCGTGGCGTGGCGTTCCCGGCGGGCGGCCCGGGTCTATGGACCGGTGCGGGCCGCCGCCCTGTCGACGATGGGCAGTGCGCCATGCTGGCCACCATGGCCGCCGGCGCCCTCCCCACGCTGGCTCTCCGGGCGCCAGCTGCGGCGGTCCGCACCAACGGGACCATCGTGGCGGTCCCGTGACGATCAGCCCAGGTTCTCCACGTCCTGCGGCGTGCACGGGGTGGCCGGCGGCGCGGTGACCGGGTTGCAGCGGGCGGGGACGCCAGGCGGCCGCACGACGTAGCCGGACGGGGCCGGGACCGGGTAGTCGGTGCTCACCAGGTGGGCGCCCGACGCCAGGGCCGCCGTCGCCCGGGAGGCGTCGTTGGCCCGGGCCTCGACGCCCGCGTCGTCGGCGCGGGTCCGCACGATGAAGCCCGACGCGACCAGGCTGGCGATGCGGGCGCTGTCGAGGCGGGCGTCGGGGACGCTGGCGAAGGCGCCGATCGGGCTGGCCGCACCGGCGTAGACGAACATGGCCCGGCCCTGCAGCGACGTCTCGTTCGAGGTGTACGCCGCCCGGGTGAGGACGTCGTCGGTGTAGACGACCACCACCTTGTTGCGGGCGGCCCCGAGGAGCGGCCAGCCGCCCTCCTGGACGGCCTGTCGCAGCGACGGCCATGCCCCCTGGACGTCGTCCGGGGTCACGAGCTGCTCGGGCCGGAAGACGCTGCGGACCTCGGCATCCACGGCCAGGCCGTCGACCAGGGCGCCCAGCTCGTGCTTCGGCTCGATCAGGACGAACACCGGGAGGTGGCCGCGGGCGCGATCGGACCAGGCGCGCACCTCCAGGAGGCACTGCACGAGCGTCGGGCAGGTCGTCCCCTCGTCGCCGCGGAGGTGGAAGACGGAGAGCGGCCCGCCCGGGGTGGCGTGGACGTCGAGCTCGATTTGGCGGACGGACTGCTGGTCGAGCTGGACGGTGAGCGACGACTGGGTGATGTCGCGCTCGGGCGTGAGGGAAGGACCCGCCGGAGGCGCCACGTGGTAGCTGTTGTGCGTCCCCAGCACCTGGATGTGGTTCAGGCGCAGCGTGCCGTCCAGGGGGTAACGAGGGGCGGGGGGCGGCGTCGCCCCGTCGCGCCCACCGTCGCCGGCGCAGGCGGCCAGCAGCCCGAGGACGAGCGCGACGGCGGCCGCTCGCTTCACCGCGCCAGCCTACGGTCGGGCGGGGGCTACGGGCTGGGGACCGGGCCCAGGCAGGCGGCGCGGGTGGTCGGGCTGCTGGCCGTGCAGTTGGGGATGAAGAGGTCGACGGCGCCAGCGGCGTTGTTGCCGATCACGAGCACGGCGCCGCACCGGTTGCCGCACTTGGTCGAGTCGGTGACGTAGCTGTTGGGGTTGCCGGAGAGGACGATGGCCTTCTCGCTGTTGCCGAGCGAGCTGCTGTTGCCGTGCTCGTTGACCATCGGTGGGAGGGTCGTCCACGCCCCGCCGTCCCACAGCTCGGCGCTCTTCTGGATGCCGATGCTCGGCACCTGACCGCCGGCCAGGAGCACCCGGCCGTCGGGCAGCGTGGTGAAGGAGAAGTTGAACCGGCCCCCGAAGCTGACGTTGCCCGACGGCGACCACTGGTTGGTGCCGGGGTTGTACCTCTCCGACGTCACCCGGGTGGGGAACCCGGCCATGACGAGCACCTCACCGGTCGGGAGCAGGGCCGCGCCCTGGCGGGCGCGGTCCTGGGTCAGGTTGCCGGTGAGGCTCCACGTCCCCGTGGCCGGGTCGTAGATGTCGCCGTTGATGCCGTTGCCGGCGTTGGTAAAGCCGGCCGGCACCAGCACCCGGCCGTCGAGCAGCTTGGCCGGCGACGTGGTGTGGCGGGCGAAGTTCATATTGGCGATGGCGGTGAAGGTGCCCGTGGCGGGGTCGTACAGCTCGGCCGCGGCCGAGCGGAAGGTGAAGTTGCAGGCCACGGGAGGCGGGTTGTCGCAGGTGCGGCCGCCGGCGAGGAGGACCTTCCCGTTGTCCAGCAGCTGGGCCACGTGGAGCGCCCGCCGGGTGGTCATCGAACCGGTCGGCGTGAACGTGCCGGTGGCCGGGTCGTACAGCTCGGCTGTGTCGGTCACGGGCTGGGCGTTCGCGCCCACGGAGAACGGGTCGGTGAAGCCGCCGGCGACCAGCACCTTGCCGTTGGGCAGGGCGGTCGCCGTGTGCTGCCAGCGGGGCGTGCCCATCGAGCCCGTCGGCGTCCAGCGCATGGTGAAAGGGCTCAGGACCTCGGCCGAGGTGGTGAGGGAGTCGCCGACGCGGCCACCCGACACGAGGACCCGGCCGTCGCCCATGAGCACCGAGGTCTGGTGGAACCGGGGCTGGGTCAGCGGCGGTGCCGAGAACCAGGTGCCATGTGAGGTGGCGAGGGCCGGCGACTCCGCCCCGGCCACCACGCCGCAGAGAACCGCCAGGGTCACGATGAGCCGGCTCAGCGCCGACCGGGCTTTCGTGTGCATGGCGGCGGACTCTATCGGTGGGCCGGCCGGGCCGCCGAGAATCCCACGTCACACCCGTTACCCTTGCCTTGGCCCGCTCGACATCAAGGAACCTCGCTCTTGCACATCCGGCGACGTCCGGCGGCGGCTCGCCGGATCCTCCTTGCCCTCCTCGTCCTCACCGCGTCGCTGGCGGCCACGACCGCGCCCACCCACGACGGCGCTCCTCCCCCGCCGAGCACGATCGGCACGCTGGCCCAGTACTGGAGCGGCGAGGCGGCGTGGACGTACGTGCGCAAGGTCACATCGAGCCAGCTGGGCGACGGTGACCTGTTCTGGGCCGCCTCGCACATCGAGGTCGCCGGCGACACCTGGTACCTCTTCGGCCGGAAGACCTTCCCCGCCGCGGAACCCGGCTGCAACGAGGGCCGGGGGATCAGCTACGGCCTGACGGCCCGGGCGTCGGCCGACAAAGGTGCGACGTGGAGCGCCCCCGTCGACATCCTCACCCCCACCGCCGGCACGCCGTGGGCCTGCGGGGTGACCGACGGGGACGCCTACTTCTCATCGGGCACGTGGCGGTACCTGGCCGAGTGCTGGAACAACACCAACCCGGTCGTGCACGGGGCGTGCTACTTCGAACGCCACGACCCCAGCCCGATGGGCGCCTTCGGCGTCCCGCCCGGCTACGTCGAGCCGGTCATCACCGCGCCGGAGCTGTGGAGCCCGATCTGCGACGCCGACCCCGCCGACGACTGCGTCCGCATGTCCGGCGTTCCGAACCGGCTCACGAACGCAGGGACGTTCAAGATCGTCGACCGGGACGACACCCACTTCTGGGTCAGCATGTACGGCGTCGACTCGAACGACCCGTTCACCTGGTACCAGGGCATCGTCAAGACCACCGACTTCCGTCAAGGCAGCTGGGCCGCCGGCGGGGCGGGCGGGACCCCGGTCGACGCGACCCTGGACCCCGACGACGCGAGGGGGTGGCGGGAGTCGTGGTGGGACGGGACCTCCAGGGGGACGGGGGCGGCCGACATCGCCAAGGAGGGCGACCAGTACTACTACCTGGCCCAGTTCATCGACCTCCCGCCGGGCAGCCAGCGCAGCGGCTGCCAGGAGGGCGACCACTGGAACTGGGGCATGTTCCGCAGCGGCTCCCTCAACGCCACCCGCTGGGAGCAGTTCCCGGACGGGAACCCGGTCTTCTACTCCAGCCGGGAACGCGAGCCCGGCACGAGCAACTCGCTCGGATGCAACCGCGAGTACGCGGCGCTGTTCCAGGACGTCGACGGGGCCTGGTACATGACGATGGGCCTCACCACCTACAACCGCGACTTCGCCGGGGTGTGGCTCTACCGGCTCGAGGCCACCCAGAACCTGTTGCGCAACGGCGACTTCTGGACCGCGGGCGCAGAGCCCTGGCAGGCGCACGGAGCCTCACTCGTCGCCTCCCGCGCGCTGCTGCAGGCACCCGACGCCACGCCCTACGGCATCCTGGCCTGCACCGGGCCGTGCGAGCCCCACGCGGTCGTGTGGCAGGAGGTGGAAACGGGGGCGCTCCCGGCCGGCGCCACCGTGCACCTCGGCGGCAAGATGGCGACGCGGGGAGGCGGGAGGGCGCGGGTCCGGGTCGTGCTGTGGCAGTACGAGCCGGGCACCGGGTGGAGGACTTCGGGCGACGGCGCTCACCTCGAGTACACCGCCGGCACCAACTGGGAATCCTTCCACCACGCCGACACCCTTCTCCCCGGGGCGACCCGTCTGCGCTACGCGATCCACGCGCTGGACTCGAACCCGAACGGCTGGTGCGTCGACGGCCTCTACCTGTCCGCGCAGGCCCGGACGCCCGTGGCGACTCCCTGGCCGTGCGGCTTCGCCAACACGGAGAGGAACGTGCTGCGCAACGGCGACCTCGGCCTGACCCCGGGCAGCACCGCCGAGTGGTACGTGAGCGGCGCCACGCCGGGGACGTTCACCGCGGCCATGAGCCAGTCCAACGACGGCACCCCGTACGGGGTGTTCCAGTGCAACGGGCCGTGCCAGGACGACGCCGGCATCTACCAGGAGCTGGCCACCTCACCGTGGACGCCCGCCGGGGCCACCGTCGGCTTCGGGGCCAAGCTGGCCACGCGCGGTGGGGGCGAGTCGGCCGTCGCCCTGGTGCTCTGGCAGTACAACCCCACCACCAACGTGTGGACGCCCACGTCCGACACCAACCTGACGCGCACGGTCACGGGCGGCTGGCAGCACTACGGCGCGACCGCCACCGTCCTGGCCGGAACCACCGCCCTGCGGCTCTCGATCTCGGCCAAGTCCCCGAACCCCTACGGCTGGTGCATCGACGACCTGTACCTGACGACCGGCATGGTGAACCCGCTGGCCAGCGGCTCCCCCTGCGGCATCGAGCCGTAGTCGCGCCTCAGCCTCCCTTGGTGGCTCGGTCGGGGTAGAACGGGGGTATGGGACAGCGAAAGAAGCTCATCTTCGTCTCCTCCGCGGACCCTCGCTCCGACCCGGAGCCGATCCGGCGGGCGTACCTCTGGGCGACGACGGCGGCCAAGGAGGGCCTCGAGGCGGAGGTCCGCCTGGTCGGCGAAGCCGTGCGGGCCGCGCAGCCGGGCGAGATCAAGGACTTCGAGCGGATCGACGACCTGCGCCAGGGCATGCTCGCCGGCGCCAGCGGCGACTTCCTCGTCTCGCTCTGACCGGGTTGCGCGGACACCCGTGAGGTGTCACACGAGGACATGATCTCGATCGGAGGTAGCCGCCGGCCGCTCGGCGACGTGCTCCGCGAGCTTGCCGAAGGGACCTCGGTGGTCGTGCCCTTCGACTGAACCGGGGCGATCCTCGCCTGCCCGCCACGTCCGAGTTCGTCGGGCCGTCGCTCCGGCCCGCGGGCTGCCTCGGGCCGAGCGGAACGAGCCGCCGGGCCTCACGCGGGCAGCGGCCGCCTGCCCGGATGGGCAGGCGGCCGTGCGCTCCGTGCGCTGGCGCCCTCAGGTCACAGGGCGGTGTAGGACACCATCAGGGTGAACTCCAGGCCCCCCTCGTTGCACCGGGTGTCCGCGGTCTTGCGGTGCATGGCGATCGAGTTCTCGCCGAGCCGAAGGGCGGAGCCCTTCACCAGGCCCGTACCGTCCGCAGCGTCGCCGAAGACGTCGGGGAAGATCTCGATCCGGCAGTCGACGACGTGGTGCGTCTGCTCGCCCCGCTCGTTCACGTAGCCCTTCACTCCGAACTGCTCGGGGACGGCGTCGGTGGTCGAGACACTGCCGATGTCCTCGGTCCGCCCACTCGTGGGTGCACCGGGGACACCGAACGGGAGTGACTCCCCTTCCATGATCCTGATGATGGTGTAGTTCCTGCCGTCGACGGTCGTGGTGACGAAGCAACGGTCCTCGTGGTTGTTGTTCGGGCACGTCCCGTTGGTGGTGTTGGTCCAGGGTAGGGCCAGCTGGTTGAGCGGCAGCGGCTTGACGCCCGCCACATCGCTTCTCTCGCTGTGGACGACCAGCTTGCTGGTGCCGTCCGGCCTGACCAGCTCGAACTGGAACTCGAAGTCGCCGGCGTCTCCACCGGGCTCGGAGTCCTGGGTCACCAGGAGCCGGGCGAAGTGGACCTTGACCAGCATGTCAGGCACTTCCGGCCGCCGGCGATCGAGCACCTCGGCGTAGTCGCCCCGGTTGTCGCCGTCGGTGTTCGGCTTGGTCGGGTCGATGCCGAAGGACTGCTCGTCGCCGTCGACCAGCAGGTCGAAGTCGGTATCGGCCCGGAGGGGGTGCGTGAAGGCCTCGTAGACCGCCCCCCCAGGCAGCCGGACGATGAACTCACCGCCAGGCAGGCCTGCCTCCTCACCGTCGGTCCGTTTGTCGTTGTCGGTGTCGACGGACGTGGGCTTCGTCCTGACCGTGCTTCCGTCACGGAGCTTGAAGCCGCGCACCTCGTCGAAGTCGCTGAGGCCGTCGTTGTCAGTGTCCAGGCCGTCGCGGACCCCGTTCTGGTCCACGTCCCGCTGGGCGGCGTTGGGCGCGCAGGTCAGGTTGGCGACGACCCTGCAGCCGGGATCGGTCAGGAGCCTGTACTCCTCGTAGTCCGTGAGCCCGTCGTCGTCGGTGTCAGCGTCGAACTTGGACGAGAAGCCCCAGTGCGTCGTGAAGCTGCGGTCCGGTGAGCAGGTGGCGTCCTTGCAGACGGCAGTGGGATCGCCGGTGGCGGAGCGTGGGATCATCGTCGTGACCCTGACCTCCCAGCCGGCGCCCTTGAGCTTCTCGTCGGGAGTGATGACGCCGTCTTCGTTGTGGTCGAACCACCCCATCTCCTCGGGGTCGAGGACGAAGTTGTGGTTGTCGTCACCGACCTCCTGGGCGTCGGTCAGCCCGTCGCGGTCGCTGTCGGTGAACCGTTCGCTGTCGTCGGACCGAGGGTTCCCGCCCAGCTTCCGCTCGACGCCGTCGCTCAGGCCGTCACCGTCGGTGTCCGGGTGCTCGGGGCTCGTCGGCTGCAGGGTGGCGGCGGTGCCGCCGTACTCGAGAGCGTTCTTGTACGGGGTGAGCTCAAAGTTGTCCCACAGCCCGTCGAGGTCCGTGTCCCTGCCCAGGGGATCGGTGATCGGGTCGGCCAGCGCGGCCTCGATGGAGCCCGACGGCGAGGTGCTGTTGCGCCTCGGGGCGTTGGCGTCGTCGAAGCGCACCAAGCCGTCGGCATCCTTGGCGATGAGACCCGGCGCCTCCTCGGTGTCGGTGAGCCCGTCACCGTCGCTGTCGGACTTGGAGCACTTGGAGCGGACGTCGCGCGTGCCCAGCGGGGTGCGGACCTGCCAGCCGATCAGCACCTCGAAGCGGTCGTCGAGCCCGTCGGCATCGGTGTCCTTGGCGCTGTCCTTGCAGCCGTGCACGGCCTCCGTCAGCGCCGGCAGGCGGTCGCCGTCGAGGTCGGCCAGGAACTGAAGGGTCACCTGGTCCCCGGGGTAGAGGATGCGCTGGTCCAGGTTCAGGGTCCGGTCGATCCCGGTCCGGGAGACGATCTCCCAGGACTCGGGGGCGGTCAGCCGGAGCTGGCGGTTCCGCACCCGGATGATCCCCTCGAAGGAGCCGTCGGCCGACTTCTTCGTCGAGTAGCTGTTCTGCCGGTCGGCCGCCGACAGCGTGGCGCTCGGGTTGGCGTCTTCGTCGTACCACTTCAGGCCGGCGGCCCCCAGGGCGTCGCGCAGGGTGATCCCGACCTGCTTGCCGGTGGGGTCGAACACGACCCTGCGGTCCTTGTCGTCGACGACGCCGTCACCGTTGGTGTCGACCACCCGGCCGATGATGCCCGTGGCGACCCGGAGGATCTCGGTGTCCGCCCCTCGGCCGTCGCCGTCCGGATCGAACCCCCCGTAGTCGATGGCGATGCGGGCGGTTCGGTCGTTGACCTCCTGCGAGGTGAAGGCGAAGTTGCGGCCGCCCTCGTCCACGATGTCGTAGTTGGCGAAGCGGAAGACGAGGCCCCGGGGGTCCTTCATCAGCTCGTCCACCAGCTGCGGGTAGACGTTTGTGCTGGAGAAGACGATCGGTCCCTTGGGCGGGACCAGCGGCCCCAGGTTGAACGCCGTCTCCAGGCCGGTGTCGGGCACGAGCGTGCCGATCGGCGTCAGGCGCTTCGGGTCGTCGGGATCCTGGATGAGCGCGGCCACCTGCAGGTTGCGGGCGGTGAAGGCGATGTTGCCCCTGCTCTCGAGGGAGACGGCCAGGTGCAGGCTCGCGCCGAGCACCTCCCGGATGACCGTGGATTCCGCCGCCGCCTCCCTCTCGGTCGACAGCGAGGTGCTGTGCGACTGCTCCGTTGCCTGGCTCGAGGCCGCGGTGAAGGAGCTGCTCCAGGAGTTGGTGTTGGAGACCTCACTGCTCTGGTTGAAGGAGAAGCTCGCTCCGGCCGTGAACCCGTCGTCGTAGCCGACGCTGAACGTCTGGCCTGCGCCGACGGCGATGGTGGCGCCGGCCTCGTGGGACGTGGAGTCGCTCGAGCTGAACTCCTGGCTGGACGACTGCACGAGCGTCGCCTCAGCCGACTTGGCGTCGAGCTCGCGGGTGGACGTGCCGTCGCTCTCGATGAATCGCACGTCGAGGCCCATCCGCATCTCACCCACCTTCAGCACGGGCTGCGGCAGATCGGCCACCTTCGGGTTCCGGTTGACGTTGATCTCGTAGCCGTCCTTCAGCTGGTCGCCGTCGGTGTCGTCGAACAGCGGCGACGTGAAGAAGGTCGACACCTCCAGGCCGTCGTACAGGCCGTCACCGTCGCCGTCCTGCTTGGTGGGGTCGGTGTAGTAGACGTTGAACTCGGCCTCGTCCTCGATCCCGTCGTCGTCGGTGTCCCGGTCGCGAGGGTCGGTGCTGAGGGCCCGCTCCTCGTGGTCCTTCAGCTTGTCGCCGTCGGTGTCGGTCGCGAACGGGCTGCTGGTCACCTGGCGGACCTGGGTGTTGCCGTCGGCGAACTTGATGATGATCTGCCAGCCGCGGGTCTCCTCGTGGTCCCAGAGGGTGTCGCCGCCACCGTCGTTCGCGTCACTGTTGACGTAGTCACCCGGGGACGGCGGGGTGCCGGGGAAGGTGGCGCTCGTCGGGTCGACGATGACTCCGGCGACGTTGGTCTTGTCGGCCAGCGGGTTGCCCATGACGTCGGTGACGTTGTTGACGGTCACCTGGTAGGTCACCTCGGCCTGCGACAAGGTGGTCAGCCGCACGCTCTTGCGGTCGGTCCCGGCGACGAACTCCGCCCCGGTGATCGTCAGCGCCCCGACCTCGGGGTGGGTCACGGTCTGCACGATGACGAACCGGCTGGTGTCGGCGGTGTTGTCGGCCATGGGCTTGGTGAACTGCACGACGACGTGCTTGTTGTCGACCGACCCCGCGCCAGTGACCTTCGGCCGCTCGGTGTCGCGGGGCCGGCTTCCGCTGAACGTCGCCGAGCTGAACGCCGGGTTCACCGGGTTCCCGTCGGCGCCCTTGACGTTGACCACGATCGTGTAGGTGCCCTGGTACTGCGGGCTGGTGACGAGCACCACCTGCGTGGACCCCTGCATGGTCGCGCTGGACACGGAGAGGTTCGGGCCGACGGTGTAGTTGGCGATGGTCGTCGCCGACGCCGGGTCCAGGGCCACGTCGAAGGAGAGGACCACCTTCGTGTCACCGTCCGAGACCGCGCTGACCAGCATCGGCCCCGGCAGCACGGTGCTGCCCGCGAAGGAGACCGAGACGGCCGTCGGGTCCATGTAGACGCCGCTCGTCGTCTGGATGTCGCCGATCTTCACCAGGTACTGGACCGGGTCCTGGGGCGCGGTGGTGAGGAGCACCTCCTTGCCGGTCGACCCGTAGGGCGCCGCTCCGTTGACCGTGAGCGTCGCCGACGAACCCGCCACCGTGATGGTGTAGGCAGAGGGCTGGAGGGCGCTCGGCCCGACGGGTTCGCTGAAGATCACGACGATCTGGGTCTTGCTCAGCGGACGGACGCCCAGCAGCTTGGGCTCGCTGACCGTCGATCCGGTGAAGGTGACCGGGCGGGAGGTCTTCGGCAGCTTCATCTCGTAGGTGACCGGCTCCTGGGGGCCCGTCAGGATGAACACCTGGTTGTTCGTCGCCCGGGAGACGCCCGTCACCGGGAGGTTGACCGCCTGCTTGGAGTAGATGGCGTAGTTGGCGGCGTTGAGGGCGGCGGCGTCGAGGTCGCGGTCATAGGTGGCCAGCGCCCGATGGAGGCTCAGGGACACGACGGCGGTGAGCTTGGGCGTGGCCACGCCGCCGCCACCCTGCCCCCCGCCGTTGCCGTTCCCCTGTGATGTGGCCACCGTCGTGGTCGTCGAGGAGGGCGCCGTCGGCGACGTGGTGGTCGTCGGCTTGCCGGGAGGCTCCTTCTGGGCGGCCGCCTCCGTCGCACCCAGCGTGGCCACGAGCGACAGTGCCGACAGGACGAGGCAGAGCACCCGTCCAAGCCACGATCCTCGAGTACGTCCCCTCGGCCCCATGTCGTCCCCTCCCGCGCTGTCCGCCCTCTCCAGGCGGATCCGACGGAACTCTGGACGGGCGCGCTTGCGCGCGGCTGTCGCCGCCTTGCGCGGTCAGGCACGGCGAGCAGCGGGAGGAAGGACTCAGGCCGGCTGATCGGCGGCGCCGTCGTCACGGTCCCGCCCGATCAGGGCCTCGAGGCGCTCCCCCATGGCCATCAGCTCACGCCGGGAATGGACCCCCAGCTTGGCGTAGACGTGCTCGAGATGGGTCCGAACGGTGCGAACCGACACGCCCAGGTGGGTGGCGATGTCCTTGTCCGATGCACCGGTCGCTGCCAACCTGGTGATGGCCTGCTCCCGCGGCGTGAGCTCCTGGGCCCCCCGGCGGCTTCGCCGCCGCCCGCCGGCGGCCGCCAGTTCCTCGCCGGCGCGGCGGGCCAGCCAGACGGCGCCGACGGACTCGGCCAGCTCGCCGGCCCGCTTCAGCGATTCCCGCGCCTCGCGGGGGCGGCCGTCGCGCCGCAGCATCGCGCCGTGCTCGATCATGAGCTCCGCCCGCTCCAACGGGAGCGAGACACCCTCGAGATGCTCGACTGCTGTCCGGTACGCCAGGTCGGCCTCGGCGCGGTCGCCTCCCCGGAGGTGGAGCAGCGCCCGCCCGGCGGCGGCGACCGCCGCGGGCCACCGACACGGTAGGCGGACCGCGCACTCGTCCATCCACGCCACGACCCGCTCGGCGTCGTCCGTGCGGCCGGCACGGACGTGGGCGACCAGGCCGTGGCGGGCGAACGGGATGAGGCAGGGCTCACCGACGCCGAGAGCGCGGTGGCGCGCCTCGACCTCGATGTACAGATCCGACGCCTCATCGAATCGGCCGTGCCGCAGGTAGCGCAGGCCGCGTACATGGTCGAGCCAGAGGAGGCTGATCCATATGCCGAAGGCGGTCGCGGCGGCCCGCGCCCGTTCGCTCTCGATGGCGCTCTGCTGCTCCTCCCCCATCTCCAGGAATGCGCAGGCGCGCAGTGTCCGCGCAAACGGCTCGGCCAGTGGGACGAGGTCGGCGATGGCGAGGAGCCGGTCGGCCACGGCCAGGCTGTCGCGGAGCCTGACCCGCAGGAGCATGAGGCCGTACGGGACCCGGAGGGCAGCGGCCGAGGTGACGGCGCCCAGCCGTTCGGACTCCTCGAGCCCGATGCGGAATGCGGTCTCCGCCTCGTCGAAGCGCTCGGCGGGGGCGGCGGCGATCGCGTAGGGAACCAAGACACCGGACCCTCCCGATCGGATGTCCGCCGCCACCTCTGCTCGGCTGGCACGAAGCAGGCCCCGGCCGACGGCCTCGACGGTGGCGAGGCCGGAAGGGTCGCCGCAGAACGTAGCGAGCGCACCCCACTTGGCCGACGCCTGGGCCTGGAGCCGCTGGGGGCCGCCACGGGCGAGCGCCCGGGCGCGCGCCGCCAGTGGCAGAGCCGCCGCGGGGCCGGCGGTCATCATGACGGCGTCGGCATGCCGGCACAGCGGCACGACGACATCCTGCGGGCAGTCGCGCTCGGCAAGGACCACGGCGGATTCCAGGGCCGCGCCTGCGCTCCGGAAGTCGCCCATGGAGAAGTGGGCCCGCGACAGGATCGTCAGCGCGGCGACGCGCTCGTTGGGGGGGACATCGGTCTCGAGTACCTGCGCGGAGATGGACGCAGCCTCCGCCGCGTGCCCCGCCTCGTACAGCGCCTCACCGAGCTCGGCCGGCAGGTACGCCGGCCCAACGTCGCCGCTCAGTCGTACCGCGGCCTTCAGCCGGTTCGCCGCGGTCGCCGGCGCCCCGGCGCGCAGGGCCCGGCGCCCGGTTTCGGCGAGGAGTCGGATGGCCCGCTCGTCGCCCACCATGTTCGCCCGTATTGCGTGCTCGGCGGCGAGGTCGTCAAGTCCTTTGGCGTCCAGCGCCGCGAACGCTCGGGCGTGGAGGCGGGCGCGCACGGGCGGGGCGATGTCGTCGTACAGCAGCTGCCCGAAAAGCGGGTGGATGAACTCGGCGGCGCCGTTCCGGCTGGCGCGGGCCAACCCGCTCCTCCAGACGGCCTCGGCGGCGAGGTCCGCAGCGTCGCCCTCCAGGCCGGCCACCTCGCCGACGAGCTCGGGGGGGAACTCGACCCCGAGAACCGATGCCGCGTGCACCCACCGGGTGCCCGTCGGTCCGAGCCCGGCAAAGCGCGAGAGCACGAGGGACCGCTCGACGGCCGAGAGGGGGAGGCCCTCGGTCATCGTCGACAGGGCGCCCTCCGTCGTGAGCGCTCCCGCGGCAAGGTGGAGCAACAGCGGGTTCCCGCCGGTGAGGCGCCACGCGTGCGCGACCACGTGGGGTGGGCAGGGGCCCAGCGTCTCGTCGAGCACCGCGGCCGCGGCCCCCTGGGTCAAGGGCAGGAGCTGCTCGACGGTCGCATCCCCCCGGTGCACGAGCGTCCACGCGAGGTCCGCGGCTGCCGCCGGCCAGGGCCGCACCGTGGCGACGACGGCCGCCGGCAGGCCGGCCAGCCGGCGGCAGAGGAAACCGAGCAGGACGAGCGAGTCCGGGTCGGTCCACTGCAGGTCGTCGAGCGCGATCAGCAACGGGCGCTGGGCGACCTCCTTGAGCCAGCGCAGCGTGGTGTAGAGGATGGTGTTTCTCGCAGCCGTCTCCCCGGTCGACGCGGCCGGGATCTCGTACCCGCCGCCCAGGCTCTCCAGCAGCTGGGCCAGGACGCCGTACGGGAGCGAGGTCTCCATGGGATCGCATCGAGCCCTGGCCACGACCGTGTCCCGACCCGCCCCCCGGCAGACCTCATCGAGGACCGCCGTCTTCCCCATCCCGGCCTCGCCGAGGAGGAAGAGCGCTCCGCCTTCGCCCTGCCGGGTGCCGGCGATCAGCGCACTCACGGCCTGAAGCTGCTGTTCGCGCTCCCAGAGCCGCTGCCCATCCACAGTGAGCCTTCCCGTCGCTCGAGGACCGCGGTGATCTACCACGTGCGGCACAGGCCCGCAACGCGCCCGCCGGCCCTTAGAAATCGGCTGTTTGACCGATGTTCGGTGAAGAACCGGTCGGTAGCCTCCGCGATCTCACTCCTGGCACGGGCCCGAGACCTACCGGAGGCTTCTTGTCGATCGCAGACGCACCACCGAGGCTGGGAACCCAGGTGGGGAAACGTGGGATCGAGGTCCGCCTGCTCGGGCCCTTCGAAGTGGCCCGCGACGGGCAGGCACTGCACATCGGAAGTCCGAAGCAGCGGGCCGTCCTCGCCCTGCTGGCCCTGCAGGCGGGCAGGGTGGTGACAGCCGACGCGCTGTGCGACCTGATCTGGGACGAGGACCAACCGGCCTCGCCGTCGGCGACCCTCCAGAGCCTGATCTCCCGGCTGCGGGCCTCGTTGGCGAGCGGGCCGGGTGGCGCCGCCGACGGCGGCCGCGAGGTCCTGCGCACCCGGGAGCCGGGTTGGACCCTCGACGTCGACCTCGCCGACGTCGACGCCCTGCGCTTCCATGAGCTGACCACCCGGGCCCGCCGGCGCCGGGAGCGGGGCGAAGCCGACGCCGCTGCTGGCGACCTGGCAGAAGCGGTCGGGCTCTGGCGGGGTGCCGCCCTGCTCGACGTCGTCGACGCCGGCTACCTGGCCGGCCACGCCACCCGGCTCAACGAGGCCCGCCTCGACGCGGTGGAGGACCTGGCCGAGGCCGAGCTGGCGATCGGGCGACCGGGCGACGCGCTCACCCGTCTCGAGGCCCACGTCGACGCCAACCCGCTTCGCGAGCGAGCCTGGGGCCTGCTGATGGTGGCCCTGTACCGACTCGGTCGCCAGTCGGCCGCGCTGCGGGCCTTCCAGCAGCTGCGGAGGATCCTCAGCCAGGAGCTGGGGATCGAGCCGGCGCCGGAGTTGGTCCGGATCGAGCAACAGATCCTCCGCCAGGATCCCGCCCTCGCCGGGCCGCAGCCTGCGTCGGCCCCCGCCATCCCGACCGGCGGCGGTTCCGACGCGGCAGCCGGCCCGCGTGGGGAGTTCGCCGACTACTGCGTCGTGGTCGTCGAGGACCACGACTTCCAGCGCCGCACCGTCGTACAACTGCTCGGGCGCCTGGGCGTCGGCACGGTCACGGAGGCGGCCAACGGCGTCGACGCCTGGGAGATGCTCCAGGCCGGCCCCGTGCCCGACATCGTGATCTGCGACATCGACATGCCGGGCATGGACGGCGTCGAGTTCGTCACCCGGGTGGCCGAGAACAACCTGGCCTGCTCCGTCGTGATCGCCAGCGGGCTCGAGAGCGCCGTGCTGCGCGCCGTCGAAGCCATCGGGACGGGACACGGGCTGGACGTCCTGGCCGCGCTCGCGAAGCCCCTCACGGCCCGGCGCCTGGGCGAGGTCCTGCGCCAGTACACGCGACTCAATCGCGACCGCCAGCACGAGGGGAAGGCCGTGGTCGACGGCGCCGCGCTACGGGGCGCCCTCGACGGCGGGGACATCCGGGCCCGGTTCGAACCGAGGATCGATTTGGCCACCGGCGGCTTCAGCAGCGTCGAGGTGGTCGGTCGGTGGCCCACCACCGACGGCACGCCCATCCCGTCGTCCGTCCTCGTCCCAGCCGTGGTGCGAGAAGGCCTCCTCCTGCCCTACGTCGAGCTTCTCGTGACGGCGTCGTCGGTGTTCCTCGACGAGGCGGCCGAAGCCGCTCTGGACGGGAGCAGCCTCGTCCGGGTGGCCCTTGACGTCTCGCCGCTCCTCCCCGACGCCTCCCTCGCCGACCGCCTCACCACGCTGGTGCAGGAGAGCGGCGGCGACCCGCGCCGCTTCGTGTGCCAGGCCGACGAGGGCGCCCTGGCCAGGGCACCTCAGACGTCGCTGGCCGTGCTCACCCGCCTGCGGGTCAAGGGCTTCGGCCTGTCGATGACGCACTGCGGCGTCGGCCCGTCGTGGACCAACCAGCTCGGGCGGGTGCCGCTGACCGAGCTGAAGCTCGAGCGACCACTCGTAAGCGGCGCGACGTCCGATCCCAAGCGGTTCCAGGTCGTCGAGGCCGCCTTGGCCTCGGCCCGGGACACCGGGCTGGCGGCGGTGGCCGACGGCTGCGATTCCCAGGCCGACCTCGACATGCTCCTCGCCCTCGGCTGCTCCGAGGCGCAGGGACGGTGGGTGGCCGGACCCATGGAGGCCGCCGATGTGCTGGCCTGGGCCCTCGCCGGCTACCACCCGGGTGCGTCCGTCGTGCCGAGGTGAGCGAGGACCGGAGCACGCCGTCGATCCGTCGCCGGCTCGGCGCGCTCCTCGCCATGCTCGGTGTCCTCGTGGCGGGCCTGCTGGTGGTCGCCACGCTGCAGCTGCGGGCCTCGGACGCACAGGCGGGGGCGGAGAACCAGCGGAACAGGTCGTTCCGCCTCGCCGACAGCATGCGCCAGAGCTCCAACGACCTGACGCAGATGGTCCGGCTCTACGTGGCGACGGGCGACGCCCGATACCGCGCCTATTACGAGGAGATCCTGGCCATCCGGTCCGGGACCGCGCCCCGGCCCACCCAGTACGACAGCTCGTTCTGGGACCGGGTGCTCGCCGAGGGGAAGGGGTTCGTGCACTACGGCGCGCCCCGGTCCCTCGTCGACGAGATGCGGGCCGCCCGCTTCACCGAGGGCGAGTTCAACGCCCTGACCGCGTCCCTGCGGGCCTCGGACAACCTCGCCCGCCTGGAGCTCGAGGTCATGGACCGCGTTGCGGGCCGGATCGTTCGTGGCGTCGACAGCACCTACGTCGCCGACATCGCGCCCGAGTACCAGCGGCTGGTCGACACGTCCTACCTCTCCGAGAAGGGCGTGATCATGAGCGCCATCGGGGACTTCGTCGCCCGCGTCGAGACCCGCACGGTCGACGCCGTGGAGCGCGCCCGATCGACCAGCCGCACGCTCTCCATCATCCAGATCGGCATCCTCGGCGCCATCGTGCTCGTCGCCGTCGTCGCCATGGTCCGCGCCAGCAGGGTGCTCCTCCGCCCGCTCGGCGAGCTGGCCGCCGCCACCCAGCAGGTGACCAGGGGGGACTACGGACGACGGGTTCGGATACGTGGTGTGTGCGAGCTGGAAGTGCTGGCGTCGGCGTTCAACACCATGGCGGCCGCCATCCAGTCGGACGTGAGCCGGCGAGAGCGGGCGGAGCGGGAGGCGGTGCAGGCCCGGGCCGCCGCCGAGGAGGCCAACCAGGCCAAGTCGACGTTCGTCGCCGCCATGAGCCACGAGATCCGCACGCCCATGTTGGCGTCACCGGCATGCTGGAGGTCCTGGCCCAGACCGACCTGAGCCCGGACCAGGACAACATGGTCGCCACGGCCCTGGGCTCGGCCAACGTGCTGCTGCAGATCATCGGCGACATCCTGGACTTCTCCAAGATCGAGGCCGGCAAGCTGGAGCTGGCACCGCGGGCGTTCATGGTGCGCCCCCTGGCGGAGTCCGCGGTCCAGACCTTCTTCCACACCGCATCCGCCAAGGGGATCCGCCTGACCTCCACGGTGGACGAGCGGGTGGCGCCGGCCCATGTCGGCGATGCCCTCCGCCTCCGCCAGATCCTCAGCAACTTCATCTCCAACGCGGTGAAGTTCACCTCCTCGGGCAGCATCGGCCTCACCGTGCGAGTCGCGACCGACGACGGGCCGACCCAGTGCCTCGAGCTCTCGGTGGCCGACACCGGCATCGGCGTGGCAGCCGACCGGCAGCGGGAGCTGTTCCAGGAGTTCGTCCAGGCCGATGCCTCGACTGCGGCGCAGTCAGGAGGGACCGGTCTCGGGCTGGTGATCTGCCGCCGCCTCGCCACATTGATGGGCGGCGACGTCAGGATGGACAGCGCTCCCGGGATCGGGACGACGATGTACCTCGACGTGCGGCTGCCCGTCGCCGACCCGGCCGACGTCGAGGCGGCAGCCGGGGCCGCGCTGGGCGGGGCGGCCCTGCTCCAGAGACGGCCGCGGCCGACGAGGGAGGTCGCCGAGGAAGAGGGGAGCGTCGTGCTGCTCGCCGAGGACCACCCCATCAACCGGCGGGTCCTGGTCCATCAGCTGGGCATCATCGGGTTCCACGTGGACACCGCCGAGGACGGCCAGATGGCGCTCGAGCTGTTCGGCCGGGGCAGGTACGGGTTGGTCCTGACCGACCTCAACATGCCGGTCATGGACGGATTCGAGCTGGCCCGGGCCATCCGCTGCCGCGAGGTGGCGTCGGGGCTCGCACGGACGCCGATCATCGCCCTGAGCGCCAACGTCATGCCCGAGGAGGCGGCGCGCTGCACGGCCGCCGGGATGGACGACTTCGCCGGCAAGCCGACCTCGATGCCGGTACTCGCCGAGAAGCTCCGGCGCTGGACGCCCCACATCGACTGGCCGGATCCCCAGCGGCTCGGGGCGGCGGGCCCGCCGGCGCCCGACGTGGGGGTTGTTCCGCCAGATGGGGTCGTGGACCGGGCGGTCCTGGACGAGCTCACCGGCGGCGACGCCGAGCTGGCGGACGCCATCCTCCTGGACTACGTCGAGTCGTCGAGCGCCGACCTCGTGGCCCTCCGCGCCGCCCTTGCCGCGAGAAACGCCGATGACGTCCGCCGCCACGCGCACCGCATGAGGGGCGCCGGCCGGACCGTGGGGGCCAGCCGCGTCAGCACGCTGGCCGCCGACCTGGAAGCGGCGACGTCGACGACCGTCGAGGACTGGCACGGCATCCGATCCACCGTCGGCGAGCTGGAAGCGGCCGTCGTCCGGGTCGCAGCCGCCGTCAACGGCCTCCCCGTCACGCCCTGAGACGCACTTCGGGGCCGGCAGGGACACCTGGGCGGGCTGCGCCTGGCCGCGTCGTCGCGAGGCGTCGAGCCGTCCATGCGCTTCGCCCAGCGGCCCTCGTCGCGATCGTGGTACCTGGCCCACCAACAGCGCCCTCGTAAACGCCTATCTCGACCACCGCGACCTGGCCGAGCGCGAGAACCGTCCCCGCCTTGACCGGGTCGGCGAGCGAGTGCGCCGGTGACTTCCAGGGAGGACACGCTCCCCCAAGCCGATCGGTCACCAGCACACTCCGCGTGCCCATGGCGCGCATCGATGGCTCCGTCGTCAGCTCCTGTTGAGCTCCTCGGCGAGCATCACGATGATGCCGCTGGGGCCGCGCACATACGTGAGCTTGTAGAGGTCTGCGTAGGTGGCCACACCCCGCAGCGGGTGGCAGCCGTGCCTCGCTGCGATCTCGAGGGCCTCCTCGATGTCGTCGACCGAAAATGCGACCCGGTGCATGCCGATCTCGTTGGGCCGTGTGGGCTCCGTCTCGATCGCGTCGGGGTGGATGTACTCGAACAGCTCGAGGCGACCGTTGCCGTCCGGCGTCTGGAGCATGGCGATCTTGGCGTGGTTGCCGTCGAGGCCGACGGCGGTGTCGGTCCACTCTCCACTGACCGTGTCCCGGCCCAGGACGGTCAGCCCGAGGTCGGTGAAGAAGTGGATCGTCGCTTCCAGGTCACGGACGGCGATGCCGACGTTCTCGAGCTTGATGGGCATTGGTGCACGTTACCGAGCCTCGGGCCACCGTCAGGTCGACGCGCGGGGCGACTCCATCAGCCCTGCGCGGAGGGTGGCCTCGCCCGTAGGCTCGCACGGAATCACTGCTAGGAGGCGCAGCATGGGCGGAAGGCGGGTAGTCGCCGCAACGGTATGCACGCTGGCCTTGATTGCGTCGCACGCTGCGCCGTCGGCGGCGGCGACGACACCCCCGAGCCAGTGCTCGGCCGAGGACTTCAACGGCGATCCCCGCCTTGGGCCCCGGGACCTCCCGACCCAAGGATCGGTCGGGCTGGAGCTGCGCACCTACGACCGGCTCGGGGGCCTGTCACCCGAGCAGTTCATCGCCACCTACTGGGATCCGAGCGCGAACGGCGGCGAGGGCGGTTGGCGATTCCCACCAGCGAACGGATTCCTCATGGGCCCCGACGGCCAGCCGGTCCACGCCACGATGCTCCTACGGGTGGGACAGCGGATCGACCGCTTCGGAAGCGAGTTCGGCGCCTTCCTGGCCCCTGCGGCATCGCCGTACGCCCAACGCGCCCTGCCGCCCCAGAGCCTCGACAACGCCTCGGCTCCCGGGGCCTGCAACTACAACCTCTACCGGGTCGAGCGCGACTTCGCGGTGGACGGCGGCCCGATCGCTCCCGCGTTCGGCCAGCCCGGCAGGGGCCTCCAGTACCTGCTGGTCGGCGCTCTGGTGCCAAACGCGCCCGAGCGCATCAGCGTCCGGTGGCTCATAGAGAACGGCTACCTCGCGCGTTGCGTGCTCATCGTGACCCGGCCTTTCGCGTGCTGAGGTCGTGGTCGTCGAGTGGGCAAGTGAAGGAGGCGGGCAGGCGTGCGGAGCGCCCAGGCGGCGTACGCGCCGGCGTGTGGCGTCGCGCTGACGGCTCACGTCGACGTGACCACGTTCGACCGCCGTCGGTCTACGAGCCGGTCTTCGGGCCTGTCGGAGCTGAACGCTGTGCCCTGCCAACGTTCCGGCGTGGCGCCGGCGTGCGCCGTGCGCCGGGATTGTCGAACCCGGAGGTACTCGCGAGCTTCCAAGCGTCCCGTCGAGCAGTTCGGCGGTCGGCGTAGTGCAACGGACGAATGTGCTACAAATAGCTCATGACCTCCGTCGGTGTCCGGGAGCTCCGGCAACGAGCGAGTGAGCTTCTTCGTCTTGTCGAGCGAGGCGAGACCGTCGAGATCACCGACCGAGGCCGGCCGGTGGCGCTGCTCACACCCCTCCCCGAGGGCAGCCCGCTCGACCGACTGCGCGCCGCCGGCGAGATTGATTCCGCATCCGAGGATCCGAATGATTTGCCCGAGCCCATCGTGCTTGCTGCCGGCACCGAGTCGGCGTCTTCGGCGCTACAACGTCTTCGGCGCGACGATCGCTGATGAGCGCCGTCTACCTTGACTCGTCCGCGATCGTGAAGCTCGCCGTTCTGGAACCGGAGTCGGGCGCGCTTCGCCGGTATCTGCGCCGCCGTCGCCCCTGGGTCTCGAGTTCCATCGCTCGAACCGAGGTGCTGCGCGCCCTGCTGCCCGGCGGTGAGAAGGCGGCGGCGGCCGGCCGTGCCGTCTTGGCTCGATGCGACCTCGTGCGTCTGAGCGACCACGTACTCACTCGAGCAGGGATGCTGGAGCCACATGAGATGCGATCGCTCGACGCAATTCATCTCGCGACAGCGGAGCGACTTGGCCGCGACATCCGCGAGCTCGTCATCTACGACGAGCGAATGGCAGAGGCCGCCCGCCAACTGGGCTACCGGGTGAGCGGCCCCGCGTAACGGGTGTAGGCGACTGATCGCAGCCCCCTCGATTCCCCGGCCTGCGACGTCATGACCAGTCCTCGGGGTTGTCCTCCACGAAGTGGTCGAGCACCTGGCCGTCGACCGCGTCGACGAGGACGAGGCCGCGCTTCTTGGGCGGGTCCTCGCCCGAGTACAGGAGGATGCGCCAGGTCGGCCGGCTGCGGAGGCCGCGCCAGCCGAGCTGCGCCGAGGCGTGTCCGACCGGGAACCCGACCTGGCCGGCGGCGGCGAGCAGGGCGTCGGTGTCCTTCACGGCCAGCGGCCATGCAGCGGCCAGGTGGTACCCGCCGATCAGGGCGAGGGCGATGGCGGCGGCCAGGAACCCGGTGTTGACCAGCACTCGGTCGCCGGGATAGGCGGCGGACAGCCCGCCCAGGCCGGCGGCGAGGAGGAGGTAGGCGAACGCCGGCCACCGGCGCCGGCGGATGTCGGGGAAGGTGTACATCCCGACGTACTTGGTGACGTCGAGGTCCTCCGGCAGCTCATCGTGATGCTCCTCCGGCTCCTCAGCCATCGGCGGGCCAGGCCTTCGTGACCTTCTCGTAGGTGGCGGGCAGGGCCTCGGGCAGCATGCGGGTCTCGGCGAGGGTCGTCATGAAGTTGGTGTCGCCGTTCCAGCGGGGGACGACGTGCAGGTGGACGTGGCCGGGCACCCCGGCGCCCGCGCTCCGGCCCAGGTTGGCGCCCACGTTCAGCCCGTCCGGCGAGTAGGCCGCCTTCAGGGCCCGGATGGCGTCGGCCAGGTCCCGCCACAGGCCGAGCGCCTCCGCCTCGTCCAGCTCCTCGAGCTCGGCCACGTGGCGGACCGGCATGACCATGAGGTGCCCGCTCGTGTACGGGTAGGCGTTCAGGATCACCACGCAGTGCTCGTCGCGCCGGACGACGTAGGTGGCCTCATGAGGATCGTCGCTGGCCAGGATCCGGCAGAACACGCAGCCCTCGGCGAGGACCGCCCCTTCCACGTACTCGCTGCGCCACCCGGCCCAGAGTCGCTCGAGCGTCACGCGCGCGCTTCGACCTCGGTACGCAGGCGCTCGACGAAGTCGGCCACCTGGACGCCCCGCTCGACCTCTCCCCCGCGCGGGTTCACGCCGAGCGTGCCCGCCTCCACGTCGTCGTCGCCCACCACGAGCACGTAGGGGATCTTCTCGAGCTTGGCCTTGCGGATGCGGCTGCCTACGTTCTCGTCGGCGGCGGCCACGTCGGCCCGCAGGCCCACCCCGTGCAGGCGACCGAGCACGGCCGCGGCGTACAGCTCGTGGTCGGCCCGCACCGGCAGCACCTGGGCCTGGACCGGCGACAGCCAGGCCGGCAGCGCGCCGGCGTAGTGCTCGATGAGGATGGCGAAGAAACGCTCGATCGACCCGAACAGGGCCCGGTGGATCATGAACGGGCGGTGACGAGCGTTGTCGGCGCCCACGAACTCGAGGTCGAAGCGCTGCGGCATCTGGAGGTCGACCTGCAGGGTCGACAGCTGCCACGCCCGGCCGATGGCGTCTCGGATGTGCACGTCGATCTTGGGGGCGTAGAACGCCCCCTCGCCCTCGGCCACGGTGTACTCCAGCCCGGATGCGTCGAGGGCCTGGCGCAGGGCGTCGGTGGCCTGGTCCCACTCCTCGACCTTGCCCACGAACTTCTCGGGCCGGGTCGACAGCTCGGCCGTGAACTCCGTCAGCCCGAACGTGCGCAGCACCTTGAGCACGAAGGCGAGGAGCGACGTGAGCTCGCCGGCCAGCTGGTCGGGCGTGCAGAAGATGTGCGAGTCGTCCTGGGTGATGCCCCGCACCCGGGTGAGGCCGTGGAGGACGCCCGAGCGCTCGAAGCGGTACACCGTCCCGAACTCGAAGAGGCGCATCGGCAGCTCCCGGTAGGAGCGGGCCTGGCTCTGGTAGATCAGGATGTGCCCCGGGCAGTTCATGGGCTTGGGGTAGTACGTCGCCCCCTCCATCTCCATGGGGGGGTACATGTTCTCGGCGTACCAGCCCAGGTGCCCGGAGATCTCGTAGAGGGTCGACTTGGCCAGGTGCGGCGTCCACACGAACTGGTAGCCCGCCGCCTCGTGCTCGTCGCGGGCGTAGTCCTCCATGAGCTTTCGGATGAGCCCGCCCTTGGGGTGGAAGACGGGCAGGCCGCCGCCCAGCTCGGGCGGGAAGTGGAACAGGTCGAGCTCCAGGCCGAGCTTGCGGTGGTCCCGGCGCTCGGCCTCCTCCAGCCGGTGGAGGTGCTCGGCCAGGGCCTTGTCGGACTCCCAGGCCGTGCCGTAGATGCGCTGGAGCATCTGCTTGTGCTCGTCGCCCCGCCAGTAGGCGCCGGCCACCTTCATGAGCTTGAACGACCCCAGCCGCCTGGTGGACGGCACGTGCGGGCCACGGCACAGGTCGGCCCAGCCCGAAGTTGGGCTAGCACCGTTCCTATAGACGCTGACCGCCCCGCCCTCGGCCCCCTCGCTGGGGTCGACGCCCTCGATGATCTCCACCTTGTAGGGCTGGTCGGCGAAGCGGGCCAGGCCCTCGTCGCGGGACAGCTCCTCGCGCACGAAGGGCTGGTCCTCGCCCACGATCTCCCGCATGCGGGCCTCGATGCGGCCGAGGTCGTCGTCGCTGAAATGGGCCCCGCCGGGCAGATCGAAGTCGTAGTAGAAGCCGTCCTCGATCGGCGGGCCGATGGCGTACTTGGCCCCGGGGAACAGGTCGCAGACGGCCTGGGCCATCACGTGGGCCGTGGAGTGGCGCAGGACGTAGCGCCCGTCGTCGGAGTTGGCGGTGATGATGGCGACCTCGTCGCCCTCCTGCAGCGGGGCGCCGAGGTCGACCTGGGCCCCGTTCACCTTGGCCGCCACCGCCGCCTTGGCCAGGCCGCGGCCGATGGACTCGGCAAGGTCCGCGGGGGTGGCGCCGTCGGGCAGGTCGCGCGTGGAACCGTCGGGGAGGGAGACCTTCATCGAGGCGAGGATACTGGTGGCGCCATGGGCGACCGATTCGAGTATCGCGACGTACGGGTCGACGGTGATTCGGCGCCCATCGTGGAGGGCTTCTCCGCCCGGATCCCGGCCGACGGGTTGACGGCCATGGTGGGGCCCTCCGGATCCGGCAAGACCACCCTGCTGCGGCTGCTCAACCGGCTCGACGACCCCGACGGCGGGGAGGTGATGTTCGAGGGCCGCGACGTCCGCACCTACGACGTGCTCGACCTGCGGCGGCGGGTCCAGTACGTCGGCCAGGTCCCGGTGCCCTTCCCCGGCACGGTGGCCGCCAACGTGGGCGCCGAGGTGGAGACCCTGCTCGCCCGGGTCGGGCTTTCCCCGTTTCTGGCCGGGCGCGACGCCGACCGGCTCTCCGTCGGCGAGGCCCAGCGCATGTGCCTGGCCCGGGCCCTCGCCCGCCACCCGGAGTGCCTGCTGCTCGACGAGCCGACCTCGGCCCTCGACAGCACCTCGAAGGCGGGGATCGAGGCCCTGATCCGCTCCCTCGCCGACGACGGCCTGACCGTCGTCATGGTCACCCACGACCCCCGCCAGGCCACGGAGCTCGCCGACCGCACGCTGGCGATCGGGACCCCGTGAACGACCTCAGCGGCCGTATTTCGTGGGCCGACGTCGCCCTCGCCCTCCTGCTGGTGGCGGTGTCGGTGGCGATCTCCCGCCGGCGCAGGGCCGGGCTGGAGCGGGACATCGCGGTGGCCACGTTCCGGTCGTTCGCCCAGCTGCTGGCCGTGGGCTTCGTCCTCGACTTCGTGCTGGGAGGCGGGTCGGAGCTCACCCCGGTCGTGCTCCTGGTGATGGTGGCCACGGCCACCCTCACGTCGGGGGCCCGGGGCAAGCGGGTACCGGGCGCCTACTGGATCGCGGCCACCGCGGTGTCGGCCGCGGCCGGCGGCACCCTCGGTGTGCTCCTGGCCCTGGGCATCGTGCCGGCGTCGCCGCGGGCCGCCATCCCGCTCGGCTCGATGATCATCTCCAACGCCATGAACACGGCGTCGCTCGTCATGGGCCGCCTCCGCGACGACCTGGCCGCCAACCGCCGCGAGGTCGAGGCCCACCTCAGCCTGGGCGAGACGGCGACCGACGCGTCGTCGTCGTGGCACCGGGCCGCGGTGCGCAGCGGGATGCTGCCGATCGTGGACCAGACCAAGGTGGTGGGCCTCGTGGCCCTGCCGGGGGCCATGACCGGCATGTTGCTGGCCGGGGCCTCGGCGTCATCGGCCATCCGCCTCCAGCTGGTGGTGATGTACATGCTCCTGGGCGGCAACGCCTTCGCGGCGATGGTGGCCGGCCGGCTGACCGTCGCCCGGCTGTTCACCGCCGACCACCAGCTGATCCGCTCCCTGCGGCGGGTCGCCGGCTGACGTACCATCCGCACGCGGCGGCCCGCCGCGGGTCGAAGGGGAGGGAGCGACATGCGTGACGCGTCCGCATATCCGGTCCAGCTTGATCTCGAGGCTCCACTGGAGGTCGCCCGATGGCGCCCATTGGTCCACTGGCTGCTCGCCATCCCGCACTTCGTGGTGCTCTACCTGCTGCAGCTCGCGTTCGGGATCCTGGCCGTGGTCGCCTGGTTCGCCATCCTCTTCACCGGCAACATCCCCCAGAGCCTGTTCGAGTTCATGGCCATGATCCTGCGCTACCAGTGGCGGGCCTACTCCTACATCGGGTTCATGCGCGAGCCGTACCCCCCGTTCGACTTCACGCCGAGCCTGGCCGATCCCGGCAACGACCCCGCCCGGCTGTCGGTCGCCTACCCCGAGCGCCTGAGCCGGCTGCTCATCTTCGTGAAGTGGCTGCTGGCCATCCCCCACTTCTTCGCCCTGATGTTCCTCGGCATCGCCGCGCTGTTCGTCGGCATCGCCGGGTTCTTCGCCGTGCTCATCACCGGTCGCTGGCCGGAAGGCATGCGCCGGTTCCTCATCGGCACCATGCGGTGGAGCATCCGGGTCTCCGCGTACATCTACCTCATGACCGACATGTACCCGCCGTTCTCCCTGGAGCCCTAGCTCAGAGGAACCCGAAGCGGGCCAGCTGCCAGATCCACATGGCGGCCAGGGCGGCGGGCAGGACCCAGACCGGCACGCTCGCCTGCCGGCCGCGCCCACCCACGAGGAGCGCCACCGCCACCAGCACCGCCAGCACGCCGGCGGGGCTGGCGGCCACGGCCGCCAGCGGGTCCAGGTGCACGAGGGCGGTGACGCTGGTGGTCATGCCGCACAGCGGGCAGGGGACGCCGGTCAGGCTCCGTAGCGGGCACGGCAGGCCGCCGGGACCGGGCAGGCGCGGGACCAGGGCGGCGGCCCCGAGCATGAGGCCGCCGGCCACCCGCAGGCCGCCCAGGTCGACCGCGACCCGGGCGGTCACCCCCTCGCCGCCTTCGTGGCCACCAGGTACTCCAGGAACTCCTCCGGGTCCCAGTGGCGGGGCGGGCCCACCACCTTGGGGCCGAGGCGAGTGGCCATCTCCATGGCCAGCCGGTCGCGGGCGTCGGGGGTGAGCGACGCCCGCCGGTCGAGGAAGCGGCGGACGGTGGCCACCTCCTCGGCGGTCACGGCCGAGGTGTCCCACAGCCCGGCGTCGTCCTCGGCCGCCGCGGCGGGCCTGGGCGCCGGGACGGCGGGCCGGTGCTTGCGCTCGAGGACCACGATCGTGCCCGCGGCCAGGTCGCCCAGGCGCTGGTTCTTGCTGGTGAACAGCACGGCCAGGATGCCGACCAGGTAGAAGCCGGGCAGCGAGTCGACGATGCGCAGGACGTTGCGCAGGGCGCTGGCCACGAAGCCGACCGGCCCGCCGCCGACCCGCACCACCCGCAGCCCCAGCCAGCGCTTGCCGGGCGTCCGGCCGGAGGCCAGGGTCTCGAAGAGCACGTCGTAGCCGAACTGCACGAGGAACACCGCGGTGAAGAGGAAGGCCAGGAACAGCCCCGAAGGGGTGTCCCGGCCGCCGTCGGCCACCGCCTGGAGGATGAGCAGGGCGATGATGACGGCCAGGCGGAGGGTCTGGTCGACGATGGCCGCCGCGGCACGGGATCCGACGCCCGCCAGGGTGGCCTCGATGGTGACGCCCTCGGGCGTGGCCACCGAGATGCGATCCTCGTAGAACACCGATCGTGAACCTAGACCTCTTCATCGCCGAACGCCGCCCGTCGTGGGACGAGCTGGACACGCTGCTGGCCGCGGCGAAGGGCCGTCCCGAACGCCTCGGCGCCGAGCGGACCCGCCGGCTGGGCGCCCTGTACCGGGCCGCGGCCGCCGACCTGGCCCTGGCCCGCCGCCGCTTCCCGGCCGAGCCGGCGGTGCCGGCCCTGGAGGATCTCGTCCGGCGGGCCCACGCCGTGGTGTACGGGTCGAGGGTCCGCCGGGACTCGGCGGTGGCCTTCCTCACCCGCGGCTACTGGCGACGGGTGCGGGAGCGGCCGGTGCTGCTGGCCGTCGCCGCCCTCCTGCTGTTCACCCCCGGCCTGGTCGCCGGGCTGTGGGCCTGGAACGAGCCGGGCGACGCCGGGGGGCTGATCCCCTCGACGGCCGAGGCGGTGGCCAGGCCCCGGCCGGAGGGGTCCGACCTGGGGTTCTCCGCCGGCGAGCGGGCGTCGTTCTCGGCCGGCATCTTCACCAACAACATCCAGGTCAGCCTGGGGGCGGTGGCGGGCGGGATCGCCTTCGGGCTGCTGACCGCCGCCGTCCTGCTGTTCAACGGCGTGATCCTGGGCGTGGTGGCCGGGCTGGGCGTGGCCGCCGGCAACGGCGCCGTGCTGCTCGAGCTGGTCGTGCCCCACGGGGTGCTGGAGCTGTCGTGCATCGTGGTGGCCGGCGCCGCCGGGCTGCGCATGGGCTGGGCGCTCGTCGACCCCGGCCGGCGACCCCGGGCCCAGGCCCTGGGCACCGAGGCCCGGGCCGCGGTGGAGCTGGTGCTGGGCACCGCGGTCTGGCTGGTGGTCGCCGGGCTCGTCGAGGGGCTGGTGACCCCCCTCGGCATTGGCGCCGGCCCCGCCCTGGCCGTGGGGTTCGGGCTGGGCGCCCTCTACTGGGCGCTGGTCTGGCGGCTGGGGGCTGCGCAGCCGTAGCCGGGCGTCACAGGCGGGCCCGGGCCTTGGCCCGCAGGTAGGTGGCCACGCAGGCCGCCGAGAAGGCGTCGGGCGCCGCCTCCACCACCTCCGCCCCGGCCCGGGCCAGCCGGGCCGCCACCACGGCCCGGGCCTCCAGCACGTCGCCGGCGACGGCCGCCGCGTAGACGTCGAACCCCGTCTCGGGCGCGGCGGTGACCAGCTCCGCCACCCCCGGGTCGGCCACGGTGGCCACGGCCACCACGTGGCGGCGGGCCAGGACGGGCACGGCGTCGAGGAGCGAGCGGGCCGCGGCCTCGTCGAGGAGGTCGGTGACGACGAGCACGAACGAGCGCTTGGCCCGGGCCACCGCGGCGAAGGCCAGCTCGTAGTCGCTGTCGACCGGGCGGGGCTCGAGGTCGAAGACCGCTTCCAGGACCGCGGCGGCCCCGCCCCGGCGGGGCCGGACCTGGCGGCGGGTCTCCACGTCGAAGGCGACCACCCCGCACCGGTCGCCGACCTCGTCGGCCACCACGGCGACCGCGGTTACCGCGTCGAGAGCGGCGTCGAGGCGGCTGCGGTCGCCCAGGGGGGCGGCCATGAGCCGGCCGGTGTCGACCAGGCAGACCACGTCGCGGTTCTGGTCGACCCGGTACTGGTTGGTCATCGGCCGGCCGAGCCGGGCGGTGGCCCGCCAGTTGATGCGGCGCACGTCGTCGTCGGGCGCGTACTCCCGGATCGACTCGAAGTCGGTGCCGAGGCCGAGCGGGCCGCGGACCCGCCGGCCCTCGGCGCCCAGCTTGCCCTGGCGGACGGCCTGGGCCAGACGCCGGGCCGCGGGCAGGTCGGGGTAGACGAGGACCTCGGCGTCGGCCCGGCCGCCGTGGTGCCAGCGGCCGAGGCCGAGGGGGCCGGTGAGGCGGACGGCCGGGTCGACGACGCGGTGGCGGCCCCGGCGGCGGGGCGTGACCGCCGCCTGCAGGCCCCCGTCGGCCTCGGCCGGTTCCACGGTGAAGTGCGGGGGGACGGGCTGGCGCAGGCGGGCGTGGCCCCGGCCGGCCACCACGTCGACCTCGAGGCCGACCGCCACCCCCCGGGCCAGGACGGCGGGCATGCGCCGGGTGACCTCGGGCCGGCGCCGGACGGAGACGGCGTCGGCCAGGGTGGCCCCGGCCACGGCGACCATCCCGAGCAGGGCGAGGGGGACGGGCACGACGAGGGCCAGGGCGGCCAGGGCGGCCACGAGGACCGCCGCCCGTGGCGTCGGGCTCACCGGGGGACGGGGACGGCGGCGACGGCGGTGGCGACCGCGTCGTCCGGCCGGTACCGCTCGAGCTCCGCCTCGGCCCGCAGCAGGAGCCGGTGGCGCAGCACCGGCGCGGCCATGGCCACCACGTCGTCGGGGGTGACGAACGCCCGGCCGGCCAGCCGGGCCGCGGCCTTGGAGGCGGCCAGGAGGTGCACGGCCGCCCGGGGGCTGGCGCCCAGGGACACGCTCGGCAGCGAGCGGGTCCGGCGCACGATGGCGGCCACGTAGGCCAGGACCTCCTCGGCGACGGTGGTGGCGTCGACCTCGGCCCGGGCGGCCCGGAGCTGCTCGCGGCCGGCCACCGGCGCCACGTCGGCGAGCGTCGCCGGGTCGACGCCCCGGTGGGCCAGGCGCAGCATCGACACCTCGCCGGCCTCGTCGGGGTAGCCCACGTCGAGCTTCACGAGGAAGCGGTCGAGCTGGGCCTCGGGCAGCGGGTAGGTGCCCTCGTACTCGATGGGGTTCTGGGTGGCGACCACGATGAAGGGGTCGGGCAGCGGGCGGGGCGTGCCCTCCACGCTGACCTGGCGTTCCTGCATGGCCTCCAGGAGGGCGGCCTGGGTCTTGGGCGGCGTGCGGTTCACCTCGTCGGCCAGCAGCAGGTTGGTGAACACGGGGCCGGGGCGGAACGTCAGCTCGCCGCCCCGCAGGGTCATCGTCCCCGTGATGTCGGAGGGCAGCATGTCGGGGGTGAACTGCATGCGCCGGAAGTCGAGGCCCAGGGCGCGGGCGGTGGCGTCGGCCAGCAGCGTCTTGCCGGTGCCGGGCACGCCCTCCAGGAGGACGTGACCGCCGACGGACAGGGCGGCGAGGAGCACGTCGAGCGCCGCCTCCTGGCCGACGATGACCTTGGCGACCTGGGCGGCGACCGCGTCGCGGAGGGCGGCCAGGCCGGTCACGCCGGCCTCCGGTCGAGGGCGGCGACCACCCGGCCCACGGCCACCACGTCGGCCTCCGTGTGGCACGGCCGCAGGAGGGCGTCGACGTCGGATGCGGCCAGGCCGAGGCGCTGCACGGCCGCGTGGCGGAGGACCTCGTCGGACGCGTCCCCGGGCAGGCCGGTGCGCTCGGCCAGGCGGCGCCGGCCCCGCTCCTGCAGCGGGGCCACGGCCACCGCCGGCTGCCGGGTGCGGGCCAGGGCCGCGGCCATGGCTTCCACGTAGGCCCGGCGGGCGGGGACCTCCTCGGGCTCCACCTCGTCGGCGGGGCCCAGCCGCCGGCCCCGCGACCACATCCACACCACCGCGGCCAGGAAGCCGCCGGCGACGGCCCACCGCCAGCGGGCGGGGATGGCCCGCAGGCCGGTGCCCCGCCCGTAGCCGTGCTGGGCCTCGGCGAAGAGCACCGGGCGGGCGGGGTCGCCGGCCACGGCCAGGGCGAAGGCGGCGTTGTCGGCCCGGGCCAGGAACCGGTTCTGGAGGGGGGAGGCGTCGGCCAGCGCCACCAGCCGGCCCCGGCCGACGGGGGCCACGAGGGCGAGCACGTCGCCGTCGCCGCCGAGCACGGGGAGGGCCGCGCCCCCGTCGCCCCACGCCCCGCGGGCACCGGGCTCCACCGTGGCGATGCCGGCGGTCTCGGGCACCGGGGCCAGCGGCCGGGCCGCCCGCACCTCGGCCGCCTCCCACTCGATCTCGTCGCCGCCCGGGGCGGCGACCAGGGCCGCGACCAGCGGCTCCGTCCGCGATCCGGCGGCGACGAGCCGGCCGCCGGCGGCGACGAAGCCGGCGACCGCCTGCGCCTCCGACGCGGTGAGGGGCTGCGGGTCGGCCAGCACCAGGGTCGCCGCAGGATCGAGGGTGGCGTCGTCGAGGGCCACCCGCAGCCGGTCGACGGGATGGCCGCGGCGGGCCAGCAGCTCGGCGTAGGCGGCCAGGCCGTCGCCGCCGGTGGCGTAGGAGGACGACGTCGGCCCGCCCGGCGCCGATCCCCCGGTGGCCAGGTTGACCATGGAGATGAGCAGGTTGAGGCCGATGACGGCGGCCCCGGTGGCCACGAGGGCCCGGGCCCACGGCCGCATCGAGCGCCAGGCGTGGAGGATCACCGGCGGGCCTCGGCCAGCACCTTGGACCAGCCGGTCCGCGACGCGGCCACGTCGTCCGGCGCCGCCGGGCGGCCCCCGTAGGCGATCTCGTCGAAGGCGGCGGCCAGCTCGGCGAACGACGGCGACGGCACGCGACCCCGGAGCTGGCCGGTGGTCAGCGACGACCGGTACTGGATCACCCCGGCCCGGTCGAGGCGCACCAGCCCGGCGAGGAAGCGGAGCCGGACGGCGTGGTCGAGGTCGCCGGCCGCCTCGGCGGCGCCGGCCGCCCGTTCGAGCTCGTCCGGGTCGAGGTCGGCACCCTCGGCCCCGCTGCGCCGTAGCCGCGGGAGCGACCGCGGGCTGCGCCGGCCGATGAGGCGCAGGGAGATGAGCGCCGCGCCGAGGTTGCGGGAGACCAGGTCCCAGAGCTGGCCCAGGCGGTCGGCCAGCGGCTGCAGCCACCGGCCCAGGGTGCGGAGGACGCCGGCCAGCGGGCGGGGGACGCGGGAGGGCTTGAACCGCCGGCCGTCCAGCACCTCCCCCGCCTCGGCCCGGGCCTCGGAGGCGTCGACCGCGACCGGCCCCGAGCCCGGGTCCTCGGCCAGGGTGCGCAGGCGGGCGGCGAGCGCCGGGCCCTCGGCCCCTTCCAGCGCCAGGCGGAGGTCGACCGGCCGGCCGTCGACCTCCCGGACGGCCCGCAGCTCGGCCAGGGCCCGGGGATCGCCGGCCGCCCGCTCGGCCAGGCTGCGCAGCTGCGCGCCCGAGACGCTCTGGGCCTCCACCGGCCCGGCGGTGAGGACCATGGCCAGCACGACGAGCACGGCGGCCCGCCTAGGCATCGGGCGGGAGCCGGTCCTGCGGAGGCGGGGGCGGCGCGTCGGAGGGCGGCACCGGTCGGGGCG
>Ga0247704_1000030_pt1 | contig 36301 bp, 30 predicted proteins | sample 41W_NmetaG_FD_189042 | JGI IMG/M metagenome (GOLD analysis project Ga0247704, IMG submission 189042) | Soil microbial communities from hillslope of Landscape Evolution Observatory, University of Arizona, Oracle, AZ, United States - 4-1-W_N | ecosystem: Engineered > Artificial ecosystem >...
GGGTGAGCAGGCCGTTGGGGGCGAAGGCGTCGTAGATGCGGTCGCCCAGCATGTGCCGGAGCTCGGGCTCGGTCTGCCGCCGGTGCAGGCCGTGGGCGATGATCAGCTCGACGTCGTCCACGCCGGCGGCGGCGGCCATGTCGAGGACGATCTCCACCACCCGCTGACGGTTGTCCGGCCGCTGCATGGGAGGCAGCGGAACGGCCTGGTTGTCCATGGCGATCGTCAGCTTCATGCCCGGCCGCAGCAGCGACGGGAGGGGCGCGCTGTCACCGACGGGGTTGAGCAGGGCGTGGCGGATGGCGCCGTCCGGGTCGTCCAGGGGCTTGACCGGCTCGGCCGGGTAGATCACCCGGCTGCCGGTGGGCAGCCGTTCCAGCCGGAAGCCCTCGCCGTGGTGGAAGAGGATGGGCGGAGTCGACCGGTCGACCTCCAACACGAAACCGGGACGGCTCACCTGTTCCTCTCTCCTCGCAGGTCGAAGACCACCTTGACCGTCCCCCGGGAACCGGCGTGGGCGGCGTGGTCGATGGCCTCACGGTAGCGGTCGAGGGTGTACGTGGCCGAGACCAGGCGACCCAATCCTGCCTCCTCGACCAGGGCAAAGGCCAGGTCGAAGGTGCGCCGCCCGCCGGCCTCGACCCCGTAGGCGTAGGCCCCGGCCAGGCGGATCTCCTTGTGCCACAGGGCGGTGAGGTCGACGCTGACCCGGCCGGGCATGCCGACCAGGACGACGTGCTCGCGGGGGCGGACGACGGCCAGGGCGTCGTCGATGGAGTCGGCCGAGCCCACGCAGTCGTAGACCACCTCCGCTCCCTCGCCCACCGCGTCGCCGACCATTGGCGACCGGCTCAGCCGGCGGACCGCCCGCCGCACCTCGCCCGGCTCGACCACGATGTCGGCCCCCAGCTCGACGGCCAGCTTGCGCTGCTCGGGGTGCTTCGCCGAGGCGATCAGCGTGCCCGGCCGCAGGTGCCGGCGGACGGCGGCGATCGTGCACAGGCCCACCGTCCCCGCCCCCAGGACGACCACCGAGGACGGCTGGTCGACGCCCGGGCGCAGCGCGGCGTGCACCGCGCAGGCGGCCGGCTCCACCATCACCGCGGCCTCGTCGGTCATGCCCTCGGGCACGGCGTGGAGCTGGCTGGCGTGGGCCACCATGGCCGTCGACCACCCGCCGCCCGTGTCGGTGCAGTACCCGGTCTGCAGGCCCGGCTCCAGGCACCCCAGGGCCAGGTTCTGGCAGCTCCCGGTCCGGCCGAGCGCGCAGAACGAGCACGGGGGGTCGATCCCCCGAGGGATGCAGCTGAGGACCGGCTCGACCACCACCCGGCCGGTGTCGCTGTCGGCCACGATCTCGTGGCCGGGTACGAAGGGGAACGACACGATCGGCTCGAAGTAGCGCGAGGACTTCCCGTCCACCGTCGACAGGTCCGAGCCACAGATCCCGGCCAGCCGGGGCCGGATGCGCTGCCAGCCCGGCCCGGGCAGCGCGGGCTCGTCGACGTCGGCCAGCTTCAGCGGCCCCACCTTGGCCCCCGACCCGGGGAGCAGGCCGCCCGCCACCATGGCCGCCCCGTAGCGGGGGAGCGACCGGCGGAACTGGAGGGCCCTCATCGGGCCGCCCTGCGGGGGGCGAGCGGGAGGAGGGGCACGGGCGCGCCCTCGGACTTGGTCCACTGCTCCACGTGCCACCCCCGCTTGCGGGCGATGGCGGCCAGCTTGGGCTCGGCGTTCACGGCCACGGGATGTCCGACCGCTTCGAGCATGGGAAGGTCACTGGCCGAGTCGGCGTAGACCACCGATTCGGCTAGGAGCAGCCCCTCGGCCGCCGCGTAGTCGGCGATGGCGATGGCCCGGGCCTCGCCGGTGGGCGGGGCCTCGACCATCTCCCCGGTGAGCTTGCCGTCGCGCTCGGCCAGGCTGGCGCAGACGATGTCGTCGAACAGCGGGCGCAGGGGCTCGATCACGAAGTCGAGGGCGCCGGTGATGAGCAGCGTCCGGTGGCCGAGGGCCCGGTGCTCCCGCACCCGGCGGATGCCCGCGGGGAACGACTTGGTCAGGATCAGGTCGCTGAACAGCTGCCACGCGTCGGCCCGGATCTGATCGGCGTCGGCCCCCTTGTAGCGGCGGTAGAAGTGGCGGAGGAAGTCGCCCCGGTCCTTGCGGTCGAGGGCGAGCAGGCCCGGTCCCTGGCGCAGCATGTCGAGGGTGAACGGGATCCGCTCGTCGTCGGGCAGCCGGCGGGAGGCCAGGTAGGCGTAGGACTCGACCACGTTGGAGGCGATCAGGGTGTTCTCGAGGTCGAAGGCGGCGATGTGGCGGTCGGGGGAGAGGATCGACCGCTTGCCCCGCTCGTAGCGGTTCGGTCCCTCTCGGGGCCCGCCGGTGGTCCGCACGCGGGCCTGCTTCACGACCGTGGGCAGGTGGGTGACCTGCACGTAGTGCTTCCAGTCGATGACGTTGGTGTCGAAGCAGAACCCGGCCTGGTCCTCGGGCGACAGGGTGGCCCACAGCGCCCGCAGGCGGGTGTCGTCGAACGTCGCCTCGGTCTCGGCGTAGGAGCCGTAGAGCCGGACGTAGTCCAGGGCCCGCTCGCCCTGGTCCCGCTTCTCCTCCAGCCGGGCGCTGATCTCGGCCTTCTTGCCCCGGATGGGCAGGGCGGCGACCACCTTCTCGGCCTGGGCCAGGGCCTTGACCCCCCGCTGGAGCTGGCGCAGGGCCCGGCCCCGGCCGGCGAAGGACCAGTCGGGGGCGACGATCGGCTGGCCGTCGGAGTCGTACAGGGGGTTCTCGAGGAAGTAGTCCCGGACCAGGTCGACCAGGTTCCGGTAGTACAGGGGGTTCCGGTTGCCCGTGGCCACCTGGTAGACGCCGTGCCCGCCGGGCTCCGGCCCCTTGGCGCACACCGTCACGATGGTGGCGACCACGTGGTCGACGGGGATGACGTCGACCACCCCCTCGGGGATGCCGGGGAACTCGCTCAGCAGCCCCCGCCCGTAGGAGATGAGGACGGGCTCGGCCATGCGGAAGCCCCGGATCCACCCCGGGTGGGGCTCGGCCCAGGCCGACTCGATGATCGACGGCCGCACGACGGTGACCGGCACGTGGCCCCGCACCTCCAGCACGGCCCGCTCGGCCAGCGCCTTGGTGTAGGCGTAGGCGTCGGGCCAGCCCAGGCTCTTGGCCCGCGACCGGCCCGCCTCCACCAGGCGGTCGGCCACCCACTTCTCCCGCCGCTTCTCGGTCTTGGCCGCCAGCAGGGGCGGGCCCGCCGCCCCCAGCTCCTGGCGGGCCTCCTTCATGAACCGGGCCAGCAGGCCGGGGTCGCGGCTGGCGGCGTCGGCATCGGAGCGGGCCCGGCGGGCGGCGGCGATCTCGGCCCGCCAGTCGACCTCGGTGCTGAACGGGGTGTCGGCCAGGGCGGCCTCGGCCGCCCGGCCCCGGCGGGTGCCGGCGACGTAGGCCGTGGAGACGGCCACCAGGTGGGCCGCCGAGCCGGCGTCGCGCAGCAGCTCGGCCACCCGGACCGGCCCCAGGAGGTTGACCTCGGCCGCGGTGTCGATCGGCGAGTCGAAGCTGACGATGGCCGCCGAGTGCACGACCGTGTCGCAGCCGGCCACCAGGGCGGTGGCCTCTTCGTCCAGGCCCAGCCCGTCGACGGCCACGTCGCCCGCCACCACCTTGACCCGGCGGGCGATCTCGGCGTCGAACCGGTCGCCCAGCTGGGCCTTGAGGGTGCGGAAGGCGTCGTTGCCGAAGATCTCCCGCTTGGCCCGGGCCGCGGGCGACGTCCGGCGCCCGGCTCGCACGATCAGCACCAGCTCGCAGTCGGGCACCGAACGGAGCAGCCGCTCGACCAGGGCGGTGCCCAGGAAGCCGGTCGAGCCGGTGATGGCGATGCGTTTTCCGGCCAGTGCTTCCTTGATCACGGCCCCTTCTCTAGCATCAGCCCAGCCATGGGCTGCCAGACGAGGGACTGAGGTGGGCGACGTCTTCGAGGGCGTGACGTGGTCGGAGGTGGCCAGGGCGGGCCTCAAGGTCGTCCTCATCGTGGTCCTCGCCCTCATCTTCGCCCGTGTCGGCGGCCGGGTGGCGGCCCGCTCGATCCGCTCGATCGGGGCCCGTTCGCCCCTGCGGGTGGCCAGCCCCAGGGGCGAGCAGCGGGCGGAGACCCTGGCCGGCGTGGTCGTGAGCCTGATCCGGATCTTCGTCTGGACGGTGGCCGCCCTGCTCATCCTGGGCGAGCTGGGCCTCAACCTGGGCCCGTTCCTCGCCGGGGCCAGCATCGTGGGCGTCGCCCTCGGCTTCGGCACCCAGAGCCTGGTCAAGGACTTCGTCTCCGGCTTCTTCATCCTGGTCGAGGACCAGTACGGCGTGGGCGACGTCGTCACCGTCACCGACCAGACCGGGACGGTCGAGGAGGTCAACCTCCGGGTCACCCGCCTGCGGGCCGCGGACGGCACGGTCTGGTTCGTCCCCAACGGCGAGATCCGCAAGGTGGGGAACGCGGCGAAGGAATGGACCAAGGCCGTGGTCGACGTGCTCGTGTCCAACAAGGCCAACCTGGAGGCGGCCATGGCCGCCATTGCCGAGGAGGCGGCGGCCATGGGCGACGACCCGGCCTGGGCGCAAGCCATCCTGGAGCCGCCGGAGGTCCTGGGCGTCGAGACCATGGGTGCCGACGGGGCGACGGTACGGGTGTCGACCAAGACCGTGCCCGCTCAGCGGACGCCGTTCGCCCGGGAGATGCGGGCGCGGATCACCGGGCGCCTCCAGCGCGACGGGGTGGAGGCGGCCGAGGTCTCCCGGCCTACCGGCGGCTCCTGAGCACCCGCTCGAAGAGCTCGGCGTGCTCCCGGGCCATGCGCTCGGTGGAGAAGCGGGCCGCGACGTCCTTGCGGCACTCGTCCCGGTCGATGCCCTCGATGGCCCGCAGCTTGGCCGCCATGTCCGACTCGTCGTCGCACAGCCAGCCCGTCCGCCCGTCGGCGACGACCTCGGGCGCCGCCCCCTCCCGGAAGGCGAGCACGGGTGTGCCGCACGCGAGGGACTCCAGCATCACCAGGCCGAAGGGCTCGTTCCACCGGATGGGGAACAGGGTGGCCTTGGCGTCGGCCAGCAGCCGGAGCTTCTCCTCGTAGGGCACCTCGCCGAGATACTGCACACCGTCGCCCAGCAGGGGTTCGATGTGCGACTCGAAGTAGGCCGTCTCCCAGGGCTCCCGCATCTTGCCGGCCAGCAGGATGGGGATGCCGGCCTCCCGGGCGGCGAGGACGGCCCGGTGGGCCCCCTTTTCCTCCACCATCCGCCCGAGGTACATGCAGTAGTCGCCCTTGCCCTCGCCCCGGGGGAAGTCGTCGACGTCCACCCCGTGGTGGATCACGCCCGCGACGGGCAGCTGAGGGTCGGCCAGAAGCTGGGCGTGAGAGATGGCGATGAGGGGGACCCGGTCGGCGATGCGGCTGTAGAGGTCGATCAGCTCCACGTTCAGCGGGCCGTGGATGGTGGTGACCACCGGCGTGGCCGTGAGGGCCGAGGCGTAGACCGGGCCCACCATGGTGTGGTCGTGGATGATGTCGCAGTCGGCGACCGCCTCGTAGGCGGCCAGGACGTGGCGCAGCTCGGGCACGGTGAAGCCGATGCGGCTGCCCTCGGAGCGCTCCAGCAGCCACTTGGTCGGCACCGGGCAGGTGGAGTCGCCCGTCGCGAAGAGCAGGACCTCGTGGCCGGCCGCCATCAGGCCACGGCACTCGCAGTCGACCGCCTGCTCGATCCCTCCGTAGAGCTCGGGGGGTATTGGCGCCCACGGCGGGGCGATGATGCCGATCCTCACGACCGGGGATTTGAGCACACCACGACCGGTACGCTGGATCAGTGACCTCCGAGGCACCGCACGCACCCTGGGTACTGGGCGGCGAGTGCCTGGTGGCCATGGTGCGTCCGAGCGCACCGCTCGGTGACCTGCCCGACGACGATCTGCGCCGCGTCCCGGGCCCCTGCCCGGTGACCGCCGCCCGCTACGACGACTCCCCGGTCGGTCCCTACCGGGAGCTGGCCGTCGGTCAGCCGGCCCGCCTGGGCTGCCGCCTCGGCGTCTGTATCACCACCATGGCGGTCACGTCGGTCGACTCCCGCCTGGGCGGGCGGGTCAACTGGGGCTTCCCCAAGGAGCTGGGCACCCTGGTGTGGCTCGACGAGGGCGAGGACCGGGTCATGCGCTGGGAGGAGCGGGACATCGTGGTCCGGGCCTCCCCCGTGGGGCGGTACCTGCCGGTGCTCCTGCCGCTGCGGGCCCTCCAGCGCCGGGCGGACGGCATGGTCTCCGTCCGCGGCCACGCCCGGGGCCGGGGCCGGTTCGCCCACGTGGAGATCGACGTTCCCCCGGACGACCCCCTCGCCGGCATGGCCGGCCGCCATCGAGGCCTCATGGTCGCCGGCGTCCGGCTGGTCGTGAACCCCGCCCGCCGCCCGGTCGGCCTCACCGTCACCCTCCGAGCCCCTCTGCGAGCCCCCGAGCCCGCGTTATCGTGGGGCCCGCAGTCACACCACCACCATCAAGGGCGATTAGCTCAGCGGTAGAGCGCTGCCTTCACACGGCAGAGGTCGGGGGATCAAGACCCTCATCGCCCACTCGCAAAGATGCAGGTCAGAGTGCCCTCGGCGATCGAGCATCCGGCTGGACATCCCAAGAGTGATCAAAAGTGATCAAACCGGCGGCTTCACGTCCAGGCTCTTCTGACCCTGGTGTGGGCGGGGCAAATCCCGATCTCGTTGTGATCGCTGGCTGAGAGAGCCGATCGGGGCATCCGCGCGACGGGACGCCCTGCCCTTTCTGTCCTCGAGGGGCTCTGATTATGCCGACACGAGATGCAGCAATCCGGTGTGCAAAATGGGCTTCGCTCCTCGACGCGGCATAACCCGGGACGCGGCGTAAGACCCCGTTATGCCGATATCGACCCGCATAACGGCTATTACGCCGACGGCGTGGTGTTGGACCACACCGTCGTGATCGGCAACCCGGCCGATGCGCCCATGCTGGTCCCCGCCATCGCCCGCATCGCCGCCCGCTTCGGTCGAGCGCCCAAGGCGGTGACCGCTGACCGGGGCTATGGCGAGGCCAAGGTCGACGCCGAGTTGGAGCCCTCGGCGTCGAACGCGTGGCCATCCCCCGGCGGGGCAAGCCCGGCGCCGCCCGCCAGAAGGTGCAGCGGGGAGGTGCGTTCATCAAGCTGGTCAAGTGGCGCACGGGCTCGGAGGCGCGCATCTCCCATCTCAAGCGCGACTACGGCTGGGCGCGTTCGCGCGTCGACGGCATCGGCGGCACGCAGGCGTGGTGCGGATGGGGCGTGCTCGCCCACAACGCCACCAAGGTCAGCGCCCTCATCGGCGATGCCGGGACCGGGAGGACTCCCGTCGCCCGGCGTTGCCGGGCCGCAGGGCCACGGCGAGGGTCTCCCCGGTGGCATCGGCGAAGCAGTAGATGGGGTGGAAGCCGTAGCCGCCCTTGTAGTTCGCCGCCGCCTCCTCCTTGTTCTCGGAGTGGACCTGGTGCAACGAGCCGTCGATGTCGAGCACCACCGTGTTCGTCCCCGTCGTGGCCGCCGCCCGGCGCCACACCTGGTGCGCACCTCCGCCACGGCCTCCCACAGCGCCGAGAGGGTGTCCGGGGCGATGGAGCGGAACGTCCGGTACAGCGTCGAGTCCGACGGCACCGAGCCGAACAGGGCCCCCTGGGCCCGGAGGCGTTCGATGTCGGCGCAGGCCTCGCCGCCGCCGGTGAGCATGAGCATGGCCTGGACCAGCACCTTGCCCCGGTCGTGCAGCGGGAGCCGCTCGCCGGAGACGGGGATGCGGGCCGACAGTGAATCACCGAGGCGCAGACGGTCGGCGAAGCTGCCAAGGGCGTGCAGGCCGGCGTGCGCCACGACCCCCTTGCCGGAGGCTTCCACCACCGCCGGGAGCGTGCTGTTAGCGTTCACTTGGTAGGTGCCCTCCAGGGTCGGGTTTCGGACGCGTCGACAACGTCAGAATCCCTTGTCTGGCGGGCACTTCCGCGGATGGGGGGCCCTCAGCTCACGCGGCCCGGTGAATGATCAGGGCTACCTGCGACGCGGATGTGAATGTCCATCTCGAGCTATCGAACTGACTCAGACAATCCGGCCTGGCGAAGTCGCTCCGCCGCCTCCGCTGGCACGACGATCCTCCAGCCGTCCTGCGCCAGCTGGTCGCGGCTCACGTTGAGCTCGCCGGCGTCCACGCCCCCATAGGAGAACCGGAACACCCACTGGTCTCCTGGGTCCGGCGTCTGCTCGAAGGTCTGCCGGTTCTCACGTCGGACGCTCCCGACATCGAACCACCCGTCACGCTTCGCGCTGGTGACATCGATGTTGATGATGTATGGGGACGGGTTCTCGACGGTCAAGCTCCTGTAGGACGGGGTGTCGTCCAGCCCCAGAGAGCTCAGCGCGAAGATCACCCCAGCGCCGATGGCCAGAACGATCAGTAGCTCGCCGACGTGGGCGAGCCGAGACGATTGAGACCGGGGCTGCGTCAGGACCGGGTTCATGGGGTCACCTCCAAGGTGAGGGGGATCTTCGGGGCATGCAAAGTCACTGGGGGCGCTTATAGGCCGGCTTGGGCAGGGGGCCGTTGCTCATGGCATCGGCCACCAGGGAAATGTGGAAGCGGCGGCTGCCGGAGCAACAACCCTTAGAAGCCAGGTGCTCAGTCCGCTCCTTGAGCGCCGCGCTGCCGTGCCGAGGAGGAGGCGATCGGCCTCCATGAGGCGCTGGCGGGCATAGTCCTGTTCGCTGCTTGTCGCTTCCACCAGGCACCGGGCTCGCTCGATCACCAGTCGGTCGTGCCGGGCCAGGACGACGAGACTGCGGGCTACGTCGTGCTCGAACATGACAAAGGGTCCCTGAATGGGGTCCTGGACCGAACGGGATGCGAGCAGCTCGGGCAGCGCCCTTCGTCGCTCGTAAAGGTCGACAAATTCCACGGCAAGGAGGACGCTCACTACGCCAAGGGGGATCAGCCACCACCGTGACTGGGTGAGGTTCCCCAGCGCCAGCAGCACGATGAGCATGACCACCCCTGCCGAGTCACGCAGCCGCACCCGCGGCGTCTCCTCGCGAGCCGTCACGCCAACGATGTCACCGCCGGCGATGAGATCGTGTGCTCGGGCCAGGCGTTCGGCTGCCAACTCCCGACGCCATGGGTCGTCGACACTCTCGGCCACCACCCCCTGCGCGCGATCCAGGCAGTCCAGCTGGCCCTGGGACACCGCGGCCAGGTCGACGGCGATCGCTTGCTCCAGAGCAACCGGCGGGCTCAGGCCCCGGGGCGCATGAAGCGCCCAGGCCGCGACGCGGGCCGGTAGCTGTCGGAGGGTGAGGATGCGATGGCGGACCACGACCGCGCCGGCGCTGGCGAGTCCGAGCACGAACAGCCACAGCCCGAAAACCCAGGCGAGGGCCACAAGGGCCGCATAGAGGACAACGCCGACCCTGAACAGGCGCAACGAGCCGCTCACGGTCCGCTCCCGTTGCCTTCGACGATCTCCCTCGTGCGGCGAAGACTGTCGGGGTCGGCCAGCACCAGAGCCTTGTCGCCGGGGCGGAGCACGGTCGCCCCCTGCGGCACCACGAACTCGTCGTCCCTGCTGACCAACACCAGCAGGGCCCCTTTGGGCAAACCCAGGTCGACGAGCTGGCGCCCTGCGGCCGCTGAGTCGGCGGACACGGTGACCTCGTGCATGCTGGTGTTGCCGGTGCTGGTGGACACGGCCTCGATCGGGTAGGGCCGATGGTGGGCCAGCGGGGCGGACAGTCCGAGTCGCCGGGCCAGGGCGGGGATGGTGGTGCCCTGGACCAGCACGGAGACGACCACGGCGAAGAAGGCGACGTCAAACATCGTCGCGGCCCTCTCCACGCCGGCGACCAGTGGAAAGGTGGCCAGGATGATGGGCACGGCGCCGCGCAGACCTACCCAGGAGATGAGCAGCTTCTCCCGATTCGCCAGCCGGCTGCGGGCCAAGGTGGCGAACACGGCCACGGGGCGGGCGACCAGGACGAGCACGGCGGCCACCAGCAGCCCCCGTCCGGCGATCCCCGGCAGCCGCGATGGGAACGCCAACAGGCCCAGCACCAGGAACATCGAGATCTGCGAGAGCCAGGCAAAGGCGTCGTGGAAGCCCACCAGCCTCCGCTTGTGGACGAAGTCGGAATTCCCCATCCGTAGCCCGGCCACGTAGACGGCGAGAAAGCCGCTCCCCTTCAGCAGGGCGGTCGTGCCATAGGTAAGCAGCACGACAGCGAGGGTGATGACGGGATAGAGCCCGTCGTACTCGAGCCGAGCCCGGTTGAGGAAGGTCACCGCGGCCCACGCCACCGCCAGGCCGACGGCTGCACCCACGGTCATCTGGAGCACGAACAGGGGAACGAGGCTCGCCACTGCCGTCCCGGGGTCCTCCAGCAGCTGCAGAAGGCCCACGGTGAGGAACACGGCCATGGGATCGTTGCTGCCCGACTCGAGTTCGAGGAGCGGACCAACCCGGCCTTTGAGGCTGGCGTTCCTCGATCGAAGCACCGAGAACACGGCGGCGGCGTCGGTGGAGGAGACGATGGCTCCTAGGAGCAGTCCGGTGGTCAGAGGCAGCCCCAGGGCCAGGCTGGCGGCCCAGCCCACGACGACCGCTGTGACGACCACCCCGGCTGTGGCGAGGATGAGTCCCTCCCGCAGGACGGGGCGGACGCCGGCCCAGTCGGTGGACAGGCCCCCGTCGAAGAGAATGAAGGCCAGGGCCACGATCCCGACCGCCTGTGCCACCCCGTAGTTCGTGAAGTCGATGCCCCCGAACCCGTCCGAGCCCGCCAGCATGCCGATGGCGAGGAACAGCAGCAGGGCGGGGATGCCCGAGCGCGACGAGAGTTTGCTGGCGAGCACTCCCACCAGCACCAGGGCGGCGGCGGCCGCCATCAGCAGCTCGAGCTGGCTGTCCATCCCTCAGCGACGCCTGCCCCGCTTCATCGCCTGCGCTTCTTCGCCTTCCGCTTCCGGGGCCGCGGTGGGCCGCTGCGGCTAGGCCCCTTCGCCGGGGCCACGAGCGCGGCCTTGCGCAAGGGCGGCGGGTCATCGTCGCTCGGAGCGGGCGGCATGGTGGGGCGCTCCCGGGCCGGGCGCAGCGGTTGTGACGGGGCGATGGTGCCCGGGGCCGGCCGGCGCCGCTCCAGCAGCACGGCCAGGGGAGCGGCGGTGAAGACCGACGAGTACGTCCCCACCACGATGCCCACGAGCAGGGCGAGGGCGAAGTCGGTGAGGGTCTCACCGCCCAGGACATAGAGGGCGGCGAGGATGAACAGGGCGCCCAGGCCGGTGTTCACCGTTCGGGGGATGGTCTGCAGGCAGGCGTCGTTGGCCACCGTGACGAGCGGCTCCCGGGCGCGGGCCCGGCGTTGCTCGCGGATGCGGTCGAACACGACGACGGAGTCGTTGATGGAGTAGCCGATCACCGTCAGCAGGGCGGCGAGGAAGATCCCGTCCAGCTCCTTGCCGAGCCAGGCGAACACGCCCAACAGGATCACCACGTCGTGGAACATGGTGAGCACCGCAGCAGAGCCGTACGTCCAGCGGAAGCGTACGGCCAGGTACAGCAGCTGAGCCCCGAGGGCGAGGCCCAGGGCGATGACGGCCTGGCGACGGAGCTCGGCGCCGATGGTGGGGCCCACGAACTCCTCACGCTGCTGGGTGGCCGTCCCGCCCAGGCTCTCCACCGCCTCCCTCACCCGTCCTCTCTCCTCATCGGAGAGCCGGCCGCTGCGAATGACGACGTTGGCGTCGCCCGACTCCTGCACGACGGCCCGGGGCAGCCCCGACTCCGCGAGCTCCGATCGGAGCCGGTCGAGGTTCACGGGCCGCTCGGTCGAGTATTCGACGAGGCGGCCACCGGAGAACTCCAAGCCATAGGTCAGGCCCCGGACGGCGATGCCAGCGAGTGCCAGTGCCACGACGACGGCGGAGATCGAGAACCACAGCCGCGCCCGCCCCAGCAGGTCGGGGCCGCGCTCGGCCAGCCACCGCCGGAACCGTCCTCCGACTTCCAGGCCCATCAGCCGGGGCCGCCGCCCCATGGCCGGGCGCCGGACGACGATGTCGACCAGCGCTCTGGTGACGACCAGGGCGCTGAACATCGACACCACAACACCCACGCTCAGGGTGATGCCGAAGCCCCGAACGGCGCCGGATGCGAAGAAGAAAAGGATCAGCGCAGCCAGAAGGGTGGTGGCGTTGGAGTCGACGATGGCGCTCCACGCGTTGCGGAAGCCGGCTGCCGCCGAGGAGCGCAGGCTCCGGCCGGTGCCATGTTCCTCCTTCAGCCGCTCGAAGACCAGCACGTTGGCGTCGACCGCCATGCCGATGGCCAGCACGAAGCCGGCGATCCCGGGAAGGGTGAGGGTGGCCTGGAGGGCGATCAGGACGGCGAAGGAGATGAGCCCGTAGGCACCCAGGGCCAGGGCGGCGAGCGCCCCCAGGAGCCGGTAGTACACGAGCATGTACAGGATGGTCAGGGAGGCGCCGATGATCGTCGCCTTCACACTGGCGCTGATGGCCGCGTCACCGAGGGTGGGGCCGATCGTCCGTTGCTCGACCACCGTCACCGGTACCGGCAGCGCTCCCGCCCTGATCAGCAGGGCAAGATCTCTGGCCTCCCGCTGGGTGAACTGCCCGGTGATGACCGTGTCGCCCCCACTGATCCCGGCTCCGCAATGGACCTCGGGAGAGACGGAGGGGCTGGAGACGATCTCGTCGTCCAACACGATGGCGATGCGGCGCGTGGGGTCGCCGGGGGCGGCGCAGGCCGCCTCGCCGGTCAGCTCCGCCCACTGCCGCGAGCCGTCGCCGCGGAACTCGACCTCGACCTGCCACTGCCCGCCGATTGTGCCCCCGAGGGTGGCCCGGGCCGTTCCCACGCCCGCACCCGTCACCTGAGGCGGCGCGAGGCGCAGCCGGGAGCCGTCGGTGTCGCTCAGCACCAGCTCCTGTGGGTCACGGGAGACTGCCGTCGTCGACGTCGAGCCGTCGGCCAGCCCGAGCACCGGGTGGAAGGCCAACTGCGCGGTGCGGCCGATGACGCTCAGGGCCTGTTCCGGGTCGGCTACCCCCGGAAGCTCGACGATGATCCGGCGGTCACCCGAGCGCTGCAGCGTCGGCTCGGACACCCCCAGGGCGTCAACCCGGCGCCGCAACACCTCCAGGGTGCGAGAGGCAGTATCGCTGTCAACCTTCTGTTCGGGGGTGTCCTGGGCCTCCAGCACGATCTGCGTGCCGCCCCGCAGGTCGAGGCCCAGCACCACCGGCCGGGTCAGGACGAGCGCGACTGCACCGCCAAGGACGGCGACGACGAGCAGCACGCGCCAACGAAAGGCCTTCGACATGCACGATCTCCTCCGACTGGACCGGCCGGGGCGGCGCGGTCGCGATCTCTACTGCTAGGAGAGCTCGAGACGCGGAGGGGCCCGAAGGCCTATGCGGTGACGGCGCCGTAGAACTGCCGGGCGACCGGGCACGAGTTGATGCAGGTAAAAGATGGCCACCGCCATCAGCACGGCCGGCGAGACCACGACGAAGAGCCCGAGCCGCGCCCGGGCCTTGGCGCTCCGGTGTTCGGCCACGCCTGCGGTAACGACGTCGGCCCTGGTGCGTACGACCGCGTCGATGGCAGCAGCGACGGTCCCGGGGAGTCTGACGGCGCCGTCGACGGTGTTGGTCTGCGGAGCGGCTTCCCGCCAGCCCATTCCGGCCGCAATGAGTGCGACGAGCACGATGGAGAGGACCCCTCGCCGCATCATGCCCGGCCACCTCATGGCTGCCACGGTAGCGTGCTTCCCGGTGAGCGCGGGCCTCGTATCGGGCTTGCTGCGAGTCTGAAACTGTTGTCGGATGGACGGCTACGACCTGCTGCTTGCCGTGGTAGGGGCAGTATCGCTCGCGGCCACTGCACTCCGGTTACTGCTTGTTGGGCGGCCGCTCTCGTTCCCGTTGGCCTACGTCGTCCTCGGGTTCGCTCTGTTCTCCCTGCTGATCGACCTTCCGAGAGCGGACCCGATCGCCCATGGGGACTCGTCGAGCGGATCTGCGAGTTGGCAGTGATCGTCGCCCTCACGGGTGCCGGGCTCAAGCTCGACCGCCCGTTCGGTTGTCCTCGTGGCGGCCGACCTGGCGGCTGCTCGGCATTGCCATGCCGGTCACGATCGTGACGACGGGCCTGCTCAGCTGGTGGTTCCTGGGATTGACTCCGGCCACCGCCCCTGCTGCTCGGCGCGGTGATGTCCCCGACCGACCCAGTGCTCGCCAGCAAGGTGGGCCCGCCCGGGGAAGGGCGACGAGAACGACCTGCGGTTCACCCTCACCTCCCAAGCCGGGCTCAACGACGGCCTCGCCTTCCCGTTCACCCAACGACGCCGTTGCTGCTGCGGGCGCTGCGGGCGTAGGCGACTCGGGAAATCGAAGCCACGGCACTCGAGGCGACCGGTGTCATCCAGGCATACTCGCCGACGCTCCGGCAGGGCGGCCATCCTTGGGAATCATCGCGCCGTCGATGAGCGACCTCACTGGCTAGCGGCGAACCGTCCCCCGATGCTCAAGCTGCGGAAGCCAGGCGCCTCGACGGACGCTCCCGCGAAGTCGCACCCACCAAGTACCCTCTCTTTGTGGAACAGACGACCTGGCGCCAAGCGCTCGCCGCAGTCGTCGTGTTTACGCTTGTCGCAGCCGCGGTCGTCGCAGGGGCCGGTGACCGGGGCTGGATCAAGACTCCGAATGGCAATCCGGGCGTCGTGTCGATGGAGGCAGGCTCCGATTCCGCAGTGCTCACCGCTGCGCAACGGACCCGGCAGGCGCACCTCACGGACCGCTCCGACAACGGCGCCAAGAGGAGTCATGTCTTCATCGTGCCCGCTCTGGCCGCAGCGCTGGCGATCGGAATGACAGTTGTCCGATCTGCCAGTCGACTTCTCGAGGCTCGGCCAGAGCTGCAACGCCGCCGCCATTCGATGTGCTTGCGGGGACCACCCGTTACCCTCGTCGCGTCGATCTGACACTGAGCGCTGGTCCGCCCTCACCACAAAGGGGGCGAACGAGTTCGAGGTGCTGGTGGCGCTGCAGACACTCATTGGCGCCCCCCACGGGCCAAGAGAAGCGTCTCGCTTAGATCAGAATGGACCGTTCCACTCTCGCCGTGAAACGAAAGCCCAGGCGTGTCCGCGCCTGCCGTCCCGGAGTGGGGGGATGTCATCAACCGACCGTGCCGAACTCAGAAGGAGATCGCATCGCTGTGCCCCGCCATGACCACGAGCCGAGGAGGCGCGAGAGTGGGCGGTCCGGATGTAACTGGCGCAGGACCGTCACGCAGCGCCGCCAGGGTGTTCGGAGCGCCCACGCCCGGTGAGAGCGCTCCTCGTGCTGCATTTGGTCGTCGGCCTCGGGATCGTCGCGTTCGGAACCCGGCTCGGCAGACGCGCCCTGCTCCTCGGAGCAGTTCCTTCCGCAGTCACCATTGGCTGGCTCGCCACACAGCTCGGCACGCTGCTCGATGGTGGGGTCATCACGGAGTCGCTCACCTGGGTTCCGGCGCTCGGCTTGAGCATCGATCTCCGCCTCGACGCATTCGCTGCCCTGATGGTGGTTCTCATCGCCGGGATCGGCCTGGCTGTCTTCGTCTACGGCAGGTCTTACTTCAGCGTCACGACGGCGGCCGTCGGACGGCTCGCCGGACTTCTGACCCTGTTCGCCGGTTCGATGCTCGGGGTGGCACTCGCTGATCACCTGATCGTGCTCTACACGTGCTGGGAACTGACGTCGATCACCTCCTATCTGTTGATAGGCAATGACCACACCTCGGCCAAGGCCCGAGCGGCTGCCCTCCACGCGTTGCTCATCACCGGAGGCGGTGGCCTCGCGATGCTCGGTGGCTTCATGGTGCTCGCGCAGGAGACCGGCACCTACCGTCTGAGCGAGATTCTTGCTGCGGCGCCGTCAGGGCGGGCAGTCGGGATCGCGCTGGTGCTGGTCCTGCTCGGGGTGTTGACGAAGTCGGCGCAGTACCCCTTCCACGGCTGGCTGGCCGGGGCCATGGCCGCACCCACCCCGGTCAGCGCCTATCTGCACTCCGCCACGATGGTAAAGGCTGGTGTGTACCTCCTCGCCCGTCTGGCCCCGGTCTTCGCCGTCGTGGGGTTCTGGCGGCCGGCACTGGTCACGATCGGGCTCGGCACGATGCTCGGGGGTGGTCTCCGGGCCTTGCGCCAGACCGATCTGAAGTTGCTCCTTGCGTTCGGAACGGTGAGCCAGCTCGGCTTGATGACGCTGCTGTTCGGACTGGGCACCCCGGACGCCGTCACCGCCGGGTGCGTGCTCCTCCTAGCCCACGGGTTATTCAAAGCTGCGCTGTTCATGGTCGTCGGAATTCTCGATCACCAGACCGGAACCCGTGACATCCGCGAACTGCCGGCCCTGGACAGAGGCTGGCGACCGGTGATCGCTGTAGCGGTCTTGAGCGCGGCCTCGATGGCAGGTCTGCCGGCGCTGTTCGGGTTCATCGCCAAGGAGGCGGCCTATGGCGCGGTGATCGACGCCGGGCTGGGAGGAACGTGGTTCGTCGTCGGCTGTCTGGTTGCGGCCTCCGCCATCACCACCGCCTACAGCATCCGCTTCGTGTGGGGAGCGTTCTACGGGCCTCGCCTCGACTCGCAGAGGGTGTCAGTGAGCCCGCATCCTCGGCCGCCGTCGCTTGCCTTCCTCGGGCCTGCCTTGGCGGTGGCGGTGCCCACCGCCTTGCTCGGCTTGGTCCCGGGCGTGCTCGACCAGACGGTGACCGCCGCCGGCCGCTCGCTGGACTCTGCCGCAGCCTCGGTGCACCTTCTCGTCTGGCACGGGATCAATGCGGCCCTTGTGCTCTCAGCGTCCGCCATCCTTGCCGGCGTCGCCCTCTTCGTCCTTCGCAAGCCGGTGGACCGGCTCCTCAGGATCGGAGATCGCCTTCCCGACGGCGGGGACGCCTACCTTGGCGGGCTCCGTTTGCTCAACGCCACAGCGGACCGGATCACCGGCCTCGTTCAGAATGGCTCACTGCCTATCTATACCGGGGTGATCCTGCTCACGGCGGCATTTCTGCCCCTCGCCGCCCTGCTAACCGACTCGCCCTGGCCAGGCTGGCCCGAACCGGCGGTCGATCCCGCCAACCTCCTCATCGCCGGGGTCATTATTGGCTCGGCGCTCGCCGCCGCTGTCATCCGGCGCCGCCTCTCTGCGGTCATCTTCCTTGGCGTGACGGGTTATGGGATGTCGGCACTGTTCGGGATCCGGGGCGCCCCCGACCTCGCCCTGACCCAGGTGGCGATCGAGACGCTCTCGACGGTGATGTTCGTGCTCGTCCTTCGCAGGTTGCCGGACCGCTTCGAGCGCCGCTCTGCGGTATCGCTGCGCGCCCCGCGGGTGATCATCGCCACGGCCGTGGCGTCGGTCGTGTTCGTCTTCGCTGTCGTCGCCGCCGGCAATCGGGTCGCGGAGCCGGTTGCCGACGAAATAGTCGCCCGCGCCTACCCGGAGGGGCACGGCCGCAACATCGTCAACGTGATCCTCGTCGACTTCCGGGCCCTGGACACGGCTGGGGAGATCACGGTCCTGGCCGCCGCGGCGATCGGCGCCGTCGCCCTGGCGCGAGCCGGGCGCCGCCCACCGGGGCAGCCATCCCGACCGCCAACCACGACGAACCTAAGCGACATCGAGGAGCGCCCTTGACAGCCATTCCCACCCAACGACCCATGACGCGCCTGGTCATCCTCGACCGGTCCGTGCGGGTGTTGTTCCACCCCATCCTCATGGTCTCGCTCTACCTGCTCTTCGCCGGCCACAACCAGCCCGGCGGGGGCTTCGTCGGCGGGCTCGTCGCCGGCGCCGCGCTAGCCATGCAGTTTGTCGCTGGCGGGATAGACGAGGTCCGCCGGCTCTCGCGGTTCCGACCCTGGACCATCCTGGGTACGGGACTCCTGGTCTCGTTCCTGACTGCGTCAGCGCCACTGTTCTTCGGCGACGCCATCCTGACGACCACGCTGTTCATCCGCGAAGTCCCGATCCTCGGAACGGTCAAGACCACGTCGGCGCTTCTCTTCGACCTCGGTGTCTACTTCCTCGTCGTGGGACTGGTCCTCATGATCTTCGAGGCCTTCGGCGACGAGCCCGCATCTCATTCGCCACACCCTCCGTCGCACGAGGCCCGGCGATGACGACATCGCTGGCGTTCACAGCCGCGCTGCTCTTCGGCGTCGGCACCTACCTCATCCTCCAGCACACGCTCAGTCGCATCCTCATCGGTCTCGCGCTGCTCAGCCATGGCGCCAACGTGCTGCTCATGGGCTCCGGGCAGCGCGGGACGCCACCGCTGATCGGCTCTGGCGACCCCGCAAGGTTCAGCGACCCGCTGGCCCAAGCCTTCGCGCTGACGGCCATCGTCATCACCTTCGGCGTGAGCAGCCTTCTGCTCGCCCTCGCATACCGAAGCTGGGTTCTGACCGGCAAGGACGAGGTGGAAGACGACGTGTCTGACCGCTCCATCGCCAGTGGCGGCCACCTCGACAAGGAGGTCATCGACGAGGAGGCGTGGCACAGCAAGGCGCTCGACCAGGGCGGTGCCTCCCGGGACACCGAGCCGGCGGGTCACGGATGAACGCGCTCCTTCCGCTGCCCATCGTCCTGCCGCTGCTGGGGGCCGCCCTTTCCATCCTCGTGGGCCGGTCCCGGACGGCGCAGCGAATTATTGGGATCGCCATCCTGGCGGCAGTGACCGTGATCTCGGTCGTCCTCCTCGTCGCCGTCGATCGTGAGGGAGCGTTGGCCAGCCAGGCCGGTGGGTGGGAGGCTCCGCTGGGCATCACCCTCGTCGCAGACCGCCTCACCACCATCATGCTGACCCTCGGCTCGGTGATGCTGCTCGGCGTGCTTATCTTTGCGATCGGCCAGCCCGGCGCCGAACGAAACCACATCGGCTTCCAGTCCGTGTACCTCATCCTTGCCGCTGGAGTTTCCGCCTCCTTCCTGACCGGCGACCTGTTCAACCTGTTCGTCGCCTTCGAGATGATGCTGACGGCCAGCTACGTGCTGCTCACCCTGGGCGGCGGGCGAGAGCAGGTCCGATCGGGCATGACCTATGTCGTCATCAGCCTCCTCGCGTCGGCTCTCTTCATCGCCGCGCTCGCTCTCATATACACCGCGACCGGCACGGTCAACATGGCCGACCTCGCCGGCAAGATGGATGACCTGCCGCCGGGTCTGCGGAGCGCGTTCGCCGTGCTGCTCGTCGTCGTGTTCGGCATCAAAGCGGCGCTGTTCCCGCTCTTCTTCTGGCTCCCCGACAGCTATCCGACGGCGCCTTCCGCCGTCACCGCTGTGTTCGCCGGTCTGCTCACGAAGGTCGGCGTCTACGCGATCCTGCGAACCCAGACGCTGTTCTTCGATGAGGGCTCTCGACCCGCCACGCTGCTGCTCGTCCTTGCGGGTGCCACGATGCTGGTCGGCGTGCTCGGCGCCATCGCCCAGAACGACGTCAAGCGCATCCTGAGCTTCCACATCGTCAGCCAGATCGGCTACATGATCATGGGCCTCGGCCTGTTCTCCGTCGCCGGCATCGCGGGGGCGATCTTCTACATCGTCCACCACATTGTGGTGAAGACGACGCTGTTTCTGGCCGGGGGTCTGATCGAGCACATCGGTGGCTCCAGCAACCTGAGGCGCCTGGGAGGGATGGTGAGAACGGCGCCGTTCGTGGCAGCGCTGTTCCTCATACCGGCCCTCGGGCTCGCAGGCATCCCGCCGCTGTCCGGATTCGTCCCGAAGCTGGCTTTGATCGAAGCCGGCCTGGTCGATGACCAGCATCTCATAGTGGCCGTGAGCCTGGTCGTGAGCCTGCTGACCCTCTACTCGATGGTCAAGATCTGGTCGGCGGTGTTCTGGAACCCCGTCACCGAGGACCCTGAGCAGGAGACACATGTTGTCAGCCGTCTCGGCGGACCGCCCCTGATGGTTCTTCCCACCGTGGCGCTTGTCGCCTTGGGGCTTGGCGTCGCGTTCGGGGCCGGTCCGCTCCTGGACCTGTCCGGACGAGCCGCTGCCGACCTTCTCGACCCGACCACCTACATCACGGCGGTGCTGGGATGACCACCCCCGATGTCGTCCGCCGGACCAGGCGCTCGAATCTCCGCGACGACCTCAGTCTCGGCGCCGTCCTCGTCGTGATCTGGACGCTGCTGTGGGGCGAGGCAAGTCCGGCAAACGTTGCCAGCGGCGCCATCGTCGCCGCTCTTCTCCTCGTCGCGTTCCCCCTCGACCACGACATCATCGCCGTCCGCCACCGGCTGCGTCCGGTCGCTGCCCTCAGACTGGCCGGCTTCTTCTTCGCCGACCTGCTCCGGTCGAGCGTCGCCACGGCAGTCGATGTGGTCCGGCCACAATCGCAAGTGCGGACCGGGGTCATTGCCTGCCCGCTACGGGTCGACAACGACGGACTCCTGACATTCCTGGCCAACATGATCGCCGTTTCACCGGGGACGATGCCTATAGAGGTCGCATACCGGCCGCACGTCATCTACGTCCATTCCCTGCGTGCTACGGATCCCGACAGCCTCCGGGCCTTCGTGGCGCGCCTTGAGGAGCTTGCCGTCAGGGCGCTCGGGGGTCCCGAGGCCGTCGGCACCGTGGCCGAAGCCGGGCCACGGCCGCCACCCCCTTCTGAGTCGCAGCCCACCGTGGAGGGTCGCCCATCGTGATCGCTCTTGCCTTCTGGCTCCTCGGACTCGCCACCATCGCCTTCGGCTACCGGGCCATCGCCGGCCCGACTCTTCCTGACCGCATGATCGGGGTGAACGGCATGATCATTGCGGGAATGGCCGTTGTCGTCGTTCACGCCGTCCACACTGCCAACGGCGCCTTGCTCCCGGTCCTGGTCGTGGCCGGCCTCGTCAGCTTTGTGGGGACCGGCATGATCGCCCGCTTCCTCGAAGGGCACGGCCGATGATCGGCGAAGCCCTCCTCGTTGTGGGCGCAGCCTTCTTCCTTCTTACCGCGCTGGGCGTCCTGCGGTTCTCCGACGTCTTGGTACGCATGCAGATTCTTAGCAAGGCATCCACATTTGGGCTGCTCTGCGTGCTGGCAGGCGGCGTCGTCAACCTCACTTCAGCGAACGACATCACATCGCTGGTGATCGCCGGTCTGCTTCACCTCGTCACCTCTCCGGTCGGCAGCAACCTCCTGGCGCGGGCAACCTACCTGGCGGCAGGTATCGACCACCACATTGACACCAAGGACGAGTTCGCAGAACTTACGGACCCTGTGCACGAGAAGCGCTGATGGCAGCCGAGACCCGTCACTCATGTCGGAGGCGGAGGATGTGGCGGGCGGGGCGTCGCCACGGTGGGCCGCAGGGATCCGCTCCCGGACCAGTCACCCATGCGTGCGCCGTCCTTGAGGACGAAGAACAGGGTGAAGAGGAGCAAGACGACGCCGGCGAGCACCTCGGCGGCCACCCTGGCCTGCCCAGCCGCCTGCGGGACCTTGACCGGCCGCTGGCCCTCCCGCCCCGTTCCCCGTCTCGAGCTGCTGGAGTCGGTCAACCTCCCACTGCGGGTTCAACGAGTGATCGGACCCCCGTCTTCTAACCCGTGTCAGCCCCAACTATTCATGAGATGACCTGAGTCGGTCCGGAACGTCTTGCCGAGTCGGTCCTGGTCGAACGAAGACGCATTTCAGCCTCGTCGAACCCGAGCGACGGCGATTGTGGCCATTCCCGGCTGCTTGGGGCCATGTCGGGGCGCGTCCGGTGAGGGTGGTGCCGGCGTGCGCAGGCGGAGGCGGTGCTCAGGTCAGCAGGGCGATGCGCCGGTGGGCCCCGAGCAGCACGTCGGTGCCGGGCCAGCCGTCGAGGATGCGCACGATGCGCCGCCGGGCCCGGAGCACGATCCGCGCCGGCGTGTGCCAGAGCCCCCAACGCAGTGTCTTGGGCTCGGCGATGGCCAGGGGGCCGGTGAGGCAGAGCTGCTGGAACCAGCGCACGAGGGCGTCGGCGAAGCACACGACGGCGAGCCAGGCGCTGTTGGCCTCGAAGTCGGTGAAGGGGAAGCGCTGGGCCCCGGAGTCCTTGAGCCGACGGATGTTGTCCTCGACATGGGCATGGGCGCGCATGTGCACGTCGAGGTCGACCGGCTCGCCGTCGGCGTCGGTGTAGTGGCCCCAGTAACGGAACATCGTCGAGGGGAACAGGCTCTGCTGGGCGCCGGGGTGGAGGGGCTCGCGCCGCACGATCAGGCGGGTGCCCGACGGCCAGCCCGACAGGTCGATGAGGTCGCTGACCTCGGCCACCGCCGCGCCCGGGCGTGCCTCGCCGTCCTGGCGAAGGGCGGGCTGCCAGTAGTCCCCGTCGAAGGCGATGCGGCTGATGGCGGCATGGATGCTGGCGTTGCTGCGGGCCACGACGGCGAAGCCGACGTTGCGGTTGCGAGCGTGCCAGACGAAGTCGATGCAGCCGGCGGAGTCGGTGCGCACCTGGATGGGCCGGCGCACGAGGTCGGGATCGTCACCCCCTCGGTGGCCGACGGCGATCTCGGCGGGCAGGCCGGCGATGGCGGCGTCGAGCAGGGCGACGTGATCCGCGATGTTGTTGGCCCCGGCGTTGCCGGGCCGCAGGGCCACGGCGAGGGTCTCCCCGGTGGCATCGGCGAAGCAGTAGATGGGGTGGAAGCCGTAGCCGCCCTTGTAGTTCGCCGCCGCCTCCTCCTTGTTCTCGGAGTGGACCTGGTGCAACGAGCCGTCGATGTCGAGCACCACCGTGTTCGTCCCCGTCGTGGCCGCCGCCCGGCGCCACACCTGGTGCGCACCTCCGCCACGGCCTCCCACAGCGCCGAGAGGGTGTCCGGGGCGATGGAGCGGAACGTCCGGTACAGCGTCGAGTCCGACGGCACCGAGCCGAACAGGGCCCCCTGGGCCCGGAGGCGTTCGATGTCGGCGCAGGCCTCGCCGCCGCCGGTGAGCATGAGCATGGCCTGGACCAGCACCTTGCCCCGGTCGTGCAGCGGGAGCCGCTCGCCGGAGACGGGGATGCGGGCCGACAGTGAATCACCGAGGCGCAGACGGTCGGCGAAGCTGCCAAGGGCGTGCAGGCCGGCGTGCGCCACGACCCCCTTGCCGGAGGCTTCCACCACCGCCGGGAGCGTGCTGTTAGCGTTCACTTGGTAGGTGCCCTCCAGGGTCGGGTTTCGGACGCGTCGACAACGTCAGAATCCCTTGTCTGGCGGGCACTTCCGCGGATGGGGGGCCCTCAGCTCACGCGGCCCGGTGTAGGGTCGAGCGCTGGCGCGGTGACCGTATTGACCTGTAGGCCCGGCTGCCATTTCCCACGGTTTCCCGCTGGGGGCTCAGTCCGTCGCCTTGGGCCATTCGGCTCCGTTTCCAGCGCCCGCCCGTCGAACCGTGCATGCGGTTCTCCCGCACACGGCTCACCGACGCCGTTCACCGCCGGCATTCGGTCTCCCCCGCCAGGACCGGTTGGGCCTGGGAGCGACGACGATCCCGTCAAGGCTGATCAGGCCGAGCTGGTTGGGTGACTGGAAGGCAACGACCGACCAGCCGTAGGCCCGGCTCCGATGATGGCGTTTGGCCACCACCAGGGCCAGGCGTTCCAGCGCGTGATTCCTGACCTTGGCGAAGTGGTGGGCCGCGTTGCCGAAGCGGAAGTACCCCGACCACCCGCGAAGGAACAGGTTCACGTCCTCCACGATGACTTCGAGCGGAAGCAGCAGCCGTGGCCGGTCCGTGAGCTCACGAACCCGGTCCCGAGCGTGCTGCATGGCCTTGTTCGAGGGCCAGCGAGCGAGGAAGAGCACGTGCCGGAAGCGACGGGACTCGGCCCGCACCCAGCGGTGGCGGAAGCCGAGGAAGTCCACTCCCTCGCCTCCCTCCTCTAGGTGAACGATCCGGGTCTTCGACGCCTTGGGCTCCAGGCCCAATTCCCCCAGGATGACCGTCAGCGCCGCAAGGGCGTCTTCGGCCTCCCGGCGGCTCCGGCACATGACCACAACGTCGTCGGCGTAGCGCACCAGCACCCCCATGCCCTTCGTCGACCACGCCCGGTCGAGCCGGTGGAGGTAGACGTTGGCCAGCAGCGGGGAAACCACCCCGCCCTGGGGAGTGCCGGTGACCGAGCTTCTGACCACCCCGGCCTCCATGACCCCCGCCCGCAGCAGGGCGCGCAGGAGCTTGAGGACGTGGCGGTCGACGATGCGTTCCTCGATCGCCTGCATCAACCGGTCGTGCGGGATTGCCTCGAAACAGGAGGCGACATCCGTCTCAACCATCCACCGCCGTCCCCGCCAGGCCTCGTCAATGAGAACCTGGAGGGCATCGTGCGCCCTGCGCTTGGGCCGGAACCCGAACGAGCAGGGCAAGAAGTCGGCTTCGAAAACGGGCTCGATGACCGTCTTCAGGGCCGCCTGCACGATGCGGTCGCGGACCGCGGGAATCGACAGCGGACGCTGCTCGGTGGAGCCGGGCTTGGGTATCCACACCCGGCGGGCCGGCAGCGGCCGGTACGTCCCCGCTTTGAGGTCGGCGGCCAGTTCGTCGAGAAGGCGGGTGACCCCGTGCTCCTCGACGTCGGCGATGGTGGTCCGGTCGATGCCAGCTGCGCCACGGTTGCGGCGCACCTGTTCCCACGCCCGCTCCAGAACGTCCCTGCGAGGGACCTTGTCATAGAGCGCGTGGAACCGTCGCCCGGGGTCGGCCTTGGCCGCCCGGTAAAGCGTTCGTTGCAGAGTTTGGACCTTGTCCTGCTTGGCGGGGCTCGCCACGATGGGCACTCACCAGCCCTTCCTGCGTCGAGACGCATCGACGAAGTAGCGGCCCTTCCCTCACCGGCGGTTGTGTTGTCCGTCCGGCTCAAGCGGTACTACGGCCGCCTCCGACGCCCTCCCGGCTCGCCACCCACTTCCCGTTTCAGCGGTTATAGGGCACGTCGCTCCGGCGGCATGGTTCGCAGTCCACCGGGCCGGGGAGGGCCTCCCCAGTTCCCGTCGTCACCTTCTGAACGTTCCGAGCCCCATACGCCGGGGAGTTCTTGACGGCTGCGCCTCCAGGCTCTTCCCCGCTTCCATGGCCTTCACCCGAATTCCCGGGCTCGGCTCTCCCTCTTGCCCGCCCGAAGGCGGGACCTCTAACGGCGCGGCAGGCTTCGCTTGATGCTACGGACCGCTCAGTCGCTTCCCCTGAAGGGCTTTCGACGCTGGGCTTCGACGCCGGACGTTTCCCTCCGACGCCGCCAGCCTGCTACCGGGCCTCCTGGCAGCTACCCGGACCGGACTCCCACCGGTTGGCGACGACGAGCTTGTCATTGTCGGTTCAGGCCAAGGGCCTCACCTCCAACTGGCTGGGCGCACGAATAGTTGGGGTTAGTTACTTCGTCCTGAAAAAGTAGGTGCGAAAGAAGCCGTGACCTGGGCTTTTGCATCACGAGGGTGCTCGCGTTCTGCCCCGAATGCCGTCACGATGGCTCCAACCTCCCTTTGCACAAGAGATTGGAGCCACCGTGCTGAGAACGATAAACCCGCAGCTGACGCTGTGGGAGTCGATCCTTCCGGAGTGCTGCCTGGGCCTGCCCGGCGACCTCGCCGAGATCGATCAGCTGCTCGACGACGAGCGGTTCTTCGAGCCCTTCCGGCCGTTCTTCGACCCCGCGATCGGCCGGCCGTCCATCCCCATCGAGACCTACCTGCGCATGATGTTCCTCAAGTACCGCTATCGCCTCGGCTACGAGCCGCTGTGCCGTGAGGTGGCCGACTCCATCGCCTGGCGGCGCTTCTGCCGCCTCCCCCTCGACCAGGCGCCGCCCCATGCCACCACGCTGATGAAGATCACCTCCCGCTGTGGGGAGCGTGCCGTGGCGGGGCTCAACGAGGCCCTGCTGGCCAAGGCAGCGGAGAACAAGGTGATCAAGACCGACAAGGTGCGGGCGGACACCACGGTGGTGGAGGCCGACGTCTGCTACCCCACCGACTCTGGGTTGCTGGCCAAGGGCGTGGCCCGCCTGGCCCGCCTGGCCGCCCAGGTCAAGGCCGCCGGTCTGGCCACCCGCACCACCGCCCGCGACCGCACCCGCTCGGTTCGCCGCCGGGCCCACGCCATCGGGGCCTGGCTGCGCCGGCGCAGCGACGACGCCAAGGCGGAGGAGGCCAAGGCCATCACCGGGGAGATGGCCACCATCGCCACCTTCGCCATCGCCGATGCCCGCCACGTCGCCCTCAGTGCCCGCCGGGGCCTGCGCCGCAAGGGGATGTCGGCCACGGGGCGGGCCGGCGCGATGGTCGCCGATCTCGAACGCACGGCGGAACTGGTGGAGCGGGTGGTGGCCCAGACCCGGGTCCGCCTGGCCGGCGGGGTGCCCGACGGCTCGACCCGGGTGGTCAGCCTGCATGACGCCGATGCCCGGCCCATCGCCAAGGGCCGCCTGGGCAAGCCGGTGGAGTTCGGCTACAAGGCCCAGGTCCTGGACAACGCCGACGGCGTCGTGTTGGACCACACCGTCGTGGTCGGCAACCCGGCCGATGCCCCGATGCTGGTGCCGGCCATCGCCCGCATCGCCGCCCGGTTCGGGCGTGCGCCCAAGGCGGTGACCGCCGACCGGGGCTATGGGGAGGCCAAGGTCGACGCCGAGCTGGAAGCCCTCGGCGTCGAGCGTGTGGCCATCCCCCGGAGGGGCAAGCCCGGCGCCGCCCGCCAGAAGGTCCAGCGGGGAGGCGCCTTCACCAAGCTGGTCAAGTGGCGCACGGGCTCGGAGGCGCGCATCTCCCACCTCAAGCGCGACTACGGCTGGGCGCGTTCGCGCGTCGACGGCATCGGCGGCACGCAGGCGTGGTGCGGATGGGGCGTGCTCGCCCACAACGCCACCAAGGTCGGCGCCCTCATCGGCGATGCCGGGACCGGGAGGACTCCCGTCGCCCAGCCGGCGGCCAAGCGCCCGGCCGACCGGGGAACCGGCCCACCGCCACGACGTGCCGATGCACCCGCCGCCTGAGCCCGTTCCCACCTCCCGCTTCCCTCCGCACGCCCCAACGGTCCAGCAACGGACCGAACGGGCGGCGGAGATCGAAGCGAGGGGCGGGAACGGGCTGCGGCGCCTTATTCATGCCGAAATCAGGGTAGATCGGGCGCCCGACCGGCCGACTTCTTCAGGACGAAGTAGTTAGTAGATGCATTGTTGGCCACTTTGGCGCCATTACTCAGATGACCCCTATGGTGCGACGGCTCTCCTCGGCGGAAGCGGGTTCCTCGCCGTCTACGTGGCCGGCCTCCGGATGGGAGACGCCGACTTCATCCACAAGCGTCGGCTTGTGGGCTTCCACGACGCCATCGCCTGGCTGTGCCAGATCTCGATGTTCCTGGTCCTCGGCCTCCTCGTGTTCCCTTCACGGCTTCCCGGTGTCTCGGGCCTGGGGCTCCTCGTTGCCGCCGTGCTCGTGCTCGTGGCCCGGCCGGTGGCCGTGTTCCTGACCCTGGCCCGCAGTCGCTTCCATGCTCGCGAGAAGCTCCTGGTGTCCTGGGTCGGGCTGCGCGGAGCGGTCCCCATCATTCTCGCCACCTTCCCGCTTGTGGAGGGCGTACCCCAGGCCGACACCATCTTCGATGTCGTGTTCTTCGCCGTCGTGGTGTCCGTGCTCGTCCAAGGCACGACCATTTCCCTCGTCGCAAACCGGCTCGGCGTGGCCTCCCCGGTGGCTCCCGCACGCCAGTATCCCATCGAGCCGGTGCCGACCAGCGCGAGCAACACGAGCATGCACGAGGTCACTGTGGGCGCCAGGTCACCCGCAGCGAACCGTCAGATCGTCGACCTTGGATTGCCGCGAGGAGCGCTGCTGGTGCTGGTCAGCCGGGACGAGGAGACCTTCGTGCCGCAGGGGGCGACAGTGCTGCGCCCCGGAGACACGGCGCTCGTCCTGGCCGACCCCGAGAGCCTCACGCGGACGAGGGAGATCATCGAAGGAGACAGGGATCCGAAGCGCTGATGGGCGACGGCGCACCTCCGCACGGCGTTCAGAGGGTGCCCCGACCGGCCCCCGGGCTCGCGTCTGAGGAACCTCGATACCGGGCGATGGCTGACAGCACAGGCTGACAGCACAGAAGGACCGGGGCCACCCGCCCTATGTGCCCCCCTCGACCTCGGCACTCCCACACAACGGCCTCGCCGCGCCAGGCGAGGGACGAACGGCCCTGGTGGCCGACGCACAGGGAGACGAACATGACGTGGGAGGTTCGACCATGCCCTTCCTTGACCGTGTCGATGCGGGACGTCGCCTTGCCGGGCAACTTCGCCATCTGCGGGGCCAGGACGTCGTCGTGCTGGGTCTTCCTCGAGGTGGCGTACCGGTCGCACTCCAGGTCGCCCTTGAACTGGACGCGCCCCTGGACGTCATCGTGGTCCGCAAGCTGGGCGTCCCCTTCCAGTCGGAACTGGGTATGGGCGCCATCGGCGAGGACGGCGTGCGGATCATCAACGAGGACGTGGTCCGCATTGCCGGCGTCTCGGCGCACGAGCTCGACCAAGTCGAGCAGCGGGAGCGGGTGGAGTTGGAGCGCAGAGCCCGGCGGTTCCGTACCGGGCGCCCTCGGGTCGCGCTCGCCGGCCGTACCGCGGTCGTCGTGGACGACGGCATCGCCACGGGATCGACGGCTCGGGCCGCGTGCGAGGTCGCCCGGGCTCAGGGGGCGGCGCGCGTCGTGCTGGCTGTGCCCGTCGCCCCGCCCGGCTGGACGGAGAGGATCAAAGGCGCCGCCGACGAGCTGATCTGCCTGGAGACGCCGGCGCCGTTCTACGCCATCGGCCAGTTCTACGCCGACTTCTCGCAGACCTCCGACCAAGAGGTGACCGCCTGCCTGAAGGGTGCCGGCGCACCGACCGTCGCCGTCTCGCCGACGGCTGCGGACGATCCGCCGCCACTGGACGCGGAGGTCGAGGTGCGGGCGGGGCGCCTCACCCTCGGAGGCCACCTGACCCTCCCCGAGGCCGCCAGTGGGATGGTGGTGTTCGCCCACGGAAGCGGAAGCAGCCGCCACAGCCCCCGGAACCGCTACGTCGCCGCCGTGCTCAACCAGGCCGGGCTCGGCACGTTGCTGTTCGACCTGTTGACCGAGTTCGAGGAGGTCGACCGCGCCAACGTCTTCGATGTGGAGCTCCTTGCCGGGCGACTCCTGCAGGCGACGGACTGGCTGCGGCGCCAGGCCGGCGTCGAGGGCCTCCCCGTGGGCTACTTCGGGGCCAGCACGGGTGCGGCCGCCGCGCTGTGGGCCGCGTCCGAGCCCGTGGCGGAGGTGGCTGCGGTGGTCTCCCGCGGGGGCCGGCCCGACCTCGCCGGCCGGCGGCTCGGCGCCGTCCGGGCACCGACGCTGCTCATCGTGGGTGGCCTCGACCACCTCGTACTCGCGCTGAACCGCGCGGCCCTCGCCCAGCTGCCGGGTGAGCGCCGCCTGGCCGTAGTCCCCGGCGCAACCCACCTCTTCGAGGAGCCGGGCACCCTCCGGGCCGCCGCCGAGCTGGCCCGGGACTGGTTCCGCACCCACCTCGCCTCCAGCGCACCCCGGGCGGCACTGCGATAGGGCGGCGGCACGGGAAGTCGGAGGGTTGGCCCGTCAACCGGTCGGTGCGTTGTCTCGACGGCCGGTCGCCGCCATCCTGAGGGCGACGGCGGTGAGCAGCGCGGCCAACAGGCTGTTCGACAGGCGGTCGTCAAGTCCCAGCGAAACCAGCGACGCCGCGTACCCGGCTGCCATCCCCGAGAGGCCGACGACGAGGGCGACCGCGAGGTCGGCGTTGCCATTGTGGACGTTCCGGATCGTGCCGAGCACCGAGGTGGGCACGATGACGACGAGTGAGGTCCCCTTCGCGGTAGGGGTCGGGATGCCGAACAGAACGATCATCGCCGGGACCATGACCACACCACCGCCCACACCGAGGAGTCCGGACAGGAGTCCGGAGAAGAATCCCGTCACCACGAGCGCGGGCAGATCACTGACCCCGAGCGCGTCAGCGGCTGCATCGCCGCCGGCCACCAACACCAGTCGGAGCGCGCTCACGACGAGCAACGCGATGAACGCGAGCCTCAGCGCGCGCTCGGGCAGGATCCGCAACCAGTAGGTGCCGACGACCGTGCCGCCCAGCGCTCCGACGAGGATCCCGGCTGCTGCCAGCCAGTCGACCTTCCCCGCCAGAAGGTAGCCGGCGGCGCCGGCCGCGGCGATCGGCAGCACGGCGGCAAGCGACGTGCCGTGGGCGACGCGCTGGTCGAGGTCGAGCAGGTAGACGAGCGCCGGCACCATCAGGAGGCCGCCGCCGACACCGAACAATCCCGAGAGCGCGCCTGCGCACAGGCCGACGACCGCCATCCAGGCAACCGACGTCGCCTTCACCGTGGCCACGGTGCCGCCTGCTCGATCTGCGCCGTCATGAGGATCTTGGCCGTGGGCAGAACGGGACCGGGGATGAGGAGGACGATTACCCCGTCCATCCGTGCCACGGGTCCATTGTGAGCGCGCGACCATCGCCCAGGTAGGTGCCATTGGTCCCCCCGTGACGGGCCGATCGTCTCTGTCCGGCGGCTGGCGGCCCGGCTCCGGCCAGTCCGGAGCGGTCCTCCACTTCAACCTGGCCAAGGGCTTCCCCTACTCCGACCCGCGTGTGCGGCAGGGGATCGCCTACGCGATCGACCGCGAGGACCTGGTGAAGCGCATCCTGCTGGGCGGGGGCGAGGTCGGGATGATGGGGATGATCCAGCCGTCGAACTCCCGCTGGATCGCCCCGGGCCTGCCGACCTACAGGCGGGACGCCGCCACGGCCAAGGCGTTGTTCGACCAGGCCGGGCTGAGGGACGTTGACGGCGACGGGTTCCGCGACTTGCCCGACGGGCAGGCCCTTCGTCCCGGAGATGCTGACCAGCCCCGCCTGGAACCCCAAGACGCCCGAGCTCTTGTCGGAGTACCTGCGGGAGGTCGGGATCAAGATCAGGATCAACAGCCTCGACCAGACGGCGGCCCAGACCGCGGCGACCGAAGCCCGCTACGAGCTGGCGCTCCTCGGCTACGGGATGGCCAGTGACCCCGACGGGCTGCGGTCGTCGGTCTCCTCCAAGTCCACGTCGAGGTCGTTCGCCAAGGTCCACGGCGATGTCAATCCCCGTTTCGACGAGCTCGCCGCCCAGCAGCTCGGCCAGCTCGACACGGCCCAGCGCACGCAGACCGCCCACGAGATGCAGCGCATCCTGGCCGAGGACGTCGTCACCCTTCCGTTGTACGTCGCAACCAGAACCGTGATCTTCGACAAGACGGTGATCCCGGACTGGTACTACACCGTGGGCGGCGGCCCGGCCTACCCGGGAATGCTGAACAAGCTCATCTTCGTGACCGACAAGCGCACGGGCTTCTGACGCCCTGGCCCGTGTGGGACCCGCCCGCGCGTTACCCGTCGATGTCCAAGGCGACGGACGCCGACGCAGTGGTGGGGAGAACGGGTCCGTCACATGCGGAGCAGGCCTCGTCGGCGCTCGAGATCTCGGCGGACGTGCCGCAGCGGAGGCACACGGCGGGGACGGGCACGACGACGATGTCCACACCGGTCAGATCGAGGTCCGCCGCCTGCAGCGCGAGGTGCAGGCGCAGTGCCTCGGGGCTGTGGCCAAAGGACGGATCGGCGAGCAGGACGCGGGCCCGTGACCACCCGCGGTGGGCCCGCAGCTCGGCGGCGACGGCCTGGGCCAGCCCGACCTCGTGCATCAGCCGACCCCGGCGAGGGCGAGCTCCCACGCCACCCGCCGGGCGGCGCGGAGGGCATGCTGCAGTGCGCCTGCCACCGGGGCGGAGAGACCGATGCCCGGTCCGACGTCGTGCGGTTGCACGCCCACCATCCCCAGGGTTCCGTCGAAGCCGGTGAGCCGCGCCGCGGCGACGAGATCGGCCACGGCGACTTGATGGACCGACAGCCGCTGGCCCAGTGCACGCTCGCACGCCGTGCCCGACAGGACGGTGACCGTGCCGGCGGGGGCACCCGTGTCGAGCGCGTCCAGCACCAGCACGGCCGAGGCGTCGTTGAGCATGGGGAGCAGGGCGAGACCCAAGGTGCCGCCGTCGACCACCTGTGTCTTCTCCGGCAGCTGCCGGGGGTCGTGCCGGAGGGCGGCGACCAGCCTCGGGCCGACGCCGTCGTCGGTCATCAGCACGTTGCCGACGCCGAGTATCAACAGTCCGTCCCGCACGATCAGCCCACCCTGAGATCGACCCCGGGACCGGAGCTGGCGTCATGAACGTGTACCGCGCAGGCCATGCACGGGTCGAAGGAGTGGAGCGTGCGCAACACCTCCACCGGACGCCGGAGGTCAACCACCGGGGTGCCCACCAGCGCCTCCTCCCACGCGCCCCGCCGGCCTTCGGCGTCGCGTGGCGAGCCGTTCCACGTGGTGGGGACGACCAGCTGGTAGTTGGCCACCCGCCCGTCACGGATGACGACCCAGTGCCCCAGCGACCCCCGAGGGGCCTCCACCGCGCCCCAGCCCTTGGCCTCGGCGGGCCACGATGCGGGATCCCACCGGGTGCTGTCGGCCACCGCCAGGTCGTTGCCGGCGACCGCCGCGCCGAGCTCGGCGACCCACGCCACGAGCCGGTCGGCCAAGAGGCCGGACTCGAGGGCACGCGCCGCGATGCGCCCCATCGTGCTGAACAGTGCCTCGCGCCCGACCCCGATCCGACCGAGGAGCGCGTCGACGGCGGGCACAACGTCGGCATGACCGGATGCGTACGACACCGCCAGCCTGGCCAGCGGGCCCACCTCCACCGCGCCACCGTCGTAGCGGGGCGCCTTCAACCAGCTGTACCGGGTGCTCGCCGCGAGCGACTCGATCGGCGGCTCCGGGCCGTCGTAGCGAGGGCGGGTCTCGCCCTCGAACGGGTGGCGGGCCCCCTCACCCTCGTACCAGGACCGGGCGACGTGCTCGACGACCTGCGCCTGGTCGACGGGCAGCACCCGCGACAGGTCGCGCCCGAGCACCCGGCCGGCCGGGAAGTACGGCCGGCTACTCGCGCCTTCCGGGAAGTCGCCGTAGGTCAGGTAGTTGCCCAAGCCCCGGCCGAGGCGCGCCCATTCCGGGTAGCTCCGCGCCACCAGCTCGACGTCGGGCAGCAGGACACGCTGGACGAAGGACCGGGCCCGGTCGGCGATCTCGGCCAGCTGGCCGACGGTGGCCGTGTTGAGGCCGGTGGGCGAGGAGGGCCCCATCCGCAGCGCCATCCCGCCGACCACGTAGGTCTGGGGGTGCGGGTTCTTGCCCCCGAGGATGGCGTGCGCCCGCACCACGTCGCGCTGCCAGTCGAGCGCCTCCAGGTAGTGGGCGACCAGCAGCAGGTTCGCCTCGGGACCGAGCTGGTAGGCCGGATGCCCCCAGTAGCCGTGGCCGAAGGGGCCCAGCTGGCCCGAGTCCACGAACCGCTTGATCCGGTCGCGGATCGAGGCGAAGTGGTCCGCCGCGCCCGGCCAATCACTGATGGAACCGGCGAGGGCCGCGGTGCGGACGGGGTCGGCGGTCGTCGCCGACACGACGTCCACCCAGTCCAGCGCGTGCAGGTGGTAGAAGTGCACGACGTGGTCCTGGAGCATCTGGACCGCAGCCATGACGTTGCGGACGCGGCGGGCATTCGGCGGGACGGTCACCCCCAGGGCGTGCTCCACCGCCCGTACCGACGCCAGCGCGTGGACCGTGGTGCACACCCCGCACGCCCGCTGGGCAAAGACCCAGGCGTCGCGGGGATCACGGTCGCGCAGGATCAGCTCGAGGCCACGGAACATCGTGCCGGTGCTCCAGGCGTCTCGCACCACGCCACCCTCGACCTCGATCTCGATCCGAAGGTGCCCCTCGATGCGGGTTACCGGGTCGATGGCGATCCTGGTCACGGCGTCTCCTCCGGCTCGGTGTCGCGGACGTCCTCAGCCTCGAGCTGGCGGCGGCGCCGGATCACTGCGGCGGTGATCGCCACCGCCCCGCCGGCCACGACGGCGGCGATCGGCACCGCGGGGCCACCGCCACCGTCGTCCGGGCTGGCGACGGCCGGAGGGCCCGGAACGGGGGCGCCGGCCGTCGTGGTGGTCGGGGATTCGGCGGGGATCTGCGGCGCTGCCGGCCGGGGCCGCGGGTCGGGGACCGGAAGCGCCTCGGGCGGCTCGAGGGGACGGGGGCCGCCCCTTGTGTAGAACGGGCTCATGGCGTCCCAGAAGCGAGGGGTCGTGCAGCCGACGCACCCGTGGCCGGCGGCGACCGGCCAGCTCGTACCCTCGTTGAACCGGATGGCCGAGCAGTTCCCGGGGGTCGAGGGCCCCCGGCACCCCATGTTGTAAAGGCACCAACCCGCTCGGTGGCCCTGGTCGCCCCACTCGCGCACGAACCTGCGGGCCCGGTAGTGCGGAAGGCTCTCGCAGTGCTCGTGCACGGTGTCGCCGTAGGCGAAGAGCGGCCGGCCCTGCGCATCGGTCGCCGGCGGCTCGCCGAAGGTGAGGTAGTGGACGATCGTCGCGGTGAGGTTCTCCGGGTTCACGGGGCAGCCGGGCAGGTTGACCACCGGACCGCGCACCAAGCCACTGACGCCGACCGCCCCGGTCGGTCCACCGGCGGCCCCGGGGAGGCCGCCGTCGAAGGCACAGGATCCGACGGCGATGGTGAAGGCGGCCGAGTCGCCGACCTCCCGGACGACGTCGACGAACGGCCGGCCGCCGACCAGGCAGTGGATCCCTCCCTGGGCGAGGGGCACGGATCCCTCGACGACGGCGACGTACCGCTTGGCGAACCGGGTGACCGTCTCGTCCCGTGCCCGTTCGGCATCGGCGCCGGCGGCCGCCATGAGGACCTCGTGGTAGTCGAGGGAGAGCAGGTCGAGGATCACCTGCGAGACGGTGGGCCGGGCGCCGCGCAGAAGCGCTTCGGTGTTGCCGGCGCAGTCCTGGCCGTTGAGCCATACGACCGCCAGCCGGGGCGCGTCCTGGAGCGCCAGCGCGACCCGGGTCGCGTACCGGGCAGGAAGCGCCAACGTGGCCGTCACGCTGCCGCAGTAGGCCAGGAACCGCCGGCGGCTTATGCCCCGAGCGACCAACGAGGAGGCGAGGCCGGCGTCGGGATCCACACCCATGTGCCCATCCTTCGAGAGGAGCGCGAGCGTCCGCTAGGGCCGGACGCCCCTTTCGACGGGGACGAAAGAAATACCCAGGGGGGTATGGCGTTCCCAGCTGGTACCTAGAGGGGGAAGAGAGTGCACATGCCCCGAGCTGGGGAAGCTGTGCGTGAGCACGCCGCCGGGGTGGGTCCTTCCCTCGACATGCTTGCCGCGCCCGCCACCCGCGGTATGCTCACGCCGTCGCTTTGGCCGAGGTCGGGAGGGCAGCGATGGGCGAGATCTTTCACGCGCTGGAGGTGCTCAACCGCACCATGAAGCTCGGACTGGCGCACAACGACCTGATGCGGGCGGAGATGGGGTTCAAGTCGGCGCTGGCCCGCCAGGGCAACCCAAACCCCACCCTGCCGTCCGATCCTGTGGCGCTGAGCGAGGGCTACGAGCTGGTGGCCACGCTGCAGCCACGGGCGGAGGCGCTGTCGCTCCAGCAGCTGGCGACCTTCGCCCGCAAGGAGGTGTCCCGGCCCCGTACGAAGGTCGATGCCAAGGCGCTGAAGCAGATCGACAAGGCCCTCACCGCGGCCATCAGCGGGCCTCCGCCGGCGAAGGCAGCCACCAAGCAAGCGGCCAAATCGACGGTGGCCAAGAAGGCGACGGCGAAGAAGGCGACGGCGAAGAAGGCCAAGGCCAAGAAGGCAAGCGCCAAGCGGGGGGCCTAGGCCGCACCCGCTCGCGGGCGCGGGCGGCTGCACGCGTTGGAGGTCTCCCAGGCACCCGAGCCGGAGTACCGCGCCCGGCTGGCCATCGCGGCCAGGGTGGCCGCCGGCTGTGCCGCGGTCGAGCCGGTGGCAGCCGCGCTGGTCGTGGGGTCGACGGCGCTCCGTCGCTGCTCCGAGCGAGCCGACCTCGACCTCGTCCTGCTCAGCGCCGGCCCGATCGCTCTCGCCCGGTTCGAGTCCCGCGACGTCGACGGCGTCCGGGTCGAGCTCGAGCGGCTGACCACGGACGAGGCGCTGGCCGCAACCACGGGCACGGGGTGGGTCTGGGAGCTGCGGGCGGGGGCCCGGCT
>Ga0247704_1000037_pt1 | contig 34156 bp, 37 predicted proteins | sample 41W_NmetaG_FD_189042 | JGI IMG/M metagenome (GOLD analysis project Ga0247704, IMG submission 189042) | Soil microbial communities from hillslope of Landscape Evolution Observatory, University of Arizona, Oracle, AZ, United States - 4-1-W_N | ecosystem: Engineered > Artificial ecosystem >...
CGCGGGCAGCGCCTCGCGGAATGACCCAGGAGGGCGTGCGCCTCGGGCTGCGGGAGAACCTGGCCCAGTTCAGCCTGCTGGTCGCGGTGAACGCCCTGGTGGGCGGCATGGTCGGCCAGGAGCGCACGGTGCTGCCGCTGCTGGCCTCGGAGACGTTCGCCCTCAGCGCCTTCACCGCCAGCGCCACGTACATCGTCGCCTTCGGTGCCACCAAGGCCCTGGCCAACCTGGCCACCGGGACCCTGATCGACCGGGTCGGGCGCAAGCCGGTGCTGGTCGCCGGCTGGCTCGTCGGGGTGCCCGTGCCGCTCCTGCTGATCTGGGCGCCGACGTGGGGGTGGGTGATCTCCGCCAACGTGCTGCTCGGGGTCAACCAGGCGATGACGTGGTCGACGACGGTCGTCATGAAGATCGACCTGGTGGGCCCGGCCCGGCGGGGCACGGCGCTCGGCTTCAACGAGGCGGCCGGCTACGGCGCGGTGTCGCTCACCGCCCTGGCCACCGGGCTCATCGCCGCCCGCTACGGGCTCCGGCCGGAGCCCTTCTTCCTCGGCATCGCCTTCGCCGCCCTCGGTCTGGGCCTGTCCACGCTGTTCGTGCGCGAGACCTGGGGCCACGCCCACCACGAGGCGGCGACCGCCCCGGCACGGGGCGACGCCGGCGACGCCTTCGGCGCCATCTTCGCCCGGGCCACCTGGCGGGACCCCACCCTCAGCGCCGTCAGCCAGGCCGGACTGGTGAACAACGCCGTCGACGGGCTGGCCTGGGGCATCCTCCCCCTGCTCTTCGCGGCCCAGGGCCAGTCGGTGCAGGCCATCGGGCTGCTGGCGGCCATCTACCCCGGCGTGTGGTGCGTCGGCCAGCTGTTCACGGGTTCGTGGTCTGACCGGGTGGGCCGCAAGCCGCTCATCGTGGCCGGCATGGTGGTCCAGGGCGCGGCCCTGGCCATGATGGCCGTCACGTCCGGGTTCGCCGTCTGGGCCGCCGGGGCGGTGCTGATCGGGGTCGGGACGGCGCTGGTGTACCCCACGCTGATCGCGGCGGTGGGCGACGTGGCCCACCCCACATGGCGGGCCACCGCCGTGGGTGTCTACCGGCTCTGGCGTGACGCCGGCTACGTGGTCGGCGCCCTGCTGGGCGGCGTGGTGGCCGATGCGTTCGACCTCCGCGCCGCGGTCATGGCCGTGGCCGTCCTGAGCGTGCTGTCCGGGCTCGGGGTCGCGGTCCGGATGGACGAGACGGTCCCGCCGCCGGGCCCCGTGCCAGTCGGCAGTGATCCGGCGCTTCTCCGCACCTGACCCTCGGCGGCGGGCGGCCTCTCGCCTGGGGACAGGGGATGTCACATTTCCGCTGCCAGCGGTGCTGTAGTGGCATGGAACTGATCCCGCGCCGAGGGGGGACGGCCGCCGCCGTCCTGGCGCTCCCCGGAGGGGTCGACAGTGCCGACGGGCGGCGGGCCGACAGGAAGGAGCGCGTGGCGGTGTCGGGTCCGGGCCGCGGTGCCGTGCGTGTCGACCTCGACACGGTCTTCCGTCGCCATTACCAGCTGGTGGTCGGCGTGGCCGCCCGGGTGCTCGGCTCGAGCGACCATGCCGAGGACGTGGCCCAGGACGTGTTCCTCTCCTTCGGCCGCTCGTCGGTGCCGGCCGGAGAGGCCCGGGGCTGGCTGTGCGTCGCCGCGGCCCACACGGCGTTGAACCTGCTCCGGTCCGGACGCCGCCGCACCTCGCGGGAGGAGGCGGCGGCGGCCACCGGCGGCGCCAGCGTCTCCGACGTCGCCGAAACGGTGGTGACGCTGGAGGAGCGCAGCCGCGTGCGGTCGGCGCTGGTCCGGTTGCCCCGCACGCAGGCGGTGGCCCTGGTGCTGCGGCACAGCGGCCTCAGCTACGCCGAGGTCGCCGCCGCCCTCGACCTCTCCCCGTCCAGCGTCGGCACCACCGTGCGGCGCGCCGAATCCGCCCTGCGGAAGGAGTTGATCCGTCATGGGTCATCCGACTGAAGGCACCTTGCGCCGGCTGCTCGACGAGCCGGCCGGGGTGGCCGACACCGATCGCGAGCATGTCGCCGGATGCCCGCAGTGCCTCGACGGCCTGGCGTCGATGCAGGAGGACGCCGCCCTCGTGGGCGCCGCGCTGGCCACCGGCCGTGCTCCGGCGGTGGACGTCGAGGCGGCGTGGGCCCGCCTGACGGCCGCCGCACCGGACTCGCCGCCGGCGCGCGCCGTGGCGCCGGCCCGGGCCTTTCGGTGGCGCGGCGTCCTGCGCCGCCCGTCCGTCGCGGCCATCGGCGTCGCCGTGGTCCTGACCGGGGCCGGCACCGCCGCCGCCAACGACTGGCTCCACATCTTCCGCACCAAGCAGATCGCCCCGGTGAGTGTCAGCACCTCCGACCTCGTCACCCTGCCCGACCTGCGGGCCTACGGCGACGTGGTGGTCACCAGCCCCGTCGACGTGAACGCCGTCCCCGACGCGGCGACCGCGACGGCGCAGACCGGCCTGAACGTGCCCGAGGTGTCCAACCTCCCGCGCGGGGTCAGCGGCGCGCCGGTCTACCAGGCGGGCGGCCAGGCCAGCGCCACCTTCACCTTCTCCGCGGAGCGGGCCGCCCGGGCCGCGGCCGAGTCGGGGAAGGCGCTGCCCCCACCGCCCCCCGGCCTGGACGGCAGCCAGGTGCGGCTGGTCGCCGGCCCGGGCGTGGCCGCCGTCTGGCGGCAGCCGACCGGGGTGCCTGCCCTCTTCGTGGGTCGGGCCGTGGCGCCCACCGCCTTCTCGTCCGCCGTCCCCTTCGACACGGTGCGTGACTACCTGCTGTCCATGCCCGGCCTGCCCGAGCCCGTGGCCGCCCAGCTGCGGGGGTTCTCGGGCGACGGCTCCACCCTGCCGCTCCCCGTCCCCGCCGATCGGATGACCACGTCGTCGGCGAAGGTGGGCGACGTGCAGGCGACGGTGCTGGCCAGCCGCGACCGCCTGCTGGCTGCGGTGGTGTGGGTGGACGACGGCCTGGTGACCGTCGTGGCCGGCTCGCTCAGCGCCGGCGAGGTCGTGTCGGTCGCCAGGGAGCTGCGGTAGGCGTGGCCGGGAACCCCACGGCGGTCGGGAGCGATGCCGCCCGCCGCGCCGCCGCCGAGCTGGTCGCCGGCATGCCCCCGGCCCCGGCCGTCTGGTGCTCCGGCCTGCGGAAGCGGTACGGCAGGCAGCAGGCGGTCGAGAACGTCTCCCTGGAGGTGGGGCGAGGCGAGGTCGTCGGCCTGCTCGGTCCGAACGGGGCCGGCAAGACCTCGGTGATCAAAATGCTCCTCGGCCTCGTCCACCCCGACGCGGGCGAGGTGATGCTCCTCGGGCGGCCGGCCACCGATCCGGCCACGCGGGCCAAGGTCGGCTACCTGCCGGAGCTCTTCCGGTACCAGCCCTGGCTCAGCGCGTCGGAGGTGCTGGCGCTGCACGTGCGCCTGTCGGGGATGACGGTGCCGGTGCAGGAGCGGCGCGACTGCCTGGCCCTCGTCGGCCTCGCCGACCGGGCCGGCGACCGCGTCGGCGGGTTCTCCAAGGGCATGCAGCAGCGCCTCGGGCTGGCGGTCGCCCTGGTGGCCCGGCCGGAGCTGGTCGTGCTGGACGAGCCGACCAGCGCCCTCGATCCACTCGGGCGGGTCGACGTGCGCGACATCGTGCTGTCGCTGAAGTCGCGCGACGTCGCGGTCCTTCTCAACTCCCACCTGATCGGCGAGGTGGAGCGTGTCTGCGACCGGGTGGTGATCCTCGATCGCGGGCGGGTCGCCGCATCCGGCACGCTCGCAGAACTGCTCGGCCAGCGCGAGGTCCGCCTGCAGCTCACCGACCTCTCACCGGCGGCACTGGGGCGCCTGGCCGCCACCGGGGAGGTCGAGCGGTCTGCCGACTGGTTCACCGTGGCCCTCTCGGCCGAGGACGACGGAAGGGCCGTGCCCGACCTGGTGCGCGATCTGGTCGCCCTCGGGGCCCGGGTGCACGCGGTCGAGCCGGCCCGCATCAGCCTGGAGGAGCGCCTGCTGGGCATCCTCCGGGCCGGGAGCGGGACGGACCGGTGACCACGGCCCGCACCGTGGCGACCATCGCCGCCCTCACCCTGCGGGAGGCGGTCCGGCGGCGGGTGGTGCTCGCCGTCGCCGTGCTCACTGTCGTGCTGCTCATCCTGAGCGGGTGGGGGTTCTCGCGCGTGGCGGCGGAGTCGGGCGGCACGCTCACCAGCGGCGAAGCCCGGCTGACCGCCTCGATCATGCTCAACCTGGTCATGTTCGGCTTCAGCCTGATCGCGGCGCTCGGCACCGCCTTCCTCGCCGGCCCCACCCTGTCCGGCGAGACGGAGTCGGGCATCGCGCTGGCCGTCCTGGCCCGCCCGATCCGTCGCTCGGCCGTGCTGCTCGGGAAGTGGCTCGGGCTGATCGGCTTCGGCAGCGGCTTCGTGGTCCTGGCCGGGCTGGCCCAGTGCATCGTCGTCCGCCAGACGGTGGACTACTGGCCACCGCAGCCGGCGGTGGCGCTCGCCTTCCTCGTGGGCCAGACCATCGTGCTGCTCACCCTCGCCCTGCTGCTGTCGACCGCGGTGTCGCCGATGGCGTCGGGCGTGGTCGCCGTCGGCCTGTTCGGTGCCACATGGATCGCCGGCGTGGTCGGCGCCATCGGCGGATCCCTCGGCAACGCCGCGGTGGCCCGGGTCGGCACCATCTCCCGCATGCTCCTGCCCACCGACGGCCTGTGGCGTGGGGCGATGCGCGCCTTCCAGGACCCGACGGCGCTCATCGAGATGGGCGGTACGGATGCCGAGGCCTTCCCCTTCCTGAGCGCGGCGCCGCTGACGGCCACCTACCTGCTGTGGGCCGCGCTGTGGGTGATGATGATCTGGGCGCTGGCCGCGGCGTCGTTCCTCCGCAAGGACCTCTGAGCGCGCTTCGCCCCGGGGGTCAGCCCGCTCGCAGGTATCGGCAGACCTGGACGCCCGTGCCGGTCGTGACCGCGGACGCCAGCTCGAAGCGCCGGACGGTGCCGTCGGTCGGGAAGATGCTCTTGCCGCCGCCCAGGGCGATCGGTTCGATCATCAGGTTCAGCTCGTCGACCACATCGGCCGCCAGCAGCGAGCGGGCCAGCTGCGAGCTGCCCATGACGTTCACGTCGCGGCCTGGCCGCTCACGCAGCGCGTGCACCCCGGCCACCAGGTCGGCGCCGCGGATGAGCGACGTCGGCGCCCACGTGAGGTCGGCCTCCGAGAGCGTGTCGGAGACGACGTGCTTCTCGACCGAGTTCATCCAGTCGGCGAAGGGGTCGCCGGCCCGGTCGGGCCAGGCGCCGGCCATGACCTGCCAGGTCCGCCGGCCGAACAGGAGCGCGTCGGTGCGGCCGGCGATCTCGTCGATGCTCGATCCCATGACCTCGGGGTCGAAGTAGGGCATGGACCACCCGCCGTGCTGGAAGCCCCCGTCGGTGTCCTCGTCCTTGCCTCCGGGAGCCTGTACGACGCCGTCGAGGCTGATGAACTCGCTGATGACGATTCGCATATCCACTCGACGATTGCACAGGCCGGAACTCATCGCCGACCGGCGCGGCCGCCCCCGCGAGCTAGACGGCGACGTCGAGGGCCCACGCGTCGCGCCACGCCCGCTGCCGCCGGGTCACCGCCAACGACGCCAGGACGGCCGCCGCGGCGAACACCATGAACCCGGCGGCGAAGGTGCCCGTCGATCCCTCCAGGGAGCCCAGCGCGAACGGCAGGAGGAAGCCGCCGAGGCCGCCGGCTGCGCCCACCAGCCCGGTCATGGGCCCGACGGCCGACGGGAACCGTTGGGGGACGACCTGGAACACCGCGCCGTTGCCCATGCCGAGCGTCCCCATGGTGACCATGAGCAGGGCCACGGTGAGGCCGAGGCCGGGCAGCGACGCCAGGGCCGAGGCCAGCGCGGCGACGATCATCAACGCCCCGGTCAGCACCCGGGTGCCGCCCAGCCGGTCGGCCAGCGCGCCGCCCAGCGGTCGCAGCAGCGAGCCGGCGGCGGCGCACATGGCGGCGTAGCCGGCGGCGCTGAGCTTGCTCATGTCGAAGCGGTCGACGAAGAAGATCGACAGGTAGCCGGACAGCCCCACGAAGCCGCCGAAGGTGACCAGGTAGAACAGGCTGAGCCAGCGGGCGTCGGCCTGCTCGAGCAGCGACAGGGCGCTGCCGGCCTGTGGCCCGGGCCGGGCGGGTGGCTCCTTGGCGAAGAAGGCGAACACCAGCCAGGTCAGGCCGACCGGGAGGCTGGCCAGGCCGAACACGCCGTGCCAGCCCACGTGCTCGGCCAGGCGCGGCGCGGCGAGGATGGCGATGATCGTGCCCGAGTTGCCGGCGCCGGCGATGCCGAGGGCCAGGCCCTGGAACTCCGGCGGGTACCACCGGCTTACGAGGGGCAGGGCGACGGCGAAGCTGGCGCCGGCCACGCCGAGCAGCAGGCCGATGCCGAGCACCTGGGCGTACGTGCCGCCACCGACCCATCCCCAGAGCAGCGGCACCAGGGTGAGCCCCATCGAGGCCATCCCCGTGCGCTTGATGCCGATGCGCTCGACCACCGACCCGAGGATCAGCCGGAAGCCGCAGCCACCCAGCGGTGGGACGGCCACCATGAGGCCCTTCTGAGCCGAGGTCAGGTCGAGGTCGGCGGCCACGTACGCCCCTAGGGCGCCGAGCAGCACCCAGACCATGAACGACACATCGAAGTGGAGCAGGGACGCGAGCAGGCTGGGCGTGTGGCCGGCGCGGGAGAAGCCTTTGACGGACACGTCCGAAGGATGCCCACCCGCCGTCTCGGGGCCGTTGCCGGGCCGTGTCCGGGCGGTGACGTTCACCTGACGGGCCGGTGACCGCCGGGGCCGGCCTCGCCGCCCCGCCCATCGGGGAATTGCCGGCTCGGGACGGGCGTTTTTCAGGTCGGTCCCGCCAGGTGGATGGCGGGCCATACGACGAAGGAGGTGTCGTCAGATGCTGATGCGATTCGATCCGTTCAAGGACGTCGAGCGATGGGCCCAGCAGCTCTCTGGCGCCACCAGGCAGCCGGTGATGCCCCTCGACGCCTACCGCCAGGGCGGCCACTGGGTGGCCGCCTTCGACCTGCCCGGCGCCGACCCGGCGTCGATCGAGGTCACCGTCGAGAAGGACGTCCTCACCGTGCGGGCCGAGCGCTCCTGGCAGCCGCAGGAGGGTGAGCAGCTGGTCGTGGCCGAGCGGCCCCAGGGCACCTTCACCCGGCAGCTGTTCCTGGGCGAGGGGCTCGACGCCGAGCACGTGGAGGCGTCCTACGCCAACGGCGTCCTCACCGTGCGCCTGCCCGTCGCCGAGGAGGCCAAGCCCCGCAGGGTGGCCATCACCACCGGCGGCGGCGGCCAGAAGGCCATCGAGACCGAGACCGGCGCGGCGGCCTGATCGGCTGCCGCGCCGGCCCTGTCCGGGACATCTGAAGGAGGTATGACCAATGTCATTGCCTGTTCGGTCCCAGAACGGCTTCGCCGGGCTGGAGCACCTGCGGAGCCAGCTCGACTCACTGCTGACCCGCTGGGACGAGCTGCTGTCCGGCTCCGCCGCCTTCACGCCGCTCGCCGATCTGGAGGAGACCGACGAGGCCTACCTTGCCGAGATCGAGCTGCCCGGCGTGCAGCTCGAGGACCTGTCGGTGGAGGTCGCCGGTCGCCGGCTGAGCGTCACCGGCGAGCGCAAGGAGCGGGAACGAGTCGGCATCCTGCGCCGGCGGACCCGGACGGTCGGGCGCTTCCAGTACGAGGTGCTCCTGCCCGGCGACGTCGACGAGGAGCACGTGGAGGCGTCGCTCCACGACGGGGTGCTCACGGTGCGGGTGCCCAAGCCGGAGGCCGATCGCCCCCGCCGTATCCCCGTGGTTCGTGGCTAGCCGAATACGAAAAGCGCGTGTTTCGACCGGTCGATAGGTGGGAAATGGAAGTGGCGCATACGTCGAGCAACACAGGAGGTGAGTGAAGTCCATGAGCCTGAAGAGGAAGGGGACGGTCATCGCCGCCGCCGCGGCTGCGACCCTGATCGTGGGTGCCGCCGCCTTCGCATGCACGAACCTGGCCACGCTCAACCTGTCGAGCACGGCCGGGAAGGCGGGCGACGTGGTGACCGTCACCGGATCGTCGTTCGCCGTCGGCCGCGGCGGCGAACCGACGCTGCCGGTGCAGCTGCGCTGGAACGGGGTGAACGGTATGGTGCTCGCCGAGACCACGCCCGACCGGGCCGGCAACATCTCGGCCACCTTCACCGTGCCTGAGGGGGCGCCGGGCTACTACGTCCTCGTCGCCACCCAGAAGGACGCCGCGGGGGGCGACACGTACGGCACGCCGGCCCGGGCGTCGTACCAGATCCTCGGCCCCAACGGTCAGTCGGTCGTGGCCCAGCCGGGCGTGGCATCGGCGGCCGCCCTGCCCGCTGAGCCGAGCTCGTCGGGCATCATCGCCCTGACCGTGGGCCTGGGTGTGCTGGGCCTGGCGCTGTTCGGCGCCGGCTTCATCGCCTTCGTCCGCCAGACCCGCGCCGCCGCCGCTGCCGCAACCGTGCCGGTCCGCCGCAGCTGACGGCGCCGCCGGCCATCGATCGCCCGGGCGCCGGCCGTCCCACGACAGGCCGGCGCCCCGGCGCGACACAGGTAGGATCCCTGGCAGATCGGCATGCGCTGGCAGCGAACCTCGACAGTCGGCGAGCTGCCGGCCGACCCCCTCGGCGAGGCCGTGGCCGGCGCGGTGGCCGACGTGCTGGCCGGGGCCACCGTCGAACTGCGCTACAGCCCGGAGGCTGCGCTCCTGGAACCGGCGTCCGGGCCCGGCACGGCGGCGGCCGGCGGCGTGGGGCCGGCCGGGTGGCAGGTCTCGCTCATCGTCCGGCTCCACGACCGGCTCGCGAACCTGGTCGACGCCCACGACCCCATGTCGCTGGCCGAGCTGCTCGGCCTGTTGCCCGCCGCCGGCATCCGGGCCATGGCCCAGTTCCGCCACGACGGGGCCTCGGTTCCCGTGGGGCCGGCCCTCCGGCGGGCGCTGCGGGACATGGTGGCCGCCGAGGTCCTCGACGACTTCCTCGTCGCCCGGATCGGCCGTCCCGTCCGCCGCGGCCTGGTGGCCGAGACCGTCGAGTTCCTCATCGAGCTCAGCGGCGCGCGAGTCGAGTCGCACGACCTCACCCACGGGGTGGTCGTGGCCGACGTCCTGCGCGACGTACCTCGGCTGTCGTTCGCCTACCCGGCCGACGTCCGGGCCGCCAAGCGGGCCCCCCTGCTCTTCGACGGCCAGCGCTCGGTGCTCCTCGTCGACCCCGAGGGGCGGGCGCGGACCGAGCTGCAGCACCACCGCTTCGAGCGGGTGATGGAGGCCACCGGGCGGGTGCCGGTGCCGGGCGACTGGCAGGACACCGACGCCCTCGTCGCCGACGCCACCGGGGCGGTCGGCGGGCTCGGTTTCTTCCTCCGGGCCGACCGCAGCATCTGGACCTTCGTCGACGGCCAGCCCCTGCTCGTCCGCCGGGGTGAGCACTGGACCGCGTTCCCGATGGAGCTCACCGCGGCCATCGCCAAGATGATCGGGGGCGGCTCGGTGGCCTCGCTCGTGGCCCGGGCCGCCTTCACCATCTCGTCCCAGCCCCAGGGGGCGATCCTCGCCATCGTCGACGACCCCGGCCGCCTGGACGGCATCGTCTCGGCCAAGGACCGGTACGACCTGCGCAACGAGATCGACGTGGCCGGGATGCGCCCCGAGACCCGGCTCCACCACCTGATCGACGCCCAGCAGCTCGACGAGGAGACGCTCGTGCGCCTGGCCGGCCTCGACGGGGCCACCGTCGTCGACGGCGACGGGTGCCTCCTCGCCTACGGCGCCATCGTCACCAGCACCGACAGCCAGCACGAGGGCGCCCGCACGGCCGCCGCCGCCACCCTGTCGGAGACGGCCCAGGTCGTGCTCAAGGTCTCGGTCGACGGCGACATCACCGTGTTCCGCGCCGGTCGGGCGGTGACCACGGTCCTGGGCCGGCCGTCGACCGAGTAGCGCGGGGGCTCTGGCACCCTGGTCGAGGGTCACATCCGCGACCGAGTGCAAACGGGAGGGCGCCATGCCTGGCCGATCGAAGAGGTTGGTGGTCGTGGGCGCGGTGCTGGCGGCCGTGCTGGTGGCCGCCCTGGGCGTGCTGGCCGTGCGCAGCGGCGACGAGGAACCGGCCGCGCCGGCGGCGGCGGCCGGCGTCACCCGTGTCCGCCTGGGGCAGGCCGATCCGGCCAACGCGCCGGGCCAGTCCCTGTACCTGGAGCAGGTGACGATCGCGCCCGGGGCCAGGCTGGCCGAGCACTTCCACCAGGGGACGCAGGTGGCCCGGGTCGTGTCGGGCGTCCTGACCTACAACATCGTCTCGGGCACGGCGGCGGTGACGTATGCCGACGGGCGCACCGAGGAGGCCACCGGGCCGGCGGCGATCCGGCTCGGCCCCGGGGCCACCGTCACCGAGACCGCCGGGCTGGTGCACTTCGGCGCCAACGACACCGGCCGACCGGTGGTCATCGAGCTGGCCGCCCTGCTCGAGCGGGGGGCGCCGATGGCCACCACCACGGGCACCGGGGCCACCGGCACGGAGCTCCACCTCACCGCCAACCTCGAGTCGCAGGCCCGGACCCTGTTCACCGCCGGCGCCGACGGCTCGGTGGTCTACGGGTGGAACCGCCTCGGCGCCACCTCCTCGCTCGACGGGTGGCCGGTGAAGGTCGACATGCTCGGCGACGTCGCCTACACGGCCGGCAGCGGGCCGTTCTCCGGCTTCATCACGTTCTCCTTTGCCGACGGGTCGACGCTGGGCGTGGCCATGGAGGGCACGACGCGCGCCTCGGCCGACACGGCCAACGCCAGCTTCGCCGCCACCCTCGGCGTGGTCGCCGGCACCGGGCGGTACGCCACCGCGACCGGCACGGGGACCTTCGTCGGGACTCGCACCGCGGCCCTCGGCTCGGCGGTCGCGGCCACGTTCGACCTGAAGCTCGACGGGGCCAAGTAGACGGCCCGGCGCCGGGTACGGCGGACACCCGACGCCAGGCCGGATGGCAGGGTACCGCAACCATTCATCGCGCAACGGATCCCTCGGGGCGGCTCCCCGGCGGTGGCCGGACGCGGGACATCACCAGCGCTCGGGGGGCGCTGGTGATGTCCCGTCAGCCGGTAGGAGGTACCGGGATCTGCTCGGATCAGCCCTTGGTCACCGCGACAGGGCGGGCGGTCGTGTCCCGTCGGCTGGCCATGAGAGCGGCCACGCCGGCGGTGAACATCCCCATGCCGGCCACGCCCAGGGCGACCAGAGCGAGGGTGCCGGAGCTGACCGAGTTGTCGGCCCGCACCAGGCCCTCGATACGGTCACCGGTATCCGTTGAAGACGCTGCGCCCAGGACCGGCGTCTGGCCGCTGGGGCCGACCACACCAAGGACGGCACGCACGGGCGACAGGCTCAGGCCGCCGGCGTTGGTCTGGGAGACGATGATCACGTAGTTGCCGGGAGCCGTGCCCTCCGGAACGGTGAAGGTGGTGGTGATGTTGCCACCGGTGGGCTTCCCCGGGCTGGCCAGCACCGGCCCGTCCAGGGCGTTGAAGCGGACCTGGACGTCGTGCGGCTGGCGGAAGCCGGTCCCGGTCAGGGTGACCTCCTCGCCGGCCTTCGCCTGCACCGTGGACAGGTTGACCACCGGGCCGGACACGCAGGCCCAGGCGGTGGATGCGGCGATGGTGAGCACTCCCAGAGTTGCGAGAGCGCCGAGTGCGATACGTCGTGCGGACAAAGGGTTCCTCCGGACTCGGTCTTGGGCGCGCAGTCAGGCGCGTCCGCATCGTCGCCGCCGGAGCCGACGAACGGCCGACAGACGTGTGTCGGTCGCGTTACAGCTGGGCGACGGCCGCGAAGTCGCTCCGCCGGAGCGGTCCCGCCCGCAGCTTCCCGTCCGCCGACGGCACCTCCACCAACCGGCCCGAGAGGGTGAAGGAGACGCTGTCGAGGCCGGGCAGGGCGGTGAGGGTGTAGACGATCTGGGCCGCGGCGAGGATCTGCTCCTTCGTCCCGCCGCCGAGGAATGCCCGGCTCAGGTCGACTCGCACGTCGCCATCGGCGACGGCGGTGGGCCGGGCCTCGGTGGCCGGGGCGATCGCGGTGCGGATGCCGCTCGCCGCCTCCTGCCGGGTCACGCCGGCGAGCAGCTCCGAGATCGCCTGCTCGGGACCGCCGGGTGGGGGGACGTCGCGGGTGACCGGGGCCAGGCGGTCATGGCTGACCAGGTAGATGGTCATCGTGACCGCACCCTGCGGCGATAGCGGGGCGGACGACGGGGTGGGGTTCGGATCCAGCAGGCCGAACGGCACCCGTTCGGCGGCCAGGGGGCGGGGCTCACCGTCGGTCGGGACGCCACAGGCCATGGCGAGGAGGGGAAGCAGAGCGGTGACGACGAGCGCCCGCCGGATCACGGCGCCACCGGGAGGCGGACCACGAAGCGGGCGCCCCCGCCCGGCCTGTCCTCCACCCATACCTGGCCCTCGTGCAGGCCCACGTGCTCGTGCACCAGCGACAGCCCCAGGCCGCTGCCTTCGCCGTCGCCGCGCATACCGGCGGCCCGGCCCCTGAAGAAGCGATCGAAGACGCGGTCGCGGGCGTCGTCGGCTACGCCGGGGCCGGCGTCCTCCACCGCGAAGCCGGCCCACGGCCCGTCGCGCTCCACGACGACGCGGACCACCCCGCCGCCGTGGCGCCTCCCGTTGTCGACGAGGTTGGCCACCACCCGCTCGAGGCGTCGCTTGTCGGCCCGCACGACGGTCTCCCCCGCGCCCGGCTCATGCTCCACGGGCGCGGCGGGGTCGGCACTCGTGCGGACGGCCTCTACGACGAACTGGCCGAGCACCACATCGTCGAGCACGAGCTCCTCCACGCCGGCGTCGATACGGGAGATCTCCAGCAGGTTCTCGACCAGCCGCTCGAACCGCCCGATCTCCGCGCTCAGCAGGTCGAGGCCGGTCCGGGCCCGCCCGGGCATCTCGTCCCGTCGCGAGTCCATCACGTCCAGGGCGGCGGCCAGCGTGGTGAGGGGGGAGCGCAGCTCGTGGCTCACGTCCGAGGCGAAGCGGGCGTCGCGGCGGATGCGGGTGAGGAGGGCCTCGGTCATCTGGTTGAACGACGCCGCCATGCGGGACAGCTCGGGGTCGCCGGACTCCTCAAGCCGCACGTCGAACCGGCCGCTGGCCACGGCGGCCGCCGCGCTGGAGACGGCGGCGAGGGGCGACAGCACCCGCCGGCTGGCCCACCAGCCGATGGTGGCCCCGGCGACGGTGGTCACCAGGGCGGCGGCGATCGACGAGTTGAGCAGGATGCTGAGGGTCCGGTCGAGCTCCACCAGCTGGAAGACCTCGAAGTAGGCCCCGTCGACCGCGGGCAGGGGGATGCCGACGGCCAGCTGCGGCCTCCCGCCCAGCTCGATGCGTTGGCGGGCGGCCACCCCGCCGGCCACCGTCTCCCGGAGGGCGGGGGGCAGGGTCTCGCGGCCGACGGCCACCGACGCGCCGAACCAGGTCTCCCCGAGGCGCAGCACCGGCGTCGACCGGGACGGCAGCCGGACCGAGCTGAGCAGCTGGGGGATGTCGGGGTTGGCCGACGCCAGCACGCTGCGGACCAGGCGGGCGTTGGCGTAGGTCTGGCGCAGGCCCGAGGTCTCCCGCTGGCGGACCAGGTACGAGCGGGCCAGCCCGTAGGTGAGCGTGGCCAGCCCGGCCGACAGGATCAGGGCGCCCACCGCGAAGGCGACGGTGACCCGGGTGCGCAGGCTGATCCGGCGGGACCGGCCGGCGGCCTTCATGGCTCGAGCTTGTAGCCGAGGCCGCGCACGGTCACGATGTGGCGAGGATTGGTCGGGTCGCCTTCGACCTTTGTCCGCAGCCGGCGGATGTGCACGTCGACCAGGCGGCCGTCGCCGAAGTAGCCGTAGCCCCACACCCGGTCGAGGAGGGCCTCCCGGGTCAGCAGCCGGCCCGGGTTCTGGGCCAGCTCGCACAGGAGCTTGAACTCCGTCTTGGTCAGGGCGACGTCGCGGCCGCCGACCTTGACCGTCCCCGCGTCGGGCAGGACCTCGATGTCGCCGAAGACGGGGCCGGACGGGCCGTGGTCGGGGCGGGTGGCCCGCCGGAGCAGGGCGCGGACGCGCGCCGACAGCTCCTTGGGCACGGCCGGCTTGACCACGTAGTCGTCGGCCCCCGCCTCCAGCCCGGCGACCACGTCGTGGCTGTCGGAGCGGGCGGTGAGGATCAGGATGGGAACGTCGCTGGACGCCCGCAGGCGCCGGCACAGCTCGAAGCCGTCCATGCCCGGCAGCATGAGGTCGACGAGCACGACGTCGGCCGGCCGGCGGGCGAGCACGTCGAGGCCCTGCTCCGCGCTCTCGGCGAGATCCACGACGTTGCCCTCGTCCTCGAGGACGAGTTGCAGCGACAGCCTGATGCGCTCATCGTCCTCGACGATGAGGATGTGCGCCCCCACGGGGGGAATGATCGCACTTCGCCGCCCGGCGGGCATCGTGGGCCGTGATCGAGCGACCGCCGAAGCTGCTCAGGACAGGTAGACGGCCTGGCTGTAGGCCGCGGTGAGGGCGACCAGGCCGGCGGCGAAGACCGGGTAGACCACCCGGGCCAGCTTGGGTCGCTCGGCCAGCAGCTCGCCGGCCACGGCGAACACCGGGAAGGCGGCGATCAGGTAGCGGCCCATGCCGAAGAAGTTCTTGGTGCTGAGGGCGGGGACGAGCACGGCCAGCAGGGCGTAGGTGCCGTACCCGTACCCGAAACGGCGGTAGACGCGGGGCACCAGGGCGAGGGCGGCGAAGGTCAGCACCGGGTGGGCCAGGTAGGAGATCGAGCCCAGGATGTTGCGGTCGCCCAGGGTGCCCAGGTCCTCGAAGAACCGGAACTTGAGCCAGGTGCGCAGCCCGCTCTCCTGGTCCCACGCCTCCTGGATGGTGACGAAGGCGATCGGGTCGTCGAACTTCCGCCACTGGTAGAAGCAGAAGGCGGCGATCCCCAGGGCGGACAGGAGCACGCCGGCGTCCCGCCACACCGGCCGGCCGTCGTCCAGCTCCCGGCGCCGCTCGTAGGCTCGCACGGCCAGGGCGACGACCAGCACGATGGCCGTGGGCCGGGCCGCGGTGGCCACCGCGCCGGCCAGGCCGGCCAGCCACGGGTGGCCCCGCTCGAGGAGGACGAAGGCCCCGACCACCGTCATCAGGAAGAAGGCGGTCGGGTAGACGGCCCCGTAGAGGAAGAAGGCGTAGGGGTACACGAGCAGCAGGCCCAGGGCCGACCACGCCGCGGGCCGGCTCATCCGCTCCCGCAGCCACCCGAAGAGCAGGCGGCTGGCCACCGCCCCCGAGGCCACGGTGACCGCGAACCCGGCGGCGTAGGCGTTTCCCACGACGGCGGTGACCGCCCGCATGGCCAGGGGGTAGGCCGGGAAGAAGGCGATCGTCGACTGCTTGCCCTTGATGTAGCCGTACCCGCCCCGGGCGATGGCCGCGTACCAGCCGGAGTCCCACTGGGCCCAGCCCTGGATCCACCGCCACCCGAGGAAGGGCGGGATGACGTGGTCGCCCCGGTCCGGCAGCCAGATCGACGACACCGCCTGCACGCCGAAGAGGGCGGCGGCGATGGCGAGGAAGAGGAGCACCGCCCGCCGCCCGTCGCCCGCGGTTCCTTCGCCGGCGCCCAGCGCTGCTGCGATGTGGTCTGTACGCATCCGGGTCGCCCGACGCTACTCGCTGCGCCTCGGCCGCAGCCGGCGCAACGGCAGGGCCAGGTGGGGGTCGAGGGCGTCGCGCACGCCGTCGCCTACCAGGTTGAACCCGAGGACGGCCAGGCTGATGGCCACGCCCGGGATGACCACCACGTGGGGGTCGGAGAGGAAGTAGGTCCGGCCGTCGTTGAGCATGGCGCCCCACTCCGGCGTGGGCGGGGGCGCCCCCAGGCCGAGGAAGGTGAGGGTCGAGATGGCCAGCAGCAGCTGGCCGATCTCGACGGTGGCCAGCACGATCACCGGCGAGATCATGTTGGGCACGACGTGGCGGGTGACCACCCGGCCCGGCCCGGCGCCGGCGGCCCGGGCCGCCTCCACGAACGGGCGCCCCTTGATCGCCAGCACCAGGCCGCGCACGATGCGGGCGTAGCCGGCCCAGATGATCGTCACCAGCCCGAGCATCACCGCCAGCAGGCTCGGCTCGAACAGGCCGGTGACGGCCAGGGCCAGGATCAGCCCGGGGATGGTGAGGATCACGTCGACCAGGCGCATGCACAGCTTGTCGACGATGCCGCCGGCGAACCCCGACAGGGTGCCGACCGCGGTGCCGATGGCGGTGACCAGGACCGACGACAGGACGGCCGCGCCCAGGGAGAGGCGGGCGCCGTGGAGCAGCCGGCTGAGCATGTCCCGCCCCAGCCCGTCGGTGCCGAGCAGGTGGTCGAGGCTCGGCCCTTGCAGGCGGTCGACGGTCACCTCCAGGGGGTCGTGGGGCGCCAGCGCCGGCCCGGCGGCGGCCAGGACCCCGAAGACGGCGACCAGGACCATGCCGGCGACGGCCGCCCGGTCGGACAGGAGGCGGCGCAGGACCAGCGTCCCGCCCGACGACCGGGCGTGGACGACCTCGGGGATCACCGGTCGCGCTCCGAACGGATGCGGGGGTCGGCCCAGCCGTAGCTGAGGTCGATGGCGAAGTTGAGCAGCACGTAGGCCAGGCCGCTGAAGAGCACGAAGCCCTGGATCAGCGGGTAGTCCCGGTCCTTGATGGCGCTCACGGCCAGGTCGCCCAGGCCGGGCCAGGCGAAGACGGTCTCCACGACGATGGCGCCGGCCAGCAGGTGCCCGAGCGACAGCCCGGTCACGGTCAGGATGGGCACGAGGGCGTTGCGCAGGGCGTGGTGGGCGAAGACGGCGGTCGAGCGCAGGCCCTTGGCCCGGGCCGTGCGCACGTAGTCCTCGCCCAGCACCTCCAGCACGGTCGAGCGGGTCAGGCGGGCCAGGGTGCTGGCCGGCCCCAGGGCCAGGGTGACCGCGGGCAGCACGAGGTGGGCCGGCGTCCCGAACCCGAAGGCGGGCAGGGCCCGCACCTCCACCGCGAAGGCCAGGATGAGGAGGTAGGCGGCGAAGTAGCTGGGCACCGACGCGCCGACCAGGGCCCCCAGCCGGCACAGGTGGTCCAGCGCCGAGTTGCGGTGGGCCGCGCTCAGCACGCCGAGGGGCACGCCGATGAGGACGGAGAGGCCGGCCGCGGCCGCGGCCAGCGCCGCGGTGCGGGGCATGCGCTCGCGGATGACCTCGCTGACCCGCAGGTCGCGCAGCCACGAGCGCCCCAGGTCGCCCCGGACGGCCCGGCCCAGCCAGTCGACGTACTGCTCGACCAGCGGCTCGTCCAGGCCCAGCCGCCGGCGCTCCTCGTCCACCAGCTCCTTGGGCGGCGGCTGGTTCAGGCGGCGCTCGACCACCACCTCGGCCGGGTCGCCGGGGGCCAGCACGCCCAACGCGAAGGTGAGCACGGAGACGCCGACCAGGGCGAGGGCCAGCCACGCCAGCCGCCGGGCGACGTAGGAGGCCACCGGCGCGGCCGGGTCGCCCTCCCCCTACTTCGTTCGGTAGACCGAGGTCCAGGGCTGCTGGTTCACCGAGGGGTGGGCCTTGAAGCCGGCGACGCTCTGCTTGAGGGCGAAGATCTGGGGGAAGCTCGTCAGGGGGATGGCGGCGAACTGCTCCTCGACCAGCACCTTCGTCGCCTCGATCGACTTGCGGGCCGACTCCCGCACGTCGGGCGTGGCCAGGGCCTCGTCGACCAGCTTGTCGAACTTCTCGCCGGCGCCGGTGAACTTGATGCGGGCGTTGGTGTTCTTCCCGTACCAGAGGCGGGACGGGATGCTGGCCGGGTTGCCGTCGTTCTGGTTCCAGTAGTTGACGTCGACGTCCCACTGGCCGGAGTTGATCTTCTGGCCGTAGGCCGCCCCGTCCGGCGCCTTCTCCATCTTGAGGTCGATGCCGGCCCGCTTGGCCTGGGCCTGGAGGAACTGGAGGCTTTCGGGCTCGAAGTCGAACTGGGCGGGGGTGACCAACGACAGCTTGCGCCCGTCCTTCTCCCGGATGCCGTCGGAGCCCTTCCTCCACCCGTTGGCCTCGAGGATGCGCTCGGCCTCGACCAGGTTGCCGGTGATCGACCTCACCTGCGACGCGGCGCCCGCGCCCAGCACGGCCGGCGGGCTGACGGTGGTGATGACCTCGGCCGTCCCCTGCCACTGGGTCTCGGCCAGGCCCTTGGGGTCGAGGCTCGCGGCCAGCGCCCTGCGGAGGTTGATGTCCTGCATCAGCTGGTAGCCCTCGGGCCCGTGGAGGTTGAACGACAGCACCACGGTGGCGCCCGGCGGGGTGGGGGCGATCTGGAGGCCCGGCCGGTTCTTCACGTTGGCCGCCTGCTGGGGCGGCAGGAACCAGACGCCGTCGACCTCGCCCGACTCCAGGGCCAGCCGGCGGGTGTTCTGGTCGGGGATGAAGCGGAAGGTGAGCTGGCGCAGCTTGGCCTTCTCGCCCCAGTAGTTCTCGTACCGTTTGGCCACGAACTTGTCGTTCGGCGAGTACTCCACGAACTCGAAGGGCCCGGTGCACACGGGCTTGTCGGCCGGATCGGTGCCCGGGGCGATGATGCTGAAGTTCGGGTGGGCGATGATCTCGGGCAGCCGCAGGTTGGGCTGGGTCGGCGTGATGTCGACGGTGAAGTCGTCGATCACCTTGACCGAGTCCGGTCCTACGAAGCTGGTCAGGCCCAGCTGCTTGTCGACGATCCGGGCGAATGAGTAGCGCACGGCCTCGGCGTTGAACGGGGCCCCGTTGTGGAACGTGACGTTGCGCCGCAGCTCGAACCGGAAGGTGTTGTTGCCGGTGAACGTGGCCTTGGTGGCCAGGACGTTGGCTGTCTGCAGGTCGTAGTTGATGCCGAGCAGCGGCTCGCAGATGTTGGCGTTGTCCGGCCACATGCCCAGCAGGTTGCGGTTGCGGGTGATGAAGACGTCGCCCGGCGTGGCCATGGTCAGCGTCTGCTGCTCGAAGGGCAGGGCCTCGGCCTGGGTGTCGGTCCGGCCGCTCTGGACCGACGGGGTGTCGTCGGTGCCCGAGCACGCCGCGGCCAGCAGCAGGAACGCGATCGCGATGCGAACCTTCATCTCACTCCCCCTTGTGCAATGCGAGACTACCGCTCGCCGCCCCCTCCGTTCTGGCTGCAGTTGACCGCGTATACGCGGCCAAGTGCAGCCAGAATGGCGGTGGTGGCTGCCTGGAGGGCGTGGCTCGTGGTCGCCGGCCTCCTGCTGGCCGGCTGCTCCGACGGCGGGGAGCCGTCGCCCGGCGCCGGCCCGTCCGCCACCACGACGACCACCATGGCGACGGCGTCGACCGCCGCGGCGGGCGCCCTGGCCGAGCTGCCGGTGCCCCGCACCGAGGTGGCGGGGGCGGTGCTGGCCGGGCGGCTGGTGGTGGCCGGCGGCCTCACCGCCGACGGCGGGGCCAGCGACCTGGTCCACCTTTACGACCCGGCGGCCAACCGCTGGGAGCCGGGGCCGCGGCTGCCCCTCGGCCTCCACCACTCGGGCATGGCCGGACTGGGCGACCGGGTCTACGTGGCCGGGGGCTACACCAACGGTCCCGGCCAGGAGTGGGTCTCCCAGGCCCGGGTGCTGAGCCTTGGCGCCGGCGAGGCGGCGTGGCGGGAGGAGCCCGCCCTCGCCGGGGGGCCGCGGGGCGGCCTGGCCATGGCCGCGGCCGGCGGGCGGCTGGTGGCCGTGGGCGGGACCGACGCCCAGGGCCGGTTCCTGCGGCGGACGGAGGTGCTCACCCCGGGCCAGCGGGCCTGGACCGCCGGGCCTGACATGAACCAGGCCCGCGACCACCTGGCCGCCGCCGGTTCGGGCGGCAGGGTCTACGCCATCGCCGGCCGGCTGGGGTCGCTGGAGAGCAACATGGCCTCCGTCGAGTCCTGGGATCCGGCCGGCTCGGCGGGTTGGCGCAACGAGCCCGGTCTCAACAAGACCCGGGGCGGGACGTCGGCCGCCGAGGCCGGCGGGCGGCCGTGCGTGGCCGGCGGGGAGGAGCCCACGGGCACCATCCCGTCGATCGAGTGCCTCACCGGCGGCCGGTGGGAGCAGGTGGCCGCCCTGGCCACGCCCCGCCACGGGCTGGCCGTCGTCGGCCTGGGCGACCGCCTGCACGTGGTCTCCGGTGGCGCCCAGCCCGGCCTGTTCGTGAGCGGGGCTCACGAGTCGTTCCGGATCGGCTGATGCCTCAGATCCTGACCAGGCGGACCACGTCGGTCGTGGGCACGGGCTCCACCGGCGACCCGAACAGCACGGCGACCACGTCGCCCTTCTGCACGATCCCGGCGTCGGCCGCGGCGCTGACCGCGAACCACACCACGTCGTCGCGGCTGCGCTGGGGGGCGACGATGACGGGCGTGACCCCCCACGACACCGAGAGCTGGCGGGCGGTGCGCAGCGAGGGGGTGACGCCCAGGAGGGGGACGCTCGGCCGGAACCGGGCGATGGCCCGGGCCGTCGTGCCGCTGCCAGTGCAGGCGATGATGGCCGAGGCGCCCGAGTCGATGGCCGCCCGCCAGGCGGCGGCCGAGATGGCGGCCGTGACCCGGTCGGTGGCCGGCGCCCCCTCCCGCTCCGGGAGCTGCTGGATGCCACGCGTCTCGCCCCACGCCAGGTAGTCGAACTCCCGCTCGGCCCGCCGGGCGATGCGGGCCATGGTGGCCACGGCCAGGGCGGGGTCGTGGCCGATGGCGGTCTCGCCCGAGAGCATCAGGGCGCTGGTGCCGTCGAGCACGGCGTTGGCCACGTCGCTCACCTCGGCCCGGGTGGGCGAGGGGGCGTGCAGCATGGACTCCAGCATCTGGGTGGCGGTAATAACCGGCCGGCCGTAGGCCACCCCGGTGGCGATGATCCGCTTCTGGTAGTGGGGGACGTCCTCCAGGGCGCAGCGGATGCCGAGGTCGCCCCGGGCCACCATGACCCCGTCGGCCACGGCGACGACGTCGTCCAGCGCGTCGACCGCCTCCTGGGTCTCGATCTTGGCCACGAGCAGGGGCCCACCCGGCTTGCACGCCGCCCGCACGCGCGCCACGTCGGCGCCCGACCGGACGAAGGAGATGGCGACGGCGTCCACGTCGGCCTCCAGCATCATCCCGAGCAGGCGCAGGTCCTCCTCGGTCGGCGACTCCAGGGCCACCCGAGCGGCGGGCAGGGCCACCCCCTGGCGGCCGACCAGGCGACCGCCCGAGCGGATGCGGGTGACGGCGCGCTCGCCGCGGATCTCCTCGACGGTGAGCGTCACCCCGCCGTCGCCCAGGGCCACCCGGTCGCCCTCCCGGAGCTGGGCGATCACCCCCGGGTAGTCGACCGCGATGCGGCGCCAGTCGCTGGTCGACCCTTGGCGGGCCTCGACGAGCTCCACGTCGTCGTCCTCGACCAGGTACACCTCCCGCTCGAAGACGGCCGTGCGGATCTTCGGCCCGGGGAGGTCGACCAGGACGCCGACGATCCGGCCCGCCTCCCCGGCCACCTTGCGGACGAGGCGGATCCGGTCGAGGGTCTCCTCCGGCGGGCCGTGGGCCAGCGACAGCCGGGCCATGTCCATCCCGGCGTCGACCATCTGGCGCAGGACGGCGGCCGACTGCGAGGCCGGCCCCACGGTGGCCACGATCTTGGTGCGTCGCTCCATACCGCGCCGACGTTACGGCGCTTATCGCGAGTCGGCGCGCCGGTACGCTTGGGAGCAGGCGGACGCACGGCGTCCCGGGCGGAGAGGCGGGCCCAAGGTCTTGGATCAGGCGCTGCTGAGGGCGGGCGAGGCGGGTGCGAGCGGTAGGGACCCGCTGCACGTCCGGGGGCTCGCCGCTGCGCTGCACTCCAGGCTGTCCTACGTCGCGGTGTTTGCCGTCGCCTTCGGGCTCCGGCTGCTGGTCCCGCTCACCGGCCGTGGGCTCGTGGGCAACTACAGCTACGACGCCAGCGTCTACTACTCCGCCGGCGCCGCTCTGGTTCACGGCCGCGTGCCGTATCGCGACTTCATCCTCCTCCATCCACCTGGCGCAATGCTGGCGGCGACCCCGGCGGCATGGATCGGGCGACTCACCAGTGATCACACAGGGTTCGCGCTGGCCATGCTGGAGTTCACCGTCCTTGGTGCGACGAGTGCCGTGTTGGTCGTCGTCGTGGCCCGGGGCCTCGGCGTCGGGTGGAGGGGGGCAGTGGTCGGCGGGCTGTTCTATGCCATGTGGCTTCCCTCGGTCCGCAACGAGTACTTGAGCAGGTTGGAGCCGCTCGGCAACTTCCTGCTGCTCTGTGGTCTCGTCGGCTTCGTCGGCATTGGCGGGCCGCACAGCAGACGCTCGGCGGTGATCTGTGGCGTCGGCTTGGGCGCAGCTATCTCGGTGAAACTCTGGTACGGAGCTCCCATGGCGGTGGTGGTGTGCTTCCTCCTGGCCCGCCGCCGCCCCCGTGATGCGGGTCGGGTGGTCCTCGGAGCGGCCGCCGTCGTACTGCTGGTGTGCGGCCCGATTCTCGCGCTTGGGCGCAAGGACGCTTGGCAGATGATCGTCCTCAACCAGCTGGGTCGCGCCCAGGCGAACCCGCTGCGAGAACTCGTCACGCTCCAAGACGTCCCGCCGACGATGTCGTGGCAGGCCGCGTATCTCCTCGTTGCGGTGCTGCTGGTCTGCGTGGGAGTGCTGGCGGTGGCCTCGCGGCGGGCGCCCGAAGTTCGACTGCCGGCCGCCCTCCTGTTGGCCAGCGCGGCGGTCCTGGTGGGGGGCCCGTCGTGGTACTTCTCCTATCTCGACTTCCTTACCCCGGCCGCGGCGCTCTGCCTGGCCACCGCATTCGCGGCGATGGGGGCGGCGCGCCATGGGCCTGGCACGCTGGTCGTCCGCTCCTGCGCCATCGCCGGGGCGGTAGTGGTCGTCCTCGCGTTGGTGATTCCCGGGACCCGGCTGTGGTACGGAGAGGGCAGGGCACGGGCATCCCTGCCCTCGAGTCAGCTCAGGGCTGCGGTCGCGGACGTTCGTTGCATCATGTCCGACTCGCCGATGGCGCTCATCGGGCTGAACGTACTGTCTCGCACGCTGGCCAATGGCTGTCCGAACTGGGTCGACGTCACCGGTCGCACCTATGCACCGGACATGGTTGTTGTCGATGAGGCGGGCAGGCGCGTTCCTCGTCTCGACAACCCCCGCTGGCAGCACGCCATCGGCGAGTACCTGCTCTCAGGCGACGCAGTGATCGTCATTCGCGCCAAGGAGGTGGGAATCAGCCCGTCCACATGGGACACGATCGTCGTCGGCGGCCCTCTCGCCACAGACGGGACGCACACCGTCTACAGGGTCGAGCGCCGCGGCAACTGAGCGGGAGGAAGCCATACTCGGCGCCACGGAGCACGACGTCTGCATCGCCACGCTGAACCTGCGGAACACCGCCGACCGCTGGCGCGAGCGCCGTCGCCTGCTCGTCCGCCAGCTGGTCGACCTCGCGCCCGACGTGCTCGGCGTGCAGGAGCTGCGCATGGTGCCGGACCAGGCGGCGTGGATCGTGCGGGAGGTCGAGCGGGTGACCGCCGGCCGCCTGCGGTACCGCGGCCACCGCCGGGCCAAGACCGGCCTGATGGGCGCCTGGGAGGGGATCGGGGTGCTGAGCCGGCTGCCGGTGGTGGCGACCGCGTGGCGCCCGCTCGGCGCCGACGCCCGCGTCGCCCTCCTGGTGAGCGTGCGGCTGCCCGGCGGCGGCCTGCTCGACGTCTACGACACCCACCTGGCCGTCGGCGGCGAGCACCTCCGGGCCCCGCAGGCCCAGCGGCTGCTCGACTGGATGGCCGCCCGGCCGCCGGCGCCGGCCGTGGTCCTGGGCGACCTCAACGCCCGGCCGGGTTCGCCCACCATCGCGCTGCTGTCGGAGCGGCTGCGCTCGGCGTACGTCGCCGTCCACGGCGCCGAGCCGGCCCGGACGGCGCCCACGCCGCTGCGGACCGGCTACACCGGCGACGGGGCCGTCCTCGATTACATCTTCCTGAACGACCTGCTGGACGTGCGCGAGGCCCGTGTGGCGTTCGACGCCCTGGACCCCGACGACCCCACCCTGGCCGCCTCCGACCACTACGGGCTGGCCGTCACCGTGCGCTGCTCTCCCGTTGCTCCAGGCCGACCGCGGCGTTGAGCCTGGGACGGTCGTCGGCCAGTGGGGGAGTGCTACCCCCCATGCGCCCGACTTCCCCTAGTCGCCGAGACTCTTGCAGAAGTCGTTGCGGATCCGGTTCCACTCCCCGTTGAGGTTCTCCCCTTCGGGCAGTGCCTTGCGGATCTCGTTGGTGACCCAGCGGCACCGGGCGTTCTCGCTCATCGCCTCCAGGTTGGGGGCCGCCAGTGCCGGCGTGGCGCCGGCGAACAATGAAGCCGCCATTGCGGCACCGGCCAGGACGATTCGCCACCGTCGCATCATGCACACCTCCGCTCTCCCGCCGCCGGCGGGTCGGCGCCGTCCTACCCCTAGCCGGCCGGTCCCATGCGGGTGGGGGCGACGTCGGCCACGATCGGGCGGTGGTCGCTGCCCCGACCGGCGCCCGTGCGGACGGCGGTCACCGCCAGGCCGTCGGTGGTCATGACGTGGTCGATCCGGGTCAGGGGCGGCAGGAGATGGCGATCCTGCGGCCAGGTCATCTGGAACGGCCGGCCCCGGGCCGCGGCGGCGTCGGTGAGGCCGGCGTCGAGGAGCCGCCGGAACACCCGGTGGCCCCAGGTGGCGTTGAAGTCCCCGCCCACCAGCACGGGATGGGTCTCGCCCCGGACGGCATCGGCCACCGTGGCCGTCTCCTTGACCCACGCCTGCCGGTTGCCCCCGAAGGGCGAGACGACGTGCACCGAGTACAGCCGGATCCTGGCCCCCGCGGCCTCCACCGTGGCCCGGATGGCGATCGGCCGCCCGTCGACCTCGATCACGTCGTGCGCCAGCAGCGGCCAACGGGAGGCGAGGGCGTTGGCGAAGGGGTCGGTGCGGGCGAGGGTGACCCGGTGCGGCAGCTCGGCCAGGGCGCCGGCCTGGTCGAGGGCGGCGACCTGGGCCGGGCTGGCCTCCTGGAGGAACACGACGTCCGGGGCGGCGGCCCGGATCTCGGCGGCCAGCCCGCCCATGTCCGGGTTGCCGGCGTAGACGTTGGCGTTGAACAGGCGGAGGCGGGGCGCCCGGACTGGAAGGGCCGGCAGGTCGCGGCGGGCGAGGAGCTCGGGGGCGAGGAGGGCCAGCTGGGCCACCACCACGACCGCCGCCGCGCCGGCCAGCGCCCACCGCCGCCCGAGCCCGGCCAGCACGGCCACCGGCCACGCCGGGAGGAACAGGGCCGGGGCGAGGGCGTTGAGGGCGACGAGCGACGCCCGGGCGTCCCACGCCAGCACGCGGGCGGCGACTACGGCGAGCAGCGGGACGACGACCGCCCAGCCCGCCGCCGGGAGGGCAGCGCTCAGGGCCGCTCGCGCTCGGCCAGGACCCGCTCCCGGGTGGGCACCCGGAAGCTGACGTAGAGGGCGCCGACCGCCCCCAGGGCCAGGATGGCGGCGCCCACGGCCGGGTTCGAGACGGTGAGGAGGGCGCTGAGGCAGGACACCACGACGATCATCGCCACCGCCACCACCTTGGAGCGGCGAGGCATCCCCAGCCCTTCCCGGTAGTCGCTGACCGTGCGGCCGATCCGGGGCAGGTTCAGCACCCACTGCTCGAACCGCTTGTTGCTCCTGGAGAAGCAGGCGGCGGCCACGATGAAGAACACGGTGGTGGGTAGCCCGGGCACGACGACCCCCAGGCCGCCGATGCCTACCGAGACCAGCCCGCCGGCGAACCACAGCGGGGCCAGGGCCCGCCGGGGCTCCGCAGGCTCGCCGGTGCCCGCCATCAGGTCAGCGCGCCCTCATAGCAGCGCGGCGACGTCGCCGACCGCTTGGACGGCCAGCAGCACGAGGATGCCCCCACCGATCACGGTGTAGGCCCAGCGCATGCGGTGGTTGGCGGCCCAGAAGCGACGCATGGAGTAGACGATGGCGGTGGCGGAGACGGCGCCGATGACCAGGCCCAGGATCGGCCCCACGCCGCCGGTCAGGTCGATGGCCGGCTTGAGCAGCGGCAGCAGCACGTAGGTGAGCAGGCACCGGACGGTGGAGATGAGGATCGACGTGCCGAAGACCTTCTCGGCCTTCCTGTCCGGATCGGTGCCCGTGGGGATGCGCAGCAGCCGGCACATGAACGCGTCGACCGGCGACGCGTCGTCCGGGGCGGTCGTGACCGATTGACCCACGCCACGACGGTAGGCCGTGGGAGGTGCTCTTGGCACGTCGAGCGATCCTGGATCGGTGTACCGATCTGCGAGGCTCTGGCCATGACCGTGCCCCTCGTCCCCCGCCAGGTCCTCTTCGGCAACCCCGAGCGCATGAGCCCCCGCATCTCCCCCGACGGGAGGCGGCTGGCGTGGATCGCGCCCGACCAGGGCGTGCTCAACGTCTGGGTGAACCGGATCGGCGCCCCCCTGGCGGAGGCCACGGCGGTCACCGAGGACCGCGACCGGGGCATCCGGTCGTTCCTCTGGGCCCACGACAACCGCCACCTGCTCTACGAGCAGGACACGGGGGGCGACGAGGACTGGCACCTCTTCGACGTCGACCTCGAGACCGGCGCCATCCGCGACCTGACGCCCTTCGAAGGGGTGCAGGCCCGGGTGGACGAGACCGACAAGCGCTTCCCCGACACGGTCCTGGTCGGGCTGAACCGGGACAACCCCCAGCTCCACGACGTCTACCGCCTCGACCTGCCCACCGGCGAGCTGGAGAAGATCGTCGAGAACCCCGGCTTCATCGGGTTCCTGGCCGACGCCGACTTCCAGGTGCGGGCCGGCCTGGCCCCCCTTCCCGACGGCGGCATGCTGGTCATGGTCCGCGACGCGGCGGAGGGCGAGTGGCGCCCACTGCTCCAGTACGGCCAGGACGACTCGCTGACCACGGCGCCCCTGGCCTTCACCGCGGACGGGCAGGGCCTGTGGATGATGTCGTCGGTGGGCGCCAACGCCGGCCGGCTGGTCAAGCTCGACATCGCCTCGGGCGAGACCACCGTGGTGGCCGAGGACCCGCAGTACGACGTCGGCGGCGTCCGCCTCCACCCGGACACCCGGGAGCCGCAGGTCGTGGTCTTCGTCAAGGAGCGGTCCAGCTACCAGGTCCTCGACCCGGACGTCGCCGGCGACGTCGAGACCCTGCTGGCCCTGGAGGCGGGCGACCTGAGCCTCACCGGCCACGACGACACCGACCGCACCTGGCTGGCCGCCTACATGAACGACGACGGCCCGGTGCGGTACTACGCCTACGACCGGGACTCCAAGCAGGCCACGTTTCTCTTCGAGCACCAGCCCGCCCTTGCCGAGTACCAGCTGGCCAAGATGGAGCCCTTCTCCTTCACCGCCCGCGACGGCCTGACCATCCACGGCTACCTGACGTTCCCGCCCGGCCTGCCGCGGGAGGGGCTGCCGGCCGTGCTGAACGTCCACGGCGGGCCGTGGGCCCGCGACGTCTGGGGGTTCGACGCCGAGGCCCAGTGGCTGGCCAACCGGGGCTACCTCTGCGTCCAGGTCAACTTCCGGGGCTCGACCGGCTACGGCAAGGACTTCGTCAACGCCGGCGACAAGGAGTGGGGCGCCAAGATGCACGACGACCTGCTCGACGCGGTCGACTGGGTGGCCGGCCAGGGCTACGCCGACCGCGAGCGGGTCGGCATCTACGGCGGGTCCTACGGGGGCTACGCGGCCCTGGCCGGAGCGACCTTCACGCCCGACGTCTTCGCCTGCGCGGTCGACATCGTCGGGCCCTCGAGCCTCAAGACCCTCATCGAGTCGATCCCGCCCTACTGGGCGCCGATGGTGGCCCAGTTCCACACCCGGGTCGGCAACCCCGAGACCGAGGAGGAGTTCCTGTGGGAGCGGTCGCCCCTCTCGAAGGCGGGCGACATCCGCATCCCCCTGCTCATCGCCCAGGGCGCCAACGACCCCCGGGTGACCCAGAAGGAGTCGGAGCAGATCGTGGCCGCCCTGCAGGACAACGGCATCGACCACGAGTACATGCTCTTCCCCGACGAAGGCCACGGCTTCGCCAAGCCGGAGAACCGCTTGAAGTTCTACGCCGCGGCCGAGCAGTTCCTGGCCAAGCACCTGGGCGGGCGGTTCGAGGAGGCGGGCGAGCCGTGAGACCGCCGCCGTCGGGCGCCCAGCACCGGCTGGCCTCGGGCGACCAGGAGGTCACGGTCGTGGAGGTGGGCGGTGGGCTCCGGTCCTACACGGCCGGCGGGGTGGCGGTGCTCGACGGCTTCGGGGTGGAGGAGATGGCCGACGGCGGCCGGGGCCAGCACCTCCTGCCCTGGCCCAACCGCATCGCCGGCGGCCGGTACTCCTTCGGGCGCCGCGACCTCCGCCTGGCCCTCACCGAGCCCGACCGGGGCAACGCCATCCACGGCCTGGTCCGGTGGTCGAACTGGGCGGCCACCGTCCACGACGCCGACCGGCTGGTCATGGAGCTGGTGCTGCACCCCCGGCCCGGCTACCCGTTCGCCCTCGGCCTCTCGGTGGAGTACCGCCTCGGGCCGGGGGGCCTGTCGGTGGCGACCACGGCCACCAACCTCGACGACCGGCCCTGCCCCTACGGCGCCGGCAGCCACCCGTACCTCACGGTCGGCACCGACCTGGTCGACGAGGCGCTGCTCCAGGTCCCGGGCGACCTGGTGGTGGAGAGCGACGACCGTGGCATTCCGACGGCCACGTCGCCGGTCGAGGGGACCGCGCACGACTTCCGGGTCGCCCGGCCGATCGGCGACGAGGTGGTCGACCACGCCTATACCGGCCTGACCGGCAACGAGGCGGTGGTGGCCTCGGCCGACGGGCTGCGCCGGGTCACGCTGTGGTGGGACCGGTCGTACCGGTGGCTGATGGTGTTCACGGGCGACACCCTGGCTCCGTCCCGCCGGCGCCGCGGCGTCGCCCTGGAGCCGATGACCTGCGCGCCCAACGCCTTCGTCAGCGGGGACGGGCTGCGTGTCCTTGAGCCCCAGGAGTCGTGGACGACGACCTGGGGGCTCGTAGGGCGCTGACCACCACCCACAGGTGAGCGGCGGTGAGCCCCGCCCGCTGGAACAGGCCGTCGTGCTCGACGAGCACGCTGGCCAGCAGGCACAGCGCCGAGACCGCGGTGACCGCGATCGGCACCGGCCGCCAGCCGCCGACCGCGGCCGGGACGGCCGCCAGGGTCAGGTAGCCGAGGCCGGCGGCCAGGCCGTGGGCGGTGTCGTAGCCGGCGTCCAGGGGGAGGGCGGCGACGGCCAGCGCCGTGACCCCGTTTGCGACCGGCAGCAACCACACCGGGGACGGCCGGAGGCTCAACCCGTAGGCGGCCATGCCCCCGCCCAGAGCGACGAGGGCGGCGGTCATGGGCCATCGGGTCGACGCCCCGGAGGCGGCCAGCCGGCTGATCGCCTCCCGTGCCGGGTCGTAGCCGTCCGCTGTCGCGCCGAGGCCGGCCCAGGCGGCGACGAAGGCCAGGGGGCCGGCCGCCGCCCCGGCCGCCAGGGCCCGCGACCTAGCCAGCGACCAGGCTGGCCAGGGCCCAGACGGCGGCGACGAAGCCGATGGCGATCATCACCACGCTGCGGCCGACGGGCGCCCGGCTCAGCTCACCCTCCTTGGCCTGCCTGGGCGGGCGAACCAGGGCCATGCCGTTGCCGAACACGAGGGCGGCGCCCAGGGCCAGGACCAGGTAGGGCAGGAGGTCGTCGCCAAGGAACACCTCCAAAAGGTAGCCGTGCCACTCAAGTTTCCCGCCGGCCCTGACGACACAACCGATGGTTAGACACCGATGGCGGAAGGGCCGGACCTCCCAAGGGCGTTCCCGCGCTCCTCGCCAAGCGCTGAACCTCCCGGTCCTCCGCCATCGGCGTCGCCCCTTGGGCGCCCGCAACGTCGCCCTCCGGGCGCCCGAAACGTCGCCCTCCGGGCGCCCGAAACGTCGCCCTCCGGGCGCCCGAAACGTCGCCCTCCGGGCGCCCGCAACGTCGCCCTCCGGGCGCCCGCAACGTCGCCCTCCGGGCGCCGGCTACGTCGCCCTTTGGGCGCCCCGGGGTACCGGTCCCCCTACTTGTCCTTACGGTCGCGGTAGTGCTCGAGGGCCTTGCGATGGCCGCGGGCGCCGGAGCCGACGATGCCGCCGGTGCGGACCTCCTTCACCACGTCCTCGAGGTCCTTGAGCAGGGCGTAGAGGTCGTCTTCCGGGCCGGCGGCGTCGACCCGGTCGAGGGCGGTGTGGATCTTCTCGATGCGACGTCGCACCTGGCCGTACTCGTCGTCGAGCTTGCGCCGGGCCTCCTCCAAGCCTTCAGCCATGTCCCCTCCCGCGTTCGTGCGGCGATGCCGCCTCGCCTACCAGCGAAGACGCTACGCCGTGGCGACGGTGAAGACGGCGTCGAGGCCGGTCATCTCGAACAGCCTGAGGGTGACCCTGCTCGGCGAGCGCACCACCATGTCGCCCCCATGCTCCCGTAGCCGCTTCAGCCCGCCCACCAGCACGGACAGGCCGGTGCTGTCCATGAACGAGGTCTCACCCAGGTCGAGGGTGACGTGCCGTACGCCGTCGGCGACGAGGCCCACGAGGGTGGCGCGCAGGCGGGGCGCGGTCGAGGTGTCGAGCTCACCGATGACCCGGACGGTGGCGTGGCCGTCCACGGACACCACGGACACCGCAAAGTCCACATAGCCGGGTACCGAAGTGCGGTTGTACCGCTCCTTCACTGCAGATTCGTCGGTCATTGCCACTGTCACTTTCATCGTGCCGCCGGTGGCCTGCCGAAAAACCACTTCAGCCGCTCGCCGTGCGGGGAATTGCGGCTGTGGTGTTCAACCAGCATCAGTCTCGCACAGAAGCCGCCCCTCTGGGCCCCTCTTTCAGTGGGCGGCGGACGGTTCCGGGTCGCGCACCATCCGGCTGTTGACCACGATGGCGCCGAACGGCACGGCCGCGGCCACCAGCACGACGATCGTCTGCCACCCGTTCCACTCCTGCTCCTCGCGCACCGTCAGGGTGAGGACCAGGTAGCCGAGGAACAGCATGCCGTGAATGGGGCCGAGAACGCTCACGTAGTCCGGCCCGTCGAAGCCACGCTTCACGAGGGTGGCGACGAGGAGGGCCAGGTAGGAGACGGCTTCGAGAAGGGCGACGAGGCGGAATCTGGATGTCACGGCGCCGAGTATGGCCGGTGGCCGGGCCCGCGGGCCATCAGGCGAGGGCGGCCGACACCCCGTGGAGGGCGAGGCCGGCCACCGCGCCGACCACCGTGCCGTTGATCCTGACGTACTGGAGGTCGGGCCCCAGCAGCAGCTCCAGCCGGGAGGCCGTCTCCTGGGCGTCCCAGCGGGCGATCGTCCCGCTGATGAAGGCGGCGACATCGCCGTCGAAGTGGTCGGCCACGTACGCCACGGCGCGCTCGAGGGCCCGCTGCACCGTGGCCGCCAACTCCGGGTCGTCCTGGAGGCGCCGGCCGCCGGCCATGATCCCGACGACCAGGCGCCGGCGGAGCTCGGATCCGGGATCGCAGGCCTGGGCCCGCAGCTGGCCCTTGGCGTCGGCCCACAGCGACGCCACCCACTCCCGCACCTGGGGCTGGGAGAGAACCTCGTGCTTGATGCGCTCGCCCCGCTGGCGGAGGTCGGCCGAGGTCTCCAGCTCGGCGGCCAGCAGGTGGAGGCGGGCGTCGAACTGGCGGCGGAGGGTGTGGTGGCGGTCGGCGGCCATCTCCTGGAGCACGGTGCGGACGCCGTCGAGCAGCCGGTCGAAGATGCGGTCCTCCACCGCACCGGGCAGCCACCAGGGCGACTTCGTCCCCAGCTGCCGGCGCAGCTCCTGGCCGTGGACGGCCAGGTAGCGGTCGAGACCGGCGAAGGTGGCGTCGAGCACCTCGTCGTGGCGGCCGCCCTCGGTGAAGAACCGCAGGGCCCGGCCGGCCAGCGGCGCCAGGGGGATGGCCTCGATCCGGTCCCGGACCACGTCCTCGAGGGTGCGGTGCACGTCGTCGTCCCGGAGGAGGTCGGCGCCGGCCACGGCGGCGTCGGCCAGCTCGGCCGCCACCCGGGACGCGTTGGCCTCCTTGGCCAGCCAGCCGCCGAGGCGGGAAACGACCCCCGCCGACCGGACCCGTTCGACGAGGACCTCCTCGGTCAGGAAGCTCTCCCGCATGAAGCCGGCCAGCGTGGCGCCGAACTGGTCCTTGCGCTCGACCACGATGGCGGTGTGGGGGATCGGCAGCCCCAACGGGTGGCGGAAGAGGGCGGTGACCGCGAACCAGTCGGCCAGGCCGCCGACCATGGAGGCCGCCGCCGTGGCCTCCACGTAGCCGACCCAGGTGGCGTCCCCGCCCCAGACGGCGCTCAGGAGGAACACCACGCTCACCGCGGCCAGCAGGGCGGTCGCCCGCCGCTTGGCCACCACCAGCTGGCGGTGCCTCGACTGCTCGGAGGGCCGGGCCTCCCTCATGCCGCCATCCTGGCCGAGGTAGGCGGGGACATGGACGGTGCCGCACCGCCAGCGCGGGAAGCCCGGACCAGGGCGACGGCCAGCAGGAGCCCCGCCGGCGAGCGCGCCAGCACGCCGGGCTTGGTCAGTTGATGGTCTCGGTGTAGCGCCGCCACCGCTCGAGCAGCGATGCCGGGCGCTTGGGCTCGGCCGGTGCGGCCGGCGCGGCGGCGTCTCCCGCCGGCCGCTCGCGGACGGCCGCGTCCGCGGCCCGCAACGCCCGCTCGGCGGTCTCGGCCCGCGCCAGGCGCTCGGCGGCGACCGCTTCGGCCACCTCCGCCCGCCGGCGCCACTCGTCGAGCTCGGCCCGGAGCCGCTCGATCTCGTCGTCGCGATCAGCCATCGGCCGTCAATCGTCGCGCAGGTCGGCGAGGCACGTGCCCGTTTGGGCCCGCTGGCCGCCGGATAGGCCATCCGCATGACTGTGACCTCGGACATGCTCCGCACCACCCCCGCCAAGCTCGGCTACGACGCCGGCGACCTCGCCGCATGCATCGCCGCCTGCTTCGACTGCGCCCAGGCGTGCACGGCCTGCGCCGACGCCTGCCTTGCCGAGGACATGGTGGCCGACCTCCGGCGCTGTATCACCACCGACCTCAACTGCGCCGACATCTGCGCGGCCGCCGGCCGGGTGCTGTCCCGCCAGACCGCGTACGACGCCACCCTGAGCCGGGCCGCCCTGCAGGCTTGTCGCGACGCGTGCCGGGTCTGCGCCGAGGAGTGCGAGCGTCACGCCTCCGTGCACGACCACTGCCGGGTGTGCGCCGAGACCTGCCGGCGCTGCGAGCAGGCCTGCGACACGCTCCTGTCGGCCTGAGCCGGCTCGTCCACCGGACGCCGCACCGGACCGCTGGCCCTCACGGGGCGCCGCTTCCTAGGATGCGCCGTGCCCATTGGCGTCTGGATCGGGATCGCCTCGGCCCTCTTCACGGCCGTCGTCACCGAGGTCTACTGCCACCGCGGCCTCGCCCACCGGGCGTTCCGGGTCCGGCCGCGGGTCGCGGCGGCGCTCGACACCTACTTCCGGGTGATCGTGGGGACCGACCCGGAGTCGTGGGCGGCCGTCCACCGGCTGCACCACCGGTACGCGGACACGCCGCTGGACCCCCACTCACCGGTGCTGCGCAGCCCGTTCAGCGTCCTGTTCGGCTCCGCTTACCTCTTCGCCAAGGCCAAGCCCCGGGTGCCGGCCGACCGGCCGAAGGGGGCGCGGATCCTGGTGATCCGGGGTCTGGTCGTCGCCTTCTACTTCGTGAGCTTCGGCCTGGTCCAGGTGCTGACCATGCTGACCGTCCACCTCGTCCTCTACCTCGGGATCATGGGCATGGTGAACACCGTGGGGCACCTCTACGGTCGCAAGCCCCACCCCGAGGCTTCGGGCTACGACGTGGCCTGGCTGGCCATCCCCCTCCTTGGGCACGGCTACCACAACTCCCACCACGCCCACCCCGC
>Ga0247704_1000038_pt1 | contig 34004 bp, 34 predicted proteins | sample 41W_NmetaG_FD_189042 | JGI IMG/M metagenome (GOLD analysis project Ga0247704, IMG submission 189042) | Soil microbial communities from hillslope of Landscape Evolution Observatory, University of Arizona, Oracle, AZ, United States - 4-1-W_N | ecosystem: Engineered > Artificial ecosystem >...
CCTTGGTGCGGCGGGCGTAGTTGGGGCGGTCGCGGTCGGCGGGCGGGGGCGGCTCGCGGCCCTCGAGCTGGGCCTCGGCCCACTGGCGCAGCAGGTCGCCCTCGGGCCGCCAGCCCACCACCGACCGCAGGTCGGCGTGGCCCCCGGCCCGGTCGCCCCGGGCCAGGCGGGACAGCCCGCGCGCGTAGCGCACCCGGGGGTCGTCGGCCACGGGGGGGCCGACCCGGTCGAAGGCGGCCAGGGCCTGCTCGTGGCGACCCATCGAGGAGAGGGCCAGGGCCACGTTGGCCCACAGCCGCTGGGCGATCTCGCCCTGGTCGTCGCCCCCGACCTCGGCCAGCCCGTCCCGGGCCGCAAGGTAGGCCTGGTTCCACCGGTCCTCGATGAGGGCCAGCCGGGCCCGCACGAGATGCAGCCGGGCCGCGGCCTCGCCCACGAGCTGGCCGCTCCTGGCCGCCGTCTCGAGCGTCTGCCGGGCCAGGGACATGTCGCCGTTGCGGGCGTAGAGGACGGAGAGCTGCATGACGGGGTCGGGGTCGCCGGGCGATGCCGCGGCGGCGGCCTGGAGGCGGGCCACGTCGGCGCCGGCGGCGTGGTCGACGTCGAAGAGGACGAGGCGGACCCGGCCGCGCCACCAGGCCAAGAGCGAGGCCAGGGCGACGGCGTGGGCCAGGGCGGTGCCCGCGCTCAGCACCGGCGTCTCCCTGAAGTCGTAGATCGCCACCCAGTCGCCGGCGCCGGCGGAGAGCGACAGCACGGGGTACAGCACGAGGTGGAAGAGCACCTGCAGGAGGCCGCCCAGGATGAGCAGGTGGCGCAGCGGCCGGCGCATCCCGGTGGCCGACACCCCCACTAGGGTCAAGGCCAGCCCGAAGAGGGCGCCGGCCAGGTTCCCGGAGATGGCGATGAGCCAGTACTCGGCGTCCGACAGCCGGCCGGCCACGGTCACCGACCCCTCGATCAGCCCGTAGTGGAACCCGACGATCCGGCCCCCGAGCAGCCGGGCGACGAAGAAGTGGCCGAGCTCGTGGATCAGCACGACGACGGGGGGGACCACGAAGACGGCCGCCTGGGTGGCCAGCCGGCGGTCCTCCCCGGTGAAGTCGTCGTCCCAGAACTTCTTCCACCGGCGGGCGATCATCACCAGCGTCCCGAGCAGGGCGAGACCGAAGATCAGATCGATGAAGCGGGCGTCGTCTCCGGTGGGCACGAACGCGATCCTAAAGCGGTAGGGTCCGAAACCGTCTGCGAGGAGGAGGGGCCTCTGCGATGGCGAGCCGGTACGACCTGGTCATCGTCGGCATGGGATCGGGAGGCATGGTGGGGGCCGAGTTCGCGGCCACCATCGGCCTGCGCGTGGCGGTGGTCGAGCGGGGCCGGGTCGGGGGCGACTGCCTGTGGACCGGCTGCGTGCCGTCCAAGGCCCTCCTGGCCTCGGCCAAGGCCGCCCACACCATGCGGGAGGCGCACCGGTACGGCCTACCGTCGATCGACCCGGTGGAGATCGACACCAGCCTGGTCTGGAAGCGGATCCGCGCCATCCAGCAGGAGGTGGCCGGCACCGACGACAACCCGGAGCGCTATGAGGCCATGGGTGTGGAGATCGTCACCGGGCACGCGCGCATCGCCGGCCCGAACACCGTGGAGGTCGTCGACCGGGACCTCCGGCTCGAGACCCGGGTCATCCTGATCTGCACCGGCAGCCGCCCGCTCACGCCCCCGATCGACGGGCTGCGGGAAGCCGGGTTCCTCACCAGCGAGAGCGTCTTCGAGATCGAGAAGGCGCCCCGCAGCGTCGTGATGATCGGCGGCGGCCCCATCGCCGTCGAGCTGGCCCAGGCCTTCACCCGCCTCGGCATCCGAACCACCGTGCTCCAGAAGGGCCCCGGCATCCTGCCCCGCGACGAGCCGGATCTGGTCGCCGCCCTCACCCGCAGGCTCCGGGAGGAGGGGGTCGACCTGCGGGTCAACGTGGAGACGGAGCGGGTGGCCGTCGCCGACGGCCGCAAGATCGTGTTCGGCGCCGAGGCGGGGGAGCCCGCCCGCTGGGAGGCCGAGCAACTCCTGGTGGCGGCGGGCCGCAAGCCCAACGTGGAGGGGCTGGGGCTCGACGAGGTGGGGGTCAACGTCGGCCGGCGGGGGATCGAGGTCGACGAGCGCATGCGCACCAGCGTTCCCTCGATCTACGCCGCCGGCGACGTGGCCGGGCGCTTCCTCTTCACCCACTCGGCGGCCTACGAGGCGGTGCGGGCCATCCGCGACGCCTTCTACCCGGGCAAGGGCAGGGTGACCGACTTCGTGCCCTGGTGCACGTTCACCGACCCCGAGCTGGCCCACGCCGGCCTCACCGTGGCCGAGGCCGAGAAGAAGCACGGCGACGATGTCGACGTGTGGCGCATGTCCCTCGCCCATTCCGACCGGGCCCGGGCCGACGGGGCGTCGGAGGGGTGCATCGTGGTGGTGACGGCCAGGGGCAAGGTGGTGGGCGCCCACATCCTGGCCCCGTCGGCCGGCGAGATGATCCACGAGCTGGCCGTCGCTATCAACGAGGGCATGAAGCTCTCCGAGCTGGCCAGCCTGATCCACGTGTACCCCACGCTGTCGACCGGCATCGGCCAGCTGGCCGGAGAAGCCGCCTTCGAGGGGGCCAAGCGCCTCCGCTGGCTCGTCCGCAAGGAGAAGTAGGCGGCCCGGCCCGGGAGGGCTCAGTCGTCCTTGCCCTTCCCCTTGCCCTTCCCCCTGCCCTTGTCGTCGTCGTCCTTGTCGTCGTCGTTCTTGGCGTTGCCGGCCGGGACGGTGAGCACGGGCTGGGTGGCGGCCGTCGTGGCCGGAGCTCGGGGCGGGGCGACCGTGGTGGCGGGGGCCTGCTGCTGCGCCCCGCCCACCGTGGTGGCCGGGGTCTCGGCGCCCGCGGGCGGCGGCTGGTCCGAAGCCCTGCCGTCGCCCCAGTTCAAGGCGGCCACCAGCAAAGCCACCAGGACGGCGCCCAGGAGGACGGCGAGCGGCAGCCGGCTGCCCGGGCGGTACGGCCCGGGCGGTTCGACCACGGCGGTGCCGGCGATGTCGCGGCGGTCCAGGACCGACGTGGGGGCACCCGCCCCCATGACCGCATGGGTGAGGGTGGGCTCGCCGGACGCGGTCAGGGCGGCGGCCATGTCGGCGGCCGACTCGAACCGGTGCTCGGGGTCGGTGGCCATGGCCCGCTCGACGGTGGCGACGAGGTCGCGGTCCAGGTCCGGCCGCAGCTCCGCGAGCGGGGGGTACTCGCCGGCGGCGACGGCTCGGGCGGTGGCCAGCGGCGTCTCCCCGGAGAACGGGCACCGGCCGGCGAGGGCTTCGTACAGCACCACGCCGAGCGAGTACAGGTCCGACTTGGGCGTGGCCGGCGCCCCGTCGAGGCGCTCCGGGGCCAGGTAGGCGGGGGTCCCGAGCAGCTGGCCCGTGCCGGTGAGGTCCCGGGACTCGCCGGGCCCCTCCAGGGTCTTGGCGATCCCGAAGTCGGCGATCTTGGCGTGCCCCTCCTCGGTGATGAGGATGTTGCCCGGCTTGACGTCGCGGTGCACCAGGCCCACGGCGTGGGCCGCCGCCAGGGCGCCCAGCACCTCGGCGGCCACCTGGCGCACCCAGTCCGGGTCCAGCCGGCCGGCGGCGATGCGGTCGGCCAGCGTCTCGCCGGGAAGGCGCTCCATCACGATGTACGGCTGCCCGTCGTGCTCGCCGGTGTCGTACACGGCCACGGCGTGGGGATCGCTGAGCGACGCCGCCGCGCAGGCCTCGGCCTCGAAGCGCCGGCGGATGTCGTCGCGGGCCGCCATCTCGGGCAGGAGGAACTTCACCGCCACCGGTCGCTGCAGGCGCAGGTCGGTGCCGGCGCGCACCTCGGCCATCCCGCCCCGGCCGAGCTGGCCGTCGACCTCGTAGCGGCCGGCCACCACGGTGGGGGTGCGGCTTGGAGACTGCGCCATCGCACGGAACCGTACCCGGATGCGGCGAACGCCTACCGTCCTGTGGTGGTCGAAGGGCGCTGTGCCGAGGGGTACGAGGGTGTCCGGGCCGCCTTCACCGCCAATTTCGGCGATCCGGGCGAGCTCGGCGCCGCGGTGGCCGTGGTGGTCGACGGGCGGCCGGTCGTCGACCTGTGGGGTGGGCTGGCCGACGCCCACACCGAGCGGGCCTGGGAGGAGCCCACCCCCGTGCTGGTGTACTCGGCCACCAAGGGCCCCACGGCGGTCGCCGCCCTCCTGCTGTGGGAGCGGGGGGCGCTCGACATCGACGCGCCGGTGGCCGAGGTGTGGCCCGAGTTCGCCGCTGCCGGCAAGGGGCGCGTGACCACCCGCCACCTGCTGACCCACCAGGCCGGCCTGCCGGTCTTCGACGCGCCGATCGCCTTCCACGACTGCCACGACCTGGACCTGGTCGCCGCCCGCCTGGCCGCCCAGCGCCCCCGCTGGGAGCCGGGCACGGCCCACGGCTACCACCCGCTCACCTACGGGTGGCTGCTCGCCGAGGTCGTGCGCCGGGTGACCGGGCGGACGGTGGGGGCGGTGCTGGCCGAGGAGGTCTGCCGGCCGCTGGGACTGGACTTCTGGATCGGGCTGCCGCCCGAGCGGGAGGTCGACGTGGCCCGCCTGGCCCCTGCCCGCTTCGACCTGGCCGGGATCGGTCCCCAGGACCAGGCCATGGCCTTCGTCGCCACGCTCCTCGACACCGATTCCCTGGCCTTCCAGGCCTTCTCCAACCCGCCCGGCCAGTTCGACGTCGAGTCGTTCAACGCCCCCGAGCTGCACCAGGCCGAGTGGCCGGCCGCCAACGGGATCGGCACCGCCCGGGCGCTGGCCCGCCTCTACGGGGAGCTGGCCTGCGACCGGGTGCTGTCGCCCGCCACCCTGGAGGAGGCCACCCGGCCCCACGTCTCGGGCCTCGACCGGGTGCTGGGCGTCGACACCACCTTCGGCCTCGGGTTCTCCCTGCACGTGCCGGGCACGTTCGGCCACGAGGGCGCAGGCGGGGCTGTGGCCTTCGGCGACCGCTCCCGCCGGCTCGGCTTCGCCTACGTCATGAACCAGCTGACCGCCTCCCTGGGCGCCGACCGCCGGGCCCGCCGCCTGATCGACGCCCTCCCCACACCGAACTGGTGACAGATATGGGGGTCAGGACCCCCACATCTGTCACCAGTTCGAGGCGTTAGAACAGCTCCAGCAGGCGGTCGGGGGGGCGGGCGACGACGGCGCGGTCGCCGTGGATGACGATCGGGCGCTGGATGAGGATTGGGTGGGCGGCCATGGCGTCGAGCAGCTGGTCGCGACCGGCGTGCTCCAGGCCCAGCTCGGCGTAGACCGGCTCCTTGGCGCGGACGATCTCCCGGGGGTCGTCGGTGCCCAGCTTGACCAGCACGTCCTCCAGGTCGGCCCGGCTCGGGGCATGGTCGAGGTAGCGGACGTACTCGGCGTCGATCCCCCGCTCCTCGAGGATGCCCTGGGCCGTGCGGCAGTTGCTGCAGTTCGGGTTGAAGAAGACCGAGGTGCCCATGTCGGCATGGCAGTCTACGGGCGATGGGTGAACGCCTCGCGCTGGTGACCGGAACCACCGGCTACATCGCCGCCCGCCTGGTGCCGGCGCTGCTGGCCGAGGGATGGCCGGTGCGGGCCACGGGCCGCCGAGCCCGCCCCGCCGACCTGGCCGAGGAGGTGGAGTACCAGCCGGTCGACCTGGCCGGCGACGACCCCGCCGCGCTCGCCGAGCTCTGCGCGGGCGTGACCCACGTCTTCCACCTGGCCGGGGCGTCGAGCTCCAAGTCCAACCAGGAGGAGATGGAGCGCAGCAACATCCGGGGCACGGCCCAGCTGCTCGGCGCGGCCACCAAGGGTGCCCTGGAGCGCTTCGTCCACATGAGCTCGACCTCGATCTACGGCGAGGAGCGCCAGCTGCCCCTGCCCGTGCGGGAGGACGTCGAGCCCAGCGCCAGCCGGGGCTACGGCAAGGCCAAGTGGGGCGCCGAGCAGGAGGTCTGGGCCCGGGCCAGGGAGGGCGTCCCGGTCGTCGTCCTCCGGCCGGTCACCGTCTACGGGCCGGGTGCCACCAAGCTGCTGGCCAGCGCCATCCTCGACGCCGCCATCGAGCGGGCCGCCGGCCTGCCCCGGCTGGCCGTGGGCGCCGAGCCCAACGAGCAGCGGCTGGTCCACATCGACGACCTCGTCGCCGCCTGCCTCCACCTCGCCGAGTCCGCTGCTGCGGTCGGCCGGGCCTTCAACGTGGTCGACGGCATCTACCCCTCCAGCCACCAGGTCGCCGAGGTGCTGGCCGGCTGCTTCGGCATGGAGGTGGAGGTGGGTGGGGAGGGGCTCGACGAGGACCGCCGCCGGAAGGTCCACCAGCACCTGGTCGACAACGGCATGGAGCCGGCCATCCTCTTCACCCCCGACCGGTTCCGGCTCATGGCCAAGACCAACCGCAACAACCGGCTGTCCACCGAGGCTCTGGAGTCCACCGGCTTCCGCCTGGCCAGGACCGACTTCGCCGCCGCGGTGGCCGACAACGTCGAGTGGTACCAGGCCAAGCGCTGGCTCCCGGCCAATTTCTAGCGCCGCGGTAGCTCCTGCAGGAAGGGGTTGGTGGCCCGCTCCTTGCCGATGGTGGTGACCTCGCCGTGGCCGGGCAGGACCTGGACGGCGTCGTCGAGGGGCAGGATCTTGGCTGCCATCGAGGCCATGAGCTGGTCGTGGTCACCGCCCGGGAGGTCGGTGCGGCCGATGGAGCCGGCGAAGAGGTGATCGCCGCTGAACAGCACCGGCGCCTCCCCCTCCACCTCCAGCAGGAAGCAGGTCGAGCCCTGGGTGTGGCCCGGCGTGTGGATGGCGGTGAACGTCATGCCCGCGCCCGAGACCCGCTCCCCGTCGTCGAGGCCGGCCAGCAGCTCGGGCGGGCGCAGGTCCAGCTCCTCGTAGTCCAGGATCTGGCCGAGGGTGCCGCTGGTGCCGATCGGGTCGAGCAGCAGGTGCCGGTCGTGGTCGTGGATGCGAACGGGCACGTCGTCGCCCTGGCCCCGGCAGACCTCGCCCACGCCCCCGATGTGGTCGACGTGGCCGTGGGTGGCCAGCAGGGCGACGAGCGTCAGCCCGTTCCCCTCCAGGTGGTTGAGGATGGCCCCGGGGTCGGGCGGGGCGTCGACCAGCACGCACTCGCCGCCCTTGCCGGTGGCGGACACCACCCAGGCGTTCGTCCCGGCGATCCACAGGCGCAGCCCCGCGATCAGGATGGGCTGGCCCTCCGGTCGAGGGCCCGGGCGACGGCGCGGGGGCGGGGGTCGGTCTCGATCTCCTCCAGGGTACGTGGCAGGGCGATGCGCCAGTTCGGCCACTCGTCGATCGTGCCGGGCATGTTGGGGCGTTCCTCCACGCCCAGGGCGTCGTCCAGGCCGGCGGTGAGCAGCATGCAGGGGGCCTGCGACAGGGCGTCGTACGTCGCGGCGACCACCTCGTCGACCGGCGTGCCGTCGTCCGCCCCGGCCAGGCGCCCGAGCTTCTCCCGCAGGGCGTGCGTGCCGTCCTCGTTGGGCTCCATGCCGATCTCCCGCTGGGCGGCGAGATCGCTGCCGGTCCAGATGCCGGCGATGGTCGGCAGGTCGTGGGTGGTCACCGCGGCGAGGGCCCGTTCGGGGTACTCGGCGGGCGGCGTGGGCTCGAACCACAGCAGCCGGTAGGACAGCACGTTGCGCTCGTACAGCTCGGCCCGGACGTGGTCCTCGACGGTGCCCAGGTCCTCGCCGACGGCGTAGGCGCCGGCCCGGTGGCACTCCAGGGCGACGATGTCGAGGAGGTCCTCGGCCGGGTACCGCACGTAGGCGCCCTCCGTCGGTGGCGCGCCCCGGGGCACCCACCACAGCCGGAACAGCCCCATGACGTGGTCGAGGCGGATGCCCCCGGCGTGGCCGAGGGTGGCCCGGATGGTCTCGATGAAGGGCCGGTAGCCGGCGGCGCGCAGCCGCCACGGGTCGAACGGGGGCAGCCCCCAGCTCTGGCCGTGGGCGTTGAACTCGTCCGGTGGGGCGCCGACCTCGATGTCGAGGGCCAGCTGGTCCTGCCACAGCCAGCCGTCGGCGCCGGCCGGGTCCACCCCCACGGCCAGGTCGTGCATGACGTCGATGGCGGCCGAGGCGGCCGCCAGCTGCCGGTCGACCAGCCACTGCAGCCACTGGTGGAACCGCCAGCGCCCGTACCGGGTGCGGCGCACCTCGGCCACCTCGGGCCCGTCGGGGTGGCGGGCGCCCTCGGGCCACCGGCGCCAGTCGGGCCCGTGCTCCTCGGCCAGCACGCAGAAGGCGGCGTAGTTGCCGAGGGCGTCACCCTGGGACTCCCGCCAGCGGTCGAACTCCGGGTCGCCCCGGAACCGCTCCCAGAGCCGGCCGAGGGCGTCCATCTTGAGGCGGAACACGGCGTCCCGGTCGATGAGGCGCTCGGCGTTGAGGGCCCGCCCGGCCGCGGCCAACGCCTCCAGCTCCGGGAGCGACCCTGCGCCGTCGACCTGCTCCACCCGCAGGTACAGCGGGTTGCGGAACCGCCGGCTGCTCGGGAAGTACGGGCTGGTCGACTGGGGGAGCGTGGGGTGGGCGGCGTGCAGGGGGTTGACCAGCACCAGCCCGGCGTCGAGCTCCTCGGTGGACCAGCGGCCGAGGCGGCGCAGGTCGCCCAGGTCGCCCATGCCCCAGCTCTCCGAGGAGCGCACCGCGTAGAGCTGGACGGCCCAGCCCCACGCCGGCGCCCGCTGCGGCAGGGGGCAGCGACCGGGGGAGACGACCAGGCCGGACCGCCGGCCGTCGTGCAGGTGGACGAGCGAGTGGTAGCCCAGGGGGAGGTCGGCGGGGAGGGGGCCGTCGACCCGCACCGTCGCCCCCTCCTCCAGGGTGATCTCGACGGGACCGCCGGTGGCCGGCTGCCGGCCCGGGCTCATGAACAGCGTGCTCCCCGGCGGCGGCGGGCGCTCGCCGTCGGCCCCCATCGCCTCCAGGACGCGGTCCTTCGTCCCGGCGCTCACCTCGTGCCAGTGCCCCTGGGCGTCCTGCCAGCGGTCCTGGATCCCCCAGTCGGCGGCGCCCATGTCAGTGGCCGGCCGCCGGGGCGGGCGTCCGCCGGCCGTCGAGGAACACCGCGCCGACGATTACGGCCACGACGGGGACCAGGTAGGTGACCACCGAGGCGATCGTCGGTCCCAGCTCGGCGATCGAGCGGCAGGTGAGGACGGACGCCATGCCGGCGCCGAAGACGCGCGGGAGGCCGATGGCGAGCAGGCGGCGGGGCGTGAGGCCGGTGCCGTCCCGGACGGTGGTCACCACGGCGACGGACAGCAGCAGGACGGCCGCCTCCCCTCCGAGCGACGGCTCGGCCCCATCCCCACGAACCCCGGGAGCAGCCCGGCGATCTGGAAGGCCCGCAGCCGCTCACCGAGGAAGGCGGCGACGAACAGGGCGGCGAAGAGGGGCGTGGAGGCGTTCGGCACCGACGTGAGAGAGGAGACGTGCTGCTCGCCCCGTCCCAGGAGGGTGAACGGCAGGGCGCTCCCGGCGACGGCTACCACGGTGAAGTGCCGCCACAGGGCCAGGCGCCGCATGAGAGCGGGAGTCTACGGTCGCCCGGGCGGGCCCCCGTTCACGGCCCCATCCGGCTTCCTCGGAGAGGGTGGGCGGTACACTGCGGGCTGCCTATGTCGAAATGGTTGGTGGAGCGCAAGCTGTCTGAGGCCGCCGAGCGGCTTCGTCAGCTGCGTGCCGAGCTGGCTGTGGTCGACGAGCAGCTGGCCGTTCTCGTGGACGCGGCCGACGAGGCCCGCCTGCGGGCCATGGTCTCGGAGACGCCCATGGCCGACCGTGAGCATCGCGACGCGCAGAAGCACGCCGACGCCATGTCCCGCCACCGGGCCCAGCTCGTGACCCAGATCGCCGAGCTGGAGCGGTCGCAGGACGAGCTGCTCGAGCGCCTCTTCGCGGAGCAGTCGTGAATCCCGCCAACGAGATGCACCCCCAGCGGCCGGCGGCGGAGGCCACCTGATGGCCGTCCGCATCGTCATCGCCGAGGACGAGGCCCTGATCCGGCTCGACCTGAAGGAGACCCTCGAAGAGGAGGGCTACGAGGTCGTCGGCGCCGTCGGCCGGGGCGACGAGGCGGTCGAGCTGGTCAAGGAGCTCCACCCCGACCTCGCCATCCTCGACATCAAGATGCCGGGGATGGACGGCATTGCCGCGGCCCGGGAGATCACCCGGGCCCGCCGGGCGGCGGTGCTGATCCTCACCGCCTTCAGCCAGCGCGACCTGGTGGAGCAGGCCCGCGACGCGGGGGCCTTCTACTACCTGGTGAAGCCGTTCCAGAAGACCGACCTGGTGCCGGCCATCGAGGTCGCCCTGGGCCGCTTCGCCGACATGCGGGCCCTGGAGGCCGAAGTCGAGGGCACCAAGGAGCGGCTGGAGACCCGGCGGGTGGTGGAGCGGGCCAAGGGCCTGCTGATGGACCGCGACAAGATGTCCGAGGCCGACGCCTTCTCGTTCATCCAGCGGACGGCCATGCAGCACCGGGCCAAGATGCGCACGGTCGCCCAGCAGATCATCGACGGCACCCTGCCGGTCGACAGCGCCAAGGACGCGCCGCCGCCCGCCTCCGCCGCCGAGGGGTAGCGCGGGTCAGACCCGGGCGACGTAGAGCTGGGACGCCAGGGCTGGGCCGAGGGCGATGGTGCCCTCGGACAGGGCGAGGGTCAGCGTGCCGTCCGGTCCCTTGGCCTTGACCTGGGCGTCGACCCCGGGGACGAACCCGTGGGTGTCGAGGTAGACGAGGGCGTCGAAGTCGACCTCCACCTGCTCGGTCACCCGCTCCAGGCGGACACGGTCGCCCGGCTCCGCCGTGGCCAGGGCGGCCAGGTTGCGCTCGGGGCCGCCGGCGCCGGGAATGGGGTTGCCGTGCGGGCAGGTGGCCGGGTTCCCCAGCAGGGTGACCAGGCGCTCCTCGACCTCGTCGGAGATCACGTGCTCCCACCGGCACGCTTCCACGTGGGTCTTGTGCCACGGCAGGCCGATGACGTCGGTGAGCAGGCGCTCGGCCAACCGGTGCTTGCGCACCACGCTGATGGCTCGGGTCCGACCCTTCTCGGTGAGGGTGATGAAGCGGCCCTCGGTGTCGACCCAGCCCTCGCCTTTCAGCCGGCGGATCATCTCCGAGACCGAGGGCGCGGACACGCTCAGGTGCTCGGCCAGCCGGGCCTGGATCACCGGGATGCTTTCCTCCTCGAGCTCCCAGATCGTCTCCAGGTACTCCTCGAGGGGCGGGTGGAAGCCGTCTGCCACGCCGACGAGCGTAGTACCGCAGGTACGATCGTCTCGGTGAGAGCCGTGATGCTCGAGGTGCCCCAAGCCCTCCCGGACGAGCGCCGTGCCAAAGGCCTCGACAAGTCCGACGAGATGTGGGAGGGCGCGCTGCACATGGTCCCGCCGCCGTCGTTGGGCCACCAGCGGCCGGGGCCCGAGCTGTTCCTGGTCCTGGGCCCCCTGGCCAAGGCCCGCGGCCTCGTGCCGCTCTACGACCCGGCGTCACTGGTCCTCGAGATCCTCTCGCCGAACGACGAGACCTGGTACGCCGAGGTCGGCGTGGGCGAGGTGCTGGTCGAGCCGTTCGCCAACCGGGACGGCCGGATGGAGCCGGTCGATCCGGTGCACGTCCAGGCCCTCGACGTGGGAGCCGACACGATCGACGGAGTGCTGGCCCGGCTCTGATGGCCAAGCTCATGCTCCTCGACGGGAACTCGCTGGCCTACCGCGCCTTCTTCGCCCTGCCGACCACCCTGGCACTGGCCTCGGGACAGGTGACCAACGCGGTGTACGGGTTCACGTCGATGCTCATCAACCTGCTGAAGGACCACACCCCCGACCAGATCGCGGTCGCCTTCGACCGGCCCGAGCCGACCTTTCGCCATGAGCTGGTCGCCGACTACAAGGCGGGCCGGGAGGCGGCGCCCGACATCCTGCGCCAGCAGATGGGGCTGGTCCGCCAGGTGGTCGAGACCCTCAAGATCCCCCTCGTCGAGAAGGCCGGCTTCGAAGCCGACGACGTGATCGCCACCCTGGCCACCGAGGCGCGCGACCGGGGCGACGACGTGCTCATCGTCACCGGCGACCGCGACGCCTACCAGCTGGTCGAGGATCCCCTGGTGAGGGTGCTCTACAACATGCGGGGGGTCACGGACTACGCCCTCTACGACGAGGCCGGCATCAAGGAGAAGACAGGCGTCAGCCCGATCGACTACCCGCAGTACGCCGCCCTGCGGGGCGACACGTCGGACAACCTGCCCGGCGTGCCCGGCGTGGGGCCCAAGACGGCGGCCAAGCTGATCAACACCTACGGCGACCTCGACGGCGTCTTCGCCCACGTCGACAACAACACCCCGAAGCTGCGGGAGAGCCTGATCGCCCACGAGGCTCAGGTCCGCAGCAACGCCACCGCCACCCCGCTGGTGCGCGACGTCCCCCTGGAGGTCGACCTCGACAGCCTGCGCATGGGCCAGTGGGACCCCGACGAGGTGCGCAACCTCTTCCGCTTCCTGGAGTTCAACACCCTCTACCCCCGGTTCGTCGAGGCCACCGGCGCCGCCGCCCCGCCGCCCGCGGCCACCGAGAAGCTGGAGGTGACCGTCCGCCCGGTCACGACCCGGGAGGAGGCCGAGAAGCTGGTCGCCGGCTCGCTCAGCCTGGCCGCGGCCTGGGAGGGCGAGGAAGGGCGGAGCGGCCTGCTGGGGCTGGCGGTCGTCCCCGAGGGCGCCGGCGCCGGCGCCCACTGGATCCCGGCCGACCTCCTGCCCGCCGACTTCGGGGAGTTCTCGGCCCACAAGGCCAAGGAGCTGATGCGGGCCCTCGACCTGCACGCCATCGACCTGCGGGGCCTCGACCTGGACACGGCCATCGCCGCCTACCTGCTCGACCCGGCCGAGACCCAGTACCTGCTGGAGGACCTGGCCACCAGGTTCCTGGGCATCGACATCACCTCGCCCGACGCCCCGCCTCCCGGCCAGCTCGACCTCTCCGGCACCGCCGCCGACCCGTCGGAGGACGCGGCCCGGCGGGCGGTGGCCGTGGCCCGCCTGGCCCCCGTGCTGGCCAAGGCGCTCGACGGCCGGGGCCTGCGCAAGCTCTACGACGACATCGAGCGGCCGTTGGTGCGGGTGCTGGCCCGCATGGAAAAGGTGGGCGTGCGGGTCGACGTCGACCTCCTCCGCCGCATCTACGACGGGCTGGTGGCCGAGGGCCGGCGCCTGGAGGAGGAGATCCAGGAGCTGTGCGGCTCCCGGTTCCTGGTCAACTCCACCCAGCAGCTGCGCAAGGTGCTGTTCGAGGACCTCGGCCTCCAGCCCCAGAAGAAGACCAAGACCGGCTACTCCACCGACGCGGCGTCGCTGGAGAAGCTCCGGGGGCTCCACCCCGTCATCGAGCCCCTCCTGCGCTACCGCGAGGTCGAGAAGCTCCGCTCGACCTACGGCGAGAGCCTGCTGGGTGAGGTGGCCGCCGACGGCCGCATCCACGCCTCGTTCAACCAGACCGTCGCCCGCACCGGCCGGCTCAGCTCCGACCGGCCGAACCTGCACAACATCCCGATCCGCACCGAGGAAGGCCGGCGCATCCGCCAGGCCTTCATCCCGGCCGACGGCTTCCGCTTCCTCGTCGCCGACTACAACCAGATCGAGCTGCGGGTGATCGCCCACCTGGCCCAGGACCCGGGCCTCATCCACGCCTTCGCCTCGGGCGAGGACATCCACCGGGCCACCGCCTCCCGGCTCTTCGCCGTCGACCCCTCCGCGGTCAGTGTCGCCCAGCGGTCCAAGGCCAAGATGGTCTCCTACGGGCTGGCCTACGGCATGGAGTCCTTCGGGCTGGGCCAGCGCCTCGGCATCCCCACCGAGGAGGCGGCCGAGATCCTCAACGCCTACTTCGCCGCCTTCCCGAGCGTGAAGGAGTACATGGAGCGGACGGTGGCCGAGGCCCGCGACCGGGGGTATACCGAGACCCTGTTCGGCCGGCGCCGCCAGCTGCCCGAGCTCCAGTCGGCGAACTACCGGGTGCGCCAGTCGGCCGAGCGCCAGGCCATGAACGCCGGCATCCAGGGCCTGGCCGCCGACATCTTCAAGGTCGCCCTCGTCCGCCTCGACCGGGGGCTGGAGGAGCAGGGCCGGGCCAGCCGGCTGGTGCTCCAGGTCCACGACGAGGTGATCGTCGAGGTCGACCCGACCGAGGAGCAGGCCGTCGCCGCCCTCACCCTGGAGGCCATGCGCGGCGCGGCCGACCTCTCCGTCCCCCTCGAGGTCAACCTCTCGTGGGGCCGGAGCTGGGCCGACGCCAAATCCTGAACTGGTGACAGATCTGGGGGTCCCGACCCCCGGATCTGTCACCAGTTCGGTTGGGGGACCCGGCTGGTAGCCTGGTATGTGCGGTGAAGCGCGACGGTCGTGCTCACCGAACCCCCGTCCGGAAAGAAGGCCGACCTACTCATGTCCGACCCGACCGCTTCCCCCGCTCCTGCTGACACTCCCCCCGCCGCCGGCGAGCCCGGCACCTTCAACGAGGCGGGTGAGTACACCTTCCGGAGCGTCGTGGACGACGACCTGGGCGGCATGTCCTTCGAGGAGGCGATCGACGGCACGATCGTCAACTTCGACGACGGCGACATCGTCACCGGCACCGTGGTCAAGGTCGACAAGGACGAGGTCCTCCTCGACATCGGCTTCAAGTCCGAGGGCGTGATCCCGGCCCGCGAGCTGTCGATCCGCCACGACGTCGACCCCAGCGAGATCGTCTCCCTCGGCGAGGAGATCGAGGCCCTCGTCCTCCAGAAGGAGGACAAGGAGGGCCGGCTGATCCTGTCCAAGAAGCGGGCCCAGTACGAGCGGGCCTGGGGCACGATCGAGCGGGTCAAGGAGGCCAACGGCGTGGTCTCGGGCCCGGTCATCGAGGTGGTCAAGGGCGGCCTGATCCTCGACATCGGCCTGCGGGGCTTCCTGCCCGCCTCCCTCGTGGAACTGCGGCGGGTCCGTGACCTGCAGCCTTACGTCGGCCGCAACCTCGAGGCCAAGATCATCGAGCTCGACAAGCATCGCAACAACGTGGTGCTGTCCCGCCGGGCCTGGCTGGAGGAGACCCAGAAGGAGCAGCGGGAGGACTTCCTCGAGAACCTCAAGCCGGGCGAGGTGCGCAAGGGCACCGTCTCCTCGGTCGTCAACTTCGGCGCGTTCGTCGACCTGGGCGGCATGGACGGCCTCGTGCACGTGTCCGAGCTGTCGTGGAAGCACGTCGACCACCCGGCGTCGGTGGTGCAGGTGGGCGACGAGATCGAGGTCCAGGTGCTCGAGGTCGACCTCGACCGCGAGCGGATCAGCCTGTCGCTCAAGGCCACCCAGCAGGACCCGTGGCAGGAGTTCGCCAACAACCACCGCGTCGGCGAGCTGGTCTACGGCCGGGTCACCAAGCTGGTCCCCTTCGGCGCCTTCGTGCAGGTCGGCGAGGGCATCGAGGGCCTGGTCCACATCTCGGAGATGGCCGCCCACCACGTCGACCTGCCCGAGCAGGTGGTCACGCCCGGCGAGGAGCTGTGGGTCAAGATCATCGACCTCGACCTCCAGCGGCGCCGGATCAGCCTCTCGATCAAGCAGGCCGCCGAGGGCGGTGTGGTGGCCGCCGAGTACCAGGAGGCATTCGGCGAGCACGCCTACGACGAGCACGGCAACTACATCGGCGAGTTCACCAACGTCGACTTCACCCCCGAGACCGAGGCCCAGGCGGCCTGGGCCGAGTACGCGGCCGAGCTCGGCGGCGCCCACGCCCCCGAGCCCGAGGCCGACCGGCCCGCCGAGGAACCGCCGACCTCGTAGCCGTTCCTGGGCCAGACTTCCCCGGTGATGCGCCGGGCACCGAAGCTGGAGTCGCTGTTCGTCGCCACGTTCGTCCTGTTCGGGTTCCGTCTCGGCGTGCGCCCGATCGGCGACAACTCCATGTTCACCCACCTCCGGACGGGGTTCGACATGGTCCGGGGCGGCGGCATCCCCCGGGAGGACCCGTACTCCTGGACGGCCCAGGGCACCGACTGGGTGGTCCAGAGCTGGTTGCCGGAGTGGACCTACGGCTGGGCCGACCGCCTCGGAGGCGTCCGGCTCGTCGTCCTCGAGCAGGCCGTGCTCATGGCCGGCCTGGCCTGGCTCATCCTGCGTCTGGCCCGGGCCGGCTCACCCTCGCGCACCGCGCTGTCGGGGCTCATCGTCGTCGGGATCGGCGCGGCCCACTGGGCGCCCCGGCCCCTGCTCTTCGGTCTCATCTGCATGGCGCTCACCGTGACGATCGTGGAGCGGCGGCGGACGACATGGCTGCTCGTCCCCGTGGTGTGGCTCTGGGTCCAGAGCCACGGCTCGTTCCCCCTCGGGCTGGCCTGGCTGGGCGCCAGGGCCGTCGGGGAGGCCCTCGACTGGCGGGGGTGGCCGCGTGACGCCATGTCGTACGTGGGTGCCTTCGTCGTCGGGCTGGTGGCCGCGGTGGCCAACCCCCTCGGTGCCCGCCTCCTGACCTTCCCGCTGTCCATCGGCGACAAGCGGGATACCTTCGAGCGGATCATCGAGTGGATGTCGCCCAACTTCCAGGCCGGGCCGAGCCGGGTGACGCTGGTCTTCCTGGTGCCCGCCCTCCTCCTGCTGTTCCGGGCCCGGCTGACGTGGCGCGACGTCGTGCCCGTGGTCGCGTTCATCGCCGCTGGTCTGCTCGCGGCGCGGAACCTGCCGGTGGCCGCCATCGTGCTGGCACCGGTCCTCGGGCGGATGCTGCGCCGGCCGGAGTCGGCACCGGTCCGCCGGGCGGAGACGAGCTCGCAGGAGCGGACCAACAGGGTGCTGGCGCTGACCCTGGCCGTGGCCTTCGTGCTGTTCGGGATGTCGATCTGGAATCGTCCGGCGCTGCGGCTCAGGAGCTACCCGGTGGCGGCCACCACCTTCCTTGAGGAGGAGGGCTTCCTGGCCGACACCCACCGGCTGGCCCACATGGACTTTGTCGGCAACTACCTGCAGCTGCGCTACGGAGACCGGGTCCGCGTGTTCATCGACGACCGGTACGACATGTACCCCGCGGACGTCTCCCGGGACTACCGCCGGCTCCAGCGGGCGACCAAAGAGGCGCTCCAGATCCTCGACGATCGGAGCGTGAGCGTGATTCTGTGGGACGACGACCAGCCGCTGACCAACCTGCTACGGGTCAGCGGGCGCTGGGAGGAGATCCATCGGTCGGACGACTGGGTGGTCCTCCGCCGCTCGGCCTGAGGGCGCTCGGGAACAGCCGCTCCGCCGTGCCGACGAAAAGAAGGAGGAGCGAGCTTTCGCTCGCTCCTCCTTGGGGCTGACCGGGGGGGAGGTCAGGGATCGTGTCGGCTGGTTCTCAGCCGGCGGCCTCGATGGAGGCGCCTACGTCGGAGAACTTCTGGGACGCCTGGTCGCCGAGGGTGGTCAGGGCGACAATGCAGACCACGGCGATGAGGGCCAGCAGGAGGGCGTACTCGACCAGGGCAGCGCCACGCTCGGTCTTGGTGAAACGGGCCTGCAGGTAGCGGATGATGTCCATGTGCATGTGATCTCCCCTTTTCGGGCTCGCCCCCGGACGAGGGGCTCACTGTGTTGGTCTTGGTATCGGCCGATCGCCTGGCCGGCTTTAGAGGTCCTTGGACCTTTCGTCGGCGGGCCTTCTGTCCCGTGCGGGGAGCAGGCTTGGCGGCTCGCTCCCCGCTCGGGCAAGAACCCGTCGGCTAGCCGGCGGCCTCGATGGAGGCGCCGACGTCGGTGAACTTCTGGGCCGCCTGGTCGCCCAGGGTGGTCAGGGCCACGATGCAGACCACGGCGATGAGGGCAAGCAGGAGGGCGTACTCGACCAGGGCGGCACCGCGCTCGGTCTTGGCGAAGCGGGCCTGGAGGTAGCTGAGGAACTGGGCGTGCATGGTGTTCGGTCCTTCTGATTCCGCCCCGGGGCCGGGGCTTGGTTGCTGCATAGATATCGGGCGGCGGGCCGAGGAACTTGATGGGTCGTTCGACCCGGTCCTCGGGATCCAGCCTCGAACGCGCCAGAGGAGCGTCCCCTCGTCTCTCTTTTCCCCAAGACCCTCGCGTGGACAAAGACGAAGATCGGGCAACTCCTTCGCAAGCAAATAGCGCCTTGAGGCCATTCTCGCCGGGCCCCGGACGCGCCAAGGGAGCGAGCCGAAGCTCGCTCCCTTGGTGGTTGTTGCCCGGTTGTGAGGTGACTAGCCGGCGGCCTCGATGGAAGCGCCGACGTCGGTGAACTTCTCGGCCGCCTGGTCACCCAGGGTGGTCAGGGCCACGATGCACACCACGGCGATGAGGGCCAGGAGGAGGGCGTACTCGACCAGAGCCGCACCACGCTCGTTCTTGGCGAAGCGAGCCTGCATGTAGGTAACGATGTCGGTGAACATGATGTCTTTGCGTCCCCTTCGTTGGACTTGGCTGCCCCTTTCCGGGGGCGGTTGGTGATGTTTGATGTATCGGTCCCCGCTTCTGGGCCTTGATGGGTCATTTGACCCAACCATGACCGGCTGTGGTAGCCGTTGCGCCGGGCCCCGGACGCGCCAAGGGAGCGAGCCGAAGCTCGCTCCCTTGGTGGTTGTTGCCCGGTTGTGAGGTGACTAGCCGGCGGCCTCGATGGAAGCGCCGACGTCGGTGAACTTCTCGGCCGCCTGGTCACCCAGGGTGGTCAGGGCCACGATGCACACCACGGCGATGAGGGCCAGGAGGAGGGCGTACTCGACCAGAGCCGCACCACGCTCGTTCTTGGCGAAGCGAGCCTGCATGTAGGTAACGATGTCGGTGAACATGATGTCTTTGCGTCCCCTTCGTTGGACTTGGCTGCCCCTTTCCGGGGGCGGTTAGTGATGTTTGATGTATCGACATTTGTGGCCGGGGCTTGATGGGCTATTCGGCCCAACATCCGCCCAATGCCGCCCCAACGCCGCCCGGGGCCTTTCGGACCTGACCCGGACGCACAGAGGAGCGAGCCGAAGCTCGCTCCTCTGCTCTGTGGGATGGATCTGCGGCCTTCGGCGGCCGTTAGCCGGCAGCGTCGATGGAAGCGCCGACATCGGTGAGCTTCTGGGCCGCCTGATCACCAGCTCCTCGCCCTCATCGCGTGGTGTCCATGTACCTCGGTGGCCTGGGTGGAGCTTGTGGGCCGTTCGACTCCATTGCCGGCGGGTGGAACCGGCGGCGAGGAGGATCAGCCACCTGCGGCGGCGATGGAGTTGCCGACGACGGAGAACTTCTCGGCCGACTCCGATCCGAGCGTGCTGATGGCCAGGATGCACACGATCGAGATGAGCGCGAGGAGTAGTGCGTACTCGAGGAGAGCAGCGCCCCGCTGGTCCTTGAGAAACCCCGCCAGTGGGGAGCCAAGAATGTGCATGTCCGTCGAATCCTCCTAGGGTGCCCCACGGGTGTGAGGTGCATTTGGTACCCCCGCAGGTAGTGCGGATGTACTGGGTCGTTCGGCCTATCGGCAACGACCCGCCAAAGCTTGAGCCCCAGGAGGAGGGGTCAGCTCAGGCGGATGATCCCCATCCGCACGGCCCGGAGGACGGCCTGCGTGCGGTCGCGCGCGTCGAGCTTGGCGTAGATCGACGCCAGGTGGTTCTTGACGGTCTTGACGCTGATGAAGAGGGCGGCGGCCACCTCGGGCAGCGAGAGCCCGTCGGCGACCAGCTGGAGGACTTCCTCCTCGCGGGCGCTGATGATCGGCGTGTCGCCGTTGGTGCCCCGCTGGGTGCGCTTGACGTCGGCCAGCATTGAGGTGGCCAGGCCGGGGGAGAGCACGCTCTCGCCGCTGGCCGCCACGTGGACCGCGGCCACCACCTCGTCCATGGAGCAGTCCTTGACCAGGTAGCCGATGGCGCCGGCCTGGATGGCCTTGGCCATCACGTCGCCGTCGGCGTGCATGGTGAGCATCACCACCTGCGACGAGGGGACGACGCGCGTGATCTGGCGGGTGGCCTCCACGCCGTCGAGGGCGGGCATGGAGACGTCCATCAGGACGACGTCCGGCTGGAGCTGTTGGGCAAGGCGTACCGCCTCGGCGCCGTCGGCGGCCTCGCCCACGACGTCGAAGCCTGACTCCTCGAGGGAGCGGCGCAAGCTGTCTCGAAGCATGCGGTGGTCGTCAGCAAGGAGCAGACGGGTCACGAGGCGGTCACCCTTTCGACGCGACACTCGACAACGGTGCCGACGAACGGCTCGGAATCGATCTCCAGCCGTGCACCTATGGCATCGGCGCGCTCCCGCATGCCCTTTAGCCCGTAGCTGCCGGGGCCCGAGGCCGCGGCGGGGTCGAACCCCCGCCCGTCGTCGGCCACGGTCAGCACGCCGACGTCGCCGTCACACTGCCATCGCACCCGGAGGTGCTGGGCCCGGGCGTGGTGCTCGACGTTGCTCACCGCCTCGTGGGCGAGGCGCCAGAGCTCCCGTTCCTGGACGAGGGCCAGGCGACCCGTCGCCTCGTAGCGGAAGTCCACGTCGAAGTCGGCTCGCGCCCCCACCCGTTCGAGGAACTCCTCGAGGGTCTCGACCAGGCCCCGGGCGTCGGTCACATCGGTCCGCAGGTCGCAGAGGGTGTCGCGGACCTCGGTCAGCACGCCGCGCACCTCTGTGCGCAGGACATTGAGCTCCTCGCGCATCTTCTGCTCCCGGGCCATGCCCGCCAGCCGGTCCAGCTTGAAGGCCAGGAAGGCCAGCGACTGGCCCACGCTGTCGTGCATGTCGCGGGCGATGCGCACCCGTTCCTCGTCGGCGCCGATGGCCCGCAGCCGGGCGAACCACCTGGCGTTGTCGATGGCCAGCGCCGCCGGTTCCACGAAGGCGTCGAGGATCCGGAGGTCGCGGCGGCCGTAGAAGCCGGGCTCGTGCTGCTCGATGGCGATGAGGCCCAGCAGGGCCCCCCGGGCCCGGAGGGGGGCGTAGAGCCCGGAACGGGACAGGATCTCGGGCCCGAGGCCCTCGCCCGGGCTGAGGCTCACGACCAGCGAGGCCACGCTGCTGGTCGTCGCGTCGGCGAGGGGGCGGGGCAGCTCGCTCCGCTTCAGGAGGTGGGGGAGGGCGGCGCCTTCGGAGGCGCCGACGGTCCAGGAGCCCGTGGCCTCGTCGTGGAGGAGGACGGCGGCCACGTCGCAGTCGATCAGACCCCGGAGGCGGGTGATGGTGGACTCGAGGACCTGCTTGAGGTCGAGCGAGGCGGGCAGGGTCTGGGCCACCCGGTGGAGCGAGACGAGGAGCTCGTTGGCCTCGGCCAGCTGGCTCATGCGGTCGAGGGCGAGCGTGTGCTGTTCCTGGGCCTGGCCGGACAGCCGGCGGGCGTACCCGGCCAGCAGGGCCACCAGCAGCAGGACGGTGGCCCACTGGCCGGTGGTCCGGAAGCTCTCCAGGGCCAGGCCGTCGTAGCCCAGGTGGTAGGTGGCGGCGACCGCGGCGATGACCACGCCGGCGGCCCGTGCCGCCGAGGCGAAGCCTTCGACGAAGCCGAAGGCCATCACCCCGCCGAGCAGGCAGACGGCGAACGGTGAGCCCCAGGCACCGGTGGCGACGACGGCGGCGACGTCGATCACCAGCTCGCCGATGGCCTCGGCCCGGGCCTGGCCGTCCTCGCGCGTGCGGTTGTCCGACTGCCAGACGGCGACGGCGGCGAGACCGAGGGCGCACGCGCCGACCGTCGCCGACATCTCCCCGGAGATGGCGGCGATCACCAGGCCCAGGGCGAGCGTCACCCACCTGACGCCGGCGCCGAGCGACGTCAGGGGGGTGGCGAGGACCGCCGGCAGGGAGGGGACCGACGGCGTGCCCTGCATCGCTTCTATTTGAAGGCTTGCGAGATGCCCGCCGCGGCCGGCCCGAGAACCACGACCATGATGGCGGGGAACACGAAGCCCACGAGCGGGAACAGCATCTTGACGGGCAGCTTGGCCGCCTTCTCCCGGGCCCACTGCCGCCGCTTGTTTCGCATCTCGACGGACTGCGTCTTGAGGACGCGGCCGATCGGGATCCCCAGGGCGTCGGCCTGCAACAGGGCCAGCACGAAGTTCGACAGCTCCGGCACCTCGGTGCGGCGCTTCAGGTTCTGGAAGGCGTCCCGGCGGGGAAGGCCCAGCTCCATCTCGTGCAGCGTGCGGGAGAACTCCTCGGCCAGCGGGGAGGTGAAGTGCTGGCAGACGATCTCCAGGGCGCCCTCGAAGCCCATGCCGGCCTCCACCGAGATGGCGAGGAGGTCGAGGGTGTCGGGGAGATCCTTGAGGATGGCGCCCTGGCGCTCGGTCACCTTCTTGCTCAGCCACGAGGCCGGGAGGCACCAGCCGATGACCGGGCCCAGGATGAGCATCATGATCCCGATGCGGGGGGCGGGCTGGGCGAGGATCAGGTACCCGAGGGAACCGACGGTGAGCAGCCCGGTGGCCGCGGCCTGGGCGATGACGAACTCCTCGGCCCGCATGGAGGCGCTGAGCCCGGAGAGCAGCAGCTTGCGGTGGGTGCGCTCCAGGTACTCGCTCGGCGTGAACCGGGTGACGCTCTTGAGCGCCTTGCCGCTGAAGGGCTTGACCACCCGCACCCAGAAGGGCTCGGCCAGCTTGGCCTCGAACTCGTCGATCGGGCCGCGTGCCCCCTCGTCGAGGTCGTGGAAGTACTCGGCCACGTTGAACGCCGGGCGGCGTCCCCGGGCCACGCCGACGGCGGCCAGGCCGGCGCCGAGCACCGTGAACGTGATGGCGAGGATGCTGAGGGAGTTCATGTCACACCTCGATCTTGCACATGCGGAAGATGATGACGGAGCCGAAGGCCATGAGCAGCGCCGTCCCGGCCAGGACCACCAGGCCCCATCCCTGGAACATCGGCTGCATGTAGCCCGGACTCACGACCTGGATGGCGAGGAACATGAACGGCGCCAGGGCGGTGAGCACGTAGGCCGAGATCCGGCCTTCCGCGGTCAGCACGGCGACGTCGCGGCGGACCTCCTCGCGGGCCCTGATGAAGTCGGCCAGCGTGTGCAGCAGGTCGGCCAGCCGGCCACCCACCGTCTGCTGGATGCGGATGGCCTGGACCACCCAGTCGAGGTCACGGACGTCGAGGCGCTTGGCCATGCGGCTCAGGGCGTCGACCACCGGGTCGCCCAAGCGGGTCTCGGCGATGACCCGGGCGAACTCCTCGGAGATCGGCGGCTCGGCCTCCTCGGTCATCATCTGGATGGCCCGGAGGAAGGTGTGGCCGGCGGACAGCGAGGAGGCGATCAGGGTGAGGGCGTCGGGGAGGGCGGCCTCGAAGGCCTTCTTGCGCTTGGCGATCCGGCGGCGGACGAACGCGGCGGCGGCCATGGGGCCGACGCCCAGCCCGACCACGGCGAACAGCCACACGCCGGTGACCCCGTAGAGCACGGCGGCCAGGGCGAAGGTGGCGCCGCCGGCGGTGACCACGTACTCGCCCGGGCGCATCGGGATGCGGGCCCGCTCGAGGGCGGCTCGCATGTCGCCCTTCTCGTCGAACTGGTCGACCATCTTGCCGGCGATGCCGATCGTGCTCTCGACCAGCGGGCTGTAGCCCTCGCTCAGGGCCTCCGGGCGGACGTCGCGCTCGCCGAAGGGCAGCTCGAGGATCTCGGCCAGGGCCTTCTCGCGCTCCCGGACCCGGAAGAGCAGGCCGCCGGTGATGAGGGCCAGACCGCCGCCGACGGCGAGCATGGCGAAGATGCCGGCGTTCACCGGGCACGCTCCGCGGTGGCGAGCTTCGACACGTTCGGGACACGGGTGTTGCGCAGGCGGGACACCGGCGCGGGGGGCGCCGAGGTCGGGGCCCGGAACGCCTTGGCCGGGATCTCGATGCCGTTCTCGGCCAGCTTGTCGAGGAACTTGGGACGGAGGCCGGTGGCCACCAGCTCACCCGGGATGCGGCCGTTCTCGGCCCGGGGGTACTGCTTGTACTTGAAGATCTCCTGGAGGAGGATCGTGTCGCCCTCCATGCCCTGCAGCTCGGTGACCGACGTGACGACGCGGCGGCCGTCGGGCATGCGGTCGAGGTGCATGATCAGGTGCAGGGCGGAGTTGATCTGCTCCCGGATGGCCTTGACCGGCAGCTCGTAGCCGGCCATCAGCGTCATGGTCTCGAGGCGGCTCAGGGCGTCCCGGGGGCCGTTGCTGTGGACGGTGGTCATCGAGCCCTCGTGACCGGTGTTCATGGCCGAGAGCATGTCGAGGGCCTCGGCCCCACGAACCTCACCGACGATGATGCGGTCGGGGCGCATACGCAGGGCGTTGCGGACGAGGTCGCGGATCCTGACCTCGCCGGCGCCTTCCGCGTTCGGCGGGCGGGCCTCCAGGCTCAGGACGTGGGACTGCTGGAGCTGGAGTTCGGCGGCGTCCTCGATGGTGACGATGCGCTCACCCTCGGGGATGAACGACGAGAGGACGTTGAGGTTCGTCGTCTTCCCGGTGCCGGTACCGCCGGAGACCAGGATGTTGAGCTTGCCCCGGACGCAGGCCTCCATCACCACCGAGAGGTCGAGGGTGAAGGTGCCGAAGTTGATGAGGTCCTTCACCGTGTAGGGGTCCGCCGCGAACTTCCGGATGGTGAGGATCGGGCCGTGGATGGCCAGGGGGGGCAGGATGGCGTTGACACGGGAGCCGTCGGGGAGGCGGGCGTCGACCATGGGCGACGCCTCGTCGATCCGCCGGCCGACCCCGGCGACGATCTTCTCGATCACGTGCCGGTACTGCTGGTCGTCGGTGAACGTCGAGCCGGTCCGGTGGAGCTTGCCGTCGCGCTCGATCCAGACGTCGTCGTAGCTGTTGCACATGATTTCTGTGACCGACGTGTCGGCCAGCAGGGGGTCGAGCGGCCCGTAGCCCAGGGTGTCGGAGATCATCTCCTGCACGAACGACCGGCGCTCGCGGGGCGAGACCTTCACGTCCTCTCGCTGGAGGATCTTGTCGAGGGCGGTCTTGACCTCGGCGGTCAGCGCCGTCTCGGACAGTCCGGTGGCCTTGGGGGCGACCTCGGCCAGCACGAGCTCGCGCACCTTGCGCTTCGAGGCGTGCCAGCTGGCGGCCGAGGACGACCCACGGGCCCGGGTGGTGCCGGCGGTGACCGGGGGGCGGGACGCCTGCCGCCGGGCGACGCCGGGCGGCTGTGACCGGCTGGCGGAGGCGCTGGCCTCCTGCTCCTCGAGCGCAGCCAGCTTGTCGGAGAGCTTCACGTTGTCCTCCTACGCGTGGGACGGGGACGGGCGGAACATGCGGGCGAAGAGCCCACGCCGCTTGGGCTCCTCGGCGAAGCCCGCCGCAGCGCGGCTGGCCTCGGGGAGCAGGGGGCTCATGCCGGCGGCCATGCGACGGCTGACGTCGGCGGTCGGGGCGAACGCCAGCACCGGGGTGCCCACGTTCACCGACTTGGTGACCTCCTTGGCGTAGGGGAGCACCGAGGTGAATCCCTGCGGGAAGAGGCGGGTGACCTGCTCGACGTCGAGGCCGACGTCGCGCTCGGCCTTGTTCAGGATCAGCTTGACGTTGTCCGACGGGATCTTCAGCTTCTCGAGGGTGTTCAGGAACACCCCCATGTGACGGACGCTCGGCAGGTCGAGGGTGGCCATGACGTAGAGCTGGTTCGACATGTCGAAGGCGGCCAGCACGATCTCGGTGAGGGCGGCCGGCGTGTCGACGATCACGTAGTCGAACTTCTGCCGGGCGGCCTCGATGATGCGCTGCACGTCGGTGGGGTGGATCCGGTCGGCGTCCGAGGGGTCCTTGGGCGCCGGGAGGACCGTGACCCCGGAGTCGTGGGAGACCACGTACTCCTCGATGTGGGTGGCCAGGTCGACCTCGTCGATGTCCTCCCGGGAGAGGGCGTCGGAGATGGTGAACCGGGGCCGCAGCCGGAGGGCGGTCGAGACCTCGCCGAACTGCAGGTCGAGGTCGATGATGCAGGTCCGCTTCCCGGTGTGCTGGTGGAGGTAGTAGGCCAGGTTGGTGGCGTAGAACGTCTTGCCGCAGCCGCCGGTGGCCGAGGAGACGGTGAAGACCGTGCCCAGGTTGGCGACGGGAGCGCTGGCCGAGGCGCTGGGCGCCTGCTCGGCCGGTTGGGTCCGGCTGAGGGCGACGGCCCGCTCGACGGCGTCGTGGAGGTTCTTGTCGGCGACCGGTAGCTGGAGCAGGTCCATGGCGCCCGTCCGGATGATGTCCCTGAGGGTGGCATCCGGCCGCTTGTTGAAGGCGAGCACCAGGCTGGTGGTCGGCGTCTCGTCGTGGATGGCCTGCAGCGCCGACAGCCCGGTCTTGGTGCTCAGGCTGGGGCCGGCGATCAGGACGTCGAACGGGCCACCGGAGGTGATGGCCTCCTCCACGGCGGTCGCCCTCTCGCAGGCCACGACCTCGGGCCGGGGGCGCAGCTCGGAAGCCACGCCCCGGACCTGATCGGCCAGGCTCCCGTCCTTCTCCAGGACGAGGATCTTGGGGTTGCGCACGATGGAATCTCCTCTATTCGGGCTTCAGGTACTCGGGCTTCAGGTCAGAACTGCCGCAGGGCGTCGACGATGCTCGAGCCAGGCGTGGCGCCGACCGGCGGGGCGTCCTTGGAGACGAGCGAGAAGTACAGCTGCTCGAAGGTGCTGAGGTAGATGAGGCGCTCGGCCTCGGCCGCGGTGACGGCGAGCAGGTACACCAGGCCGGTGCCGCCGGGCTGGCCCTGGGCGGCGGCGAGCGTGGCGCCGTTGACGTTCAGGATCTCGGTGTTCTGGAGGATGAGGTGCGAGGCGCCCTGGGGGTTCTTGGGGTCGGACCCCGGCTTGATGACGCCGTAGATGTTGATGTGGTCGCCGGCGCCGGCGAACCCGGCCACGCCGGGCACGTTGGCCAGCTGCAGGGCGAGTGCGGTCTTCCCCTCGGGGATCTTCAGCGTCCCGATGCGGGTCTGGGCCTGCTGGAACTGGTCCAGGGTCAGGACCTGGCCCTCGGCCACACCAAGGGTGACGGTCTTGCCGGCCAGCTGCGACGCGTCACTGATGGCGGTCGCCGGCTTGGCCGTGGCGTCCACGGCCTTGGTCTTGAGCATGCCCTGGGTCACGATGTTGGTCCCGGTCGTGCCCGCAGGGATGGGCTTGGCCGCGACCAGCACCGACACCTTGTTGGCCGAGCTGGATACGCCGTCATCGCTGCTGCGGACGACGAGGTACGTGGCTGCCGCGCCGACGATGAAGACGGCAAGGCCGAGGGTCACGATCAGGTTCGAGCGCTTTCCCATGTTGGAGATCTCCGGTCTGTCGAGTTGATGGATTCGGTCCGACACCCGCGCCGGGTGGTCGCCCAGAGAGGTTTTCGGCGGGGGGAGGCCGGACCTGTAGCCGGAATTTGGGTCATTCGACCTAAAGAAAAGGGTCTTTCGCACCGATAGGACGTGTGACCTACCGCAACCCCGAGGGATGGAGCACGCGTGACCCGACAGAACTCCCTGCCGCGGGCAGGGGCACGCCGGCGGCGAGGACGCCGCAACGAGGCCGGAGCGGCCCTCGTGGAGTTCGCGCTCGTCGTCGGCCTGTTCGTGATGATCCTGTACGGGCTCATCTACTTCGGCATGGCCCTGGCCACCAAGCAGCGGGTCACCAACGCCGCGGCGGAGGGCGCCCGGTCCGCGGTGGGCGCCGCCTCGGCCGCCGATGCCCAGACCGCGGCCACCAACCGGGTGCAGTCGCTGCTCGGCGCCCCGAACGGCCGGTACACCGTCACGCCGGTGGCCGCCCCCTGCGTCGCGGCGGCCACCAACGGCCCCCAGTGCATCACGGTGACGATCAGCTGGGACTGGGAGAACCACCCGGCGGTGCCCGCCGCCCCCGGCCTGCGCCTCGCACCGGTGGACGCGCTCGGGTCCACCGCAGTCGTCCAGTACTCGGGCTGAGGCCCGTCCCGACCCTCAGAGGAGAACCTCGGTGATCCACCGAAAGTCACGGCAGCAGGACGAGCGCGGGTCGATCCTCGTACTGTCGACGGTTGGGCTCGTCATCGCCCTCATCTTCGGCGGCCTGGCCGTCGACCTGGGCTTCCTCGCCCAGGAGGCCCGCCGGAACCAGAAGGTGGCCGACATGGCCGCCCTGGACGCCGTCCGCATGTTGCCGAGCGACCCCACCACCGCAGCCATCGAGAGCGCGGCGCGCAACGACTTCCTTGACACGGCCAACATCCTCACGGAGTGGGGCCCGACCAAGGCGGGCCCGTGGTCGTCCGACCCCGCCGCCCTGGGCACGGCCGAGGCGGTTCGGGTGACGATCAGCTCGATCCACGACAACCAGTTCCCGTTCCTGACCGACGGCCAGAACGTCGTCCGGCGGGCGATCGCCGAGAAGCGCGACATCGCCGGGTTCACCCTCGGGTCGTCGCTGGTGAACTTCAACTCGTCCACGTCGACGCTGCTCAACCCGATCATGAGCCGCTGGCTGGGCGGCAACGTGAGCACCTCGCTGCTGGGTTGGCAGGGCCTGGCGTCGAGCAACGTGACCCTCGAGGCGCTCCGCTGGGAGCTGGCGAACATGGGCTTCACCGTGGGCAGCGTGGACGAGATGCTGGACACCGACCTGACCCTCGCCCAGTTCTACCAAGCGACCGCACAGGCGATGGTCCGCAACGGGGACACCGTCAACGCCGGCGTCCTCGGCGCCATCGGGGCGCAGGCCAATAGTACGGCCACCTTCAAGCTGGGCGAGATGGTCACTATCGGCCAGGGCGGGTCGAGCTCGGCGGCCAGCGCCCAGATGAACGTCTTCCAGCTGGTCACCGGCTCGGCGACGGCGGTCAACGGTGAGAACCTCATTACCGTCGACAACGTCGGCATCAGCGTCCCGAACGTCGCCCGGACGTCGCTGAGCCTGCGGGTGATCGAGGGGCCGAAGTTCTACATCGGGCCGGCGGGCACCGGGCCGCACGTGACGACGGGCCAGATAACGATGACGCTGACCGCGGAGATCAACGCAGAGGTCCAGGTCCTCCTCAGCCTGCTCAAGGTCACGGGGTCGACGGCGATCGATCTGATTGGGGCGGGGGCCACGGGCACGCTGAAGACGGTCGAGTGCCCCTCGAAGAACATCGTCGTCACCGCCGACCCGACTGCGATCAGCGCCTCGACCAAGACCACGAGACTGCGGGTGACGACGCTCGGCCTCCTGCACCTCCTCGACGTCGACGTCACGACCTCCCGCCAGGCCATCGACGGCCCCGCCCAGGACCTGACGTTCCTCTACGACTCAGAGTTCAATCCGCCAAATGAAGTCTCCAAGCACGTGGGGTCACAGCCGATCGGCCTCGAGGCGTTGACGAACACCTCTGGCAATGCGGTCAACGTCAACCTCCTGAACCTGCTGACGGTCGGGTTGGGCTCCGGGGCCGTCACCAGCGCCGTCGTGGCCCTGGTCGACACGATCATCGGCGACATCGACGAGAGCATCCTCACGCCGCTCCTGAGCGCCCTCGGGCTCGACGTGGGTGGCGCTGACGTCACCGCCATGGGGTACGACCCCAGCACCGGTCGCGCCCTGCCTGCGTGCGGGCTTCCCACGCTGGCCGGCTGATCCACTCATAGCCCGCATCACTGCCGTACGGGATCGTCCGTACGGCAGCGGCGCGCCCGCTGTCATTTCCCTTTACGTGCGGGGCGGAGTGCGTCTGACCTGCTCCGTAGTCGAAATGACGCTACCAAATAGATCTAAAATGCCGCTCAACTTTTCCCGGCTGGGTGCCGACCCATACGGCAGTTCCATCACCGAGAAAGGCAAGCAATAGCAATGATTCGTAGTCGTTCCATCCTGGCCACCGCCGCCCTTGCCACCGTCGCCCTGCTCGTGTCGAGCGGCGCCGCCTCCGCGCACACGGTCTTCGACACCGGGAGCATGATCACTGTCAAGGGTGAGACCCGGGCGGTCAAGCTCGACATCGGCGGCGACGCCTTCGTCTCCCTGAACAAGGTCTCCGACCCCGGCGTGCAGGTCAGGGTGGTCTCGGCCGACACCGACGCGTCGGTCTCCATGCGCATCAACGCCCCTGGTGAGAACGGCTGCAGCGCAGAGGACGACGTCCTCAAGGGCACGCTGAACCGCACGATCACCGTCCGGGACGGTGTGTGGGCCGAGCTCTACGTCAAGGTCTGGTACACCACGACCACCCCGGCCGGGCTCTCGTGGGTCACCGTCCTCGAGCCCTTCGGCCCGAGCGGCATGCCGGTAACCGGGCTCGGCCTGTTCGTAGAAGGCGTGCCGGTCGGCATCTGCGTCGCCTGACACCCCCCTAGCCCCACCGAGCAGCGCACCGGGTATGCCCCGGTGCGCTGTCCCTTCTTTCGCGCTAGTCGCAAGTGGCACGTAGCTGACCAAGACAGCTATTGAAGGCGACCCGCCCCTGGGCTAAAGAGGTTCCGAAGACCTTCGAACAGGGAAGCTCGGTCGGAGTGAGTCGCTGCACCTTCGTGTGGGCCCATGGGCTGAACAGCTGTATGGCGCATGAGGACGAGCTGGGTCTCTTCGACTGGTCCTGCGCCGAGGACGTGGCGAAGGTGGTGCGGTACGACGCCCGGGGCCACGGCGGCTGCGAGTGCGGCCACTTCGAGGACCGGGCCTACCGCTGGTCGTCGCTGGTCGACGACATGCTCCGGGCGCCGGGCCACCAGGGCCCCTTCGTTGCCGGAGGCGCCTCGATGGGCGCCGCCACCGCCCTCTACGCCGCGGTGCGGGCGCCCCGGCGCATCCAGGGCCTGGTGGTGGTCACCCCCCCCTCGGCGTGGGAGACGAGGTCGGCCCAGGCCAAGGTGTACGAGGCCGCGGCCCGGCTGGTCGAGCGCCGGGGGATGCCCGGCTACGTCAAGGCCATCCAGGCCGTCGGGCAGCCCCGGATACTCGACGAGGAGCTTCCTGAGGCCCGGACCATCTGGCTGCGCCACCTCCGGCGGATGAACGAGAAGGTCATGCCGTCGATCCTGCGGGGCGCGGCGTCGTCCGACCTACCCAGCCGGGAGGAGATCCACAACGTCGTCGTCCCCACCCTGATCCTCGCCTGGAGTGGCGACCCCGCCCACCCGGTCTCCACGGCCGAGACCCTGGCCGAGCTCATGGCCATGAGCGAGCTGCACGTGGCCGACGATCTGGCCGCCGTCCGCCGCTGGCCCGAGCTGGTCCGCGAGTTCCTGGGCGGCATCTGCCAGTGGGAGGAGCCCGCCGAGGCCTGACAGGCTGTCCGCGTGCTCTCCGGGCGGTGAGCCGGCCTCAAGTCCCGCTCGGGCCCCGTCGATCCAAGACGGACACGGTGCCAGGCGGCGGCACCCGGCATGGGAGGTGAGATGGCCCGGGGCCTCAGAGGACGTTCCCGTCCTCTCTCGGCGGCTCGTGCGGGGAGCCTCGTCCTCGGATGCCTGCTCGCCCTCGGGGCGCCCGTCCCGAACGCCGCGGTCTGGCAGTGGTACGACGAGCAGCTCCGCACCAGGGGATGGGACCGCCGCCCCCAGGTGAGTGCCAGCCACGCCGAGTTCACCCGGCAGGTGGGCGGGCGCCGGCACACGATCGACGTGGAGGCCGGATCGGACGAGGCCACGCCCGACGCCGAGCTATCCGTGCATTCCACCATCGGCTACGCCGACGACTGGCGGCCCGGCTAGCCCGGGTGAGATGGCCCTGGGTCTCAGAGGACGTTCCCGTCCTGCATCGGCGGCTTGTGCGGGGAGCGCCGATGCCCCGTTGATGGTCGGGCGGCGGCAGCGGGCCCTTCGGATGCAACCGAGACCTACCGGCAGCGGCGCGACGAGGAACGCGCCCGGAGCGTCGATGGCTCGGACCTCTCTCATCCGGCGCGGCTCAGCCTGCGGTACACCCTGGTCGAGCCCGTGCACGTTCCGTCGGATAGTGGGCGACCGCCTGCACCATCAGCCACGCCGACTGAACTGACCGCTCCGGCGACTACTCGGGGATCGGCGCGGCCCGGAGGAAGCCGACCATGTCCTCGGAGCGGTACAGGTTGTGGGTGGTGGGGTGCTGGGGCGACTTGCCGACCACGGTGCCGTCGTCCAGCTCGCCCCAGAACCCCTCGTAGACCTGCCCGGCCCGGTGCGGGTCCTTGATGTAGTGCTTCACCATCTTGGTGACCTGCATCCCCGAGGCCCGCCACGCCGGCTCGTCGAGGAACAGGACCACCCGGGGTTGGAAGACCGTGAGGGCCTGGGGCAGCCGGTTGGGGTCGTCGCCGACGTGGAGGAGGGTGGTGAGGGTCAGCGACTCCCCGAGGCTCCAGGTGGGGTTGCGCAGGCGGAACAGCTCGAGGGTCCACCGCCGGATCTCGGTCCAGAAGCCGAGGGGGTCCGGGTAGAAGAAGTTCTCGTTGACGTCGCCAAGGCTGAGCGGCTGCTCCTTCCAGTCCAGCACCTGGTCCCGCCAGACGGGCGCCTTGGTGGTGACGAACAGCAGCCAGGCGTTGAGCGATCCGGGGGAGTTCGGCGGCCAGTCCTTCACCCGGTCGGCCAGGGCGTTGCGGGCCCGCCGCCCCTGCGCTCGGGCCGCGCTCAGCCGCTCGTCGGCCCGGGGGGAGAAGAGGCGCTGATCGAGTTTGATAGCCCGATGATACGGTCCACCCCCGACATGCTCGTGGCCGGGCTGACTGGGGGCATCGGGTCGGGCAAGTCGACGGTGGCGGCTCTGCTGGCCGAGCGGGGGGCGGTGGTGGTCGACGCCGACCGCCTGGCGCGGGACGCTGTCGAGGTGGGGACGCCCGGCTACCGGGCCGTGGTCGAGCGGTTCGGGCCATCGGTCGTGGCCCCGGACGGGTCGCTCGACCGGGCCGCCCTGGCCGGCCTCGTGTTCGAGGACCCCGCGGCCCTGGCCGACCTGAACGCCATCGTCCACCCGATCGTCCGGGCCGCGATCGCCCGGCGGGTGGCCGAGCTCGAGGGCACCGACGCCGTCGTCGTCCTCGAGATCCCCCTGCTGGTGGAGTCGAAGCGGACGTACGGGGCGTCGGTCGTGCTGGTCGTCGACTGCCCGGAGGACGTCGCCCTGCGCCGCCTCGTCGGCCGAGGCATGGACGAGGCCGACGCCCGCCGCCGCATGGCGGCCCAGGTGTCCCGGGCCGACCGCCTGGCCGTGGCCGACGTGGTCATCGACAACTCGGGGACGCCGGCTCAGCTGGAGAACAGCGTCGACGAGCTGTGGGCGCGGTTCACGGATCGCCGGCAACCCCGAGATGGAGACCGGCCGGATTAGGGCCGCAGGCCCGTGTTCGCCGAAGCCTGGGCGCCGGGGGCGGGGGTCTCCGTTGCCGGGCCCTGGCCGGCGGGCGCCGGCGTGGTGACGGGCGGCTGGCCGGGACTGACCGTCACCGGGACGGACGCGGCGGGACCGCTGACCGGTGGCCTCGCGCCCGGCCCGGTGGTCGGTGGCCCAGGGATCCCGGGGGCCACGGGGGTCACGGGGCGCGTCCCCGGTTGCGGCGCGGCGGCGGGAAGCGACGCCGGCGGCCCCTGCGGCAGGTCGCCGGAGATGCCCGGAGCACCGGTGGCCGGCGAGGCCGGCGTCAGGCTCTCCCCGGCGCCGTGGGGCGGCGGCGTGGAGGAGAGGGCGGGCGGCGCCGTGACCGGCGCTCTCGAACCGGCGGGGTCTCCGGGGGACTCCGGGAGCGGCGTGGGGAACTCGAACGGGGTGACCGCCTCGACCATGCGGAGCACCGCCTGATGGACCGGCGCCGGCAGGACGTTGGCCGCGGCGGCCACAGGTAGGGCCGAGGCGGCGGCCATCGCGCCTGCCACGAGGGCCACCAGCCGCCGGCGGGGCCCTCGGGCCGGCTGCCGGAACGCCGGAGTTCCGGCGGGCTGCACGGGGGGCACCACGGTGAGGGGGGTGGCAGCCCGCGAGGGGGCCATCAGCCGGGCGAGGGCAGGCCCGACCGCGGGAGCGGGGCCGCCGGCAGCCG
>Ga0247704_1000040_pt1 | contig 33314 bp, 34 predicted proteins | sample 41W_NmetaG_FD_189042 | JGI IMG/M metagenome (GOLD analysis project Ga0247704, IMG submission 189042) | Soil microbial communities from hillslope of Landscape Evolution Observatory, University of Arizona, Oracle, AZ, United States - 4-1-W_N | ecosystem: Engineered > Artificial ecosystem >...
CACCGAGGCGCGGCCGACGACACCGTGAACATCTACCGTCGCCTGCGACGTCGCATCGTCGCGTCCCCAAGCGATCTCCAACGACGGCGTCGCCACCGTGTTCATCGTCGGTGGCGGTCAACACCCGTGGACCGGCTGCCCACGCCGGTGTCTCGTTCATCGTTACAGAGATGTGACGGAGGTGCCGGCGAGGCTCGGTCGCCCGCCATGTGTCCACTCCTGCCGGAACAACCGGCACCGACACCTGTCCCCGCCGACACCTGTCCTTGCCGCCCCGATGGCCGGGGCCCACATCCCCGACACCGTGACGCTCGCGAGACCGTCCGCCTACGGACCGTTCTCGGTCGCTTCGCAATCTGGTGAAGGTCCCCAGATCCGAACTGGCGAGGGTTTCGACTTGCCGACTGCTGGCAATGAAGCGCGCATTGCCCGACCGAAGACGGAGTCCCTAGATGCTGCAACTGACCTCTGCTGCTGCGATCCAGGTCGCTCACGCGCGAGACGCGCGCGGACTGGCCGAGACCGTCGGTCTGCGGGTGTTCAGCGAGCGCCGGACAGGCGGCGGCGCCTCGCTCAACTTGATCTTCGCCGAAGTGCCCGCCGAGGACGACCTCGTGACGGAACATGAAGGCACCCGCATCTTCATCGCCTCCGATGTTTTTGACCGGCTCGCCAAGGCGACACTGGATGCCCAGGAGACCGCCGATGGCGTGAAGCTGATCCTTCGATCATGCTGAGCGAACTGCCCCACAGCGCTATGCCACGCCGAGGCAGCGTCTGTAACGGCTTGCAGGGAGGCTGATCACACCTACCGAGTCCCACGTGGTTGGCGGTTGCCTTGGACCCGGTCCGGCGGTGGCCTCGGATTGCCTCCGGCGGCGATGCCGCTACGATCGCAGTTCGTACCGCTCTTCTCTCTCCGGTTGCCCACGGGTTCCCCGCTTGCCCACGGTGCCCGCCAGCACGCTTCCGCCACCGGGTGTACTTGTTCGAGGAGTCTGCCTGCGCCGTCAGCGGCCGCAGTGGAAGATCAGGTCACCCGGCGCCCTGGTTGCGGGCGACCACCGCGTACGTGTTTTCGAGCTCCTTCGTCGGACTGAACTCGATGTACTCGCAATCCTCGACGACTTCGAAGCGATGCCCGGGCGGTAGGTAGTAGGCCTGGCCCGCCTTGACCGTCGCCACCGTCCCGTCGGTCATCGGTGCCCGGAACTCGCCGCTGACGAGCACGCCCCAGTGCGGGCACGGGCAAGCATTCTCGGGGAGGCCCGCGAAGGTGCTCGCATCCATCACGATCCCGGCTTTGGCCTTCCCGAAGTCGACGGTGTACTCGCCAAGCTGCCCTGCACGGCTCTCGTTCTGCTCGGATTGCGCAAGGGGAAGTGAGTCGGGATCGACCGAGTACCTCATCACGGCTGCCTCTGCATGGCAGCCGTGATGGCGGCGGTTACCTCGGCGAGTGGCCCGGTCGGGCTGAACATCAGCATCTCCGTCCCCGACTCCGCCCTCCAGACCGTGTGGCCAGCGGGGGCATAGAACGCGTCGCCGGCGTCGACCACGTCCCTCCGTCCATCGTCGTATTCGACGTGCACTCGACCCGAGAACAGGTAGCCCCAGTGGGGACAGATGCACTTTCGCTCCTTCAGGGAGGCCAGGATCCCTGTGATGTCGCTGTCCTCACGGAAGGTGACGAAGCTCACCGTGTGGTCGTCGAGCTCGCTGGTGCGTTCGAGCACCGCTCCGTAGTCGCTGCTCTTTTCAGTGCTGTCCTTGGAGACCCGTGGCATCGCTCCTCCATCCGATCCGAGGTGGGCTGTTGCTTCGGACGGTACGAGGGTGGGCCCCGAGGTTCATGAGGTGTTTCCCTCATCTTCGGGGGATCAGCTCAGGCCCAGCTCGTAATGTTCCACTCCATGGATGACGCCGAGCCACCGGGGCCCGTTCGGCTCGCGGAGGTGGTCGCCGCGCTGTCACTGGCGATCGATCTCGGCTTCGGTCAGCCGATGGAGCACGTCTTGCGTCAGTGCCGGATCGCGCTGCGCTTGGGCGATCTGGTTGGCCTCGAGGAGGAGGCCCGGTCCGCTCTCTACTACACCGCCTTGCTGGTCAACGTCGGGTGCCACACCGATGCCCACGAGCAGGCTCGCTGGTGGGGGGATGACATCGCCCTGCGATCCACCAAGTACGACCACGAGATGGGTACCTTGGCCGACCTCGCTGCGACGATCCGGATGCTTGGGTCGGGCAGCCCGCCGATACACCGGCTTCGGGTGGCGCTCGACTTCGCCACCTCGGGCTTGAAGGAAGTCGACGGGATGATCGCACGGCATGCCCGGTTGGCCCGGGCCCTTGGCGAGGAGCTCCGACTTCCACAGCTGGTTCTGGAGGGCCTGGGCTCGTCCTACGAACGTTGGGATGGGAAGGGGTTCCCTGGAGAAGCTTCGAGGGACGACATACCGGTCGTGTCGCGGATCACACAGTTCGCTGAGTTCCTGGAGGTCGCCCACCGGTCAGGCGGTGTCCAAGCAGCAAGGGACCTCGCGAAGCGGCGCGCCGGCACACAGTTCGACCCGGACCTGACCGCGATCCTGTGCGCCGACGCAGAGAAGGTCTTCCACGGTCTCGAGGAAGTCCAGTCCTGGGATGCGGTGATCGACGCCGAGCCTGCGCTGGCAGTCCAGCTGTCGCCGGTGGAGTGCGACGCTGCGCTGGCGGCGATCGCTCGCTTCGTAGATCTGAAGTCGCCCCATACCCTCGGCCACTCACATGGGGTCGCCGAGCTTGCAGCACGGGCCGGGGACAACCTCAGGCTCGGCTCGGGCAAGGTCCAGACGCTGCGGAGGGCCGGGCTGGTCCTCGGCTTCGGGCGCCTCGGCGTCTCCAATGCGATCTGGGACAAGCGCGGTCCGCTCACGGCCGGAGAGTGGGAAAGGGTCCGAATGCACCCGTACCTGACCGAACGCATGCTCCGACAGTCGAGGTCGCTCGCCCCGTTGGGAGCGATCGCAGTCCAGCACCGCGAGCGACTCGACGGTTCGGGCTACCCGAACGGGCTCGCGGGTGGCGCGATCAGCCGTCTGGCCCAGGTGCTCGGGGCAGCCGATGCCTACCAGGCCATGCGGGAGCCGAGGCCGCACCGACCGGCGCTCAGCCCCGATGCGGCGGCCCGCCAACTTCGGGCCGAGGTCGCCGCAGCACGTATCGATCCCGAGGCCGTCGAGGCTGTGCTCGAGGCGGCTGGCCAGCGGACATCCCGCCGACTCGTCGGTCCCGCCGGGCTCACCGCACGGGAGGTCGAGGTGCTCCGGCTCGTGGCCCGCGGCCGGTCGAACAAGGACATCGCTGCGGAGCTGATGATTACGCCGAAGACCGCCGGCAACCACATCGAGCACATCTACATCAAGATCGGTGTCTCGAACCGCGCTGCGGCCGGCCTCTTCGCGATGCGCCAAGGCTTGCTTCCAGAGGAGACCTTCGGCTGAGCGAGGGATCCCGTTCGGCCGAGCGAGGGTCGAACGTCCTCCGAACGCCCGATGCGCATCGTCGCCCCTTGTCTCCGGCCGCGAGCAGCAGAGCGCCCAAGGCCAAGCCGTACGACACCCGGCCGATGGCGACCGCGTGGGGCGAGTCCAGTAGGACGGCGAAGAAGTACGGGTAGCCGGCCACGGCGACGGCCGTCCACGCCGGCTTGGCGGCCACCGTGGCCACGGCGAGCAGCGTGAGCGCGTACCAGGGCTGCACGGGCGTCACGGCCAACAGCAGGCTGCCGGCGAGAACGGCGCTGCCCCGCGGCGGCTCCGGGCGCCGCCCCAGGACCCAGGCGCCGGCGGCGGCCAGGCCGGCGAAGGCCAGGGCGGCGGTCAGGGCCGGCGGCAGGCCGAGGAGGCCGGCGATGAGGTAGCGCCCGCCCTCCCCGTAGCGCTCTTCCTGGAGGTAACCAGGGAGGTAGCCGAGGACCCGCGGGCCGACCATGGCGACATGGGGCAGGTAGGCCAGGGCCACCACGGCGGTGAACGCAGCGGCCAACCGGGCGACCGCCCGCCGACCGCGGACGGTGGCGACGAACGCCAGCCCCACCACGGCGGGGTAGAGCTTGACGAGGAATGCGGCACCGACGAGGGCGCCGGCCCACGCCGGTCGGCGCCTCGCCGCCGCGAGGAGGGCGAGCACGACGAGCAGCGCGGCCAGGCCGTCGACGTGGGCGTTGTTGACCACCTCCACCACCGCCACCGGCGACAGGGCGTAGAGGGCACTCCACCGCTCGTCCCGCTTCCAGGCCCGCAGCACCGCCGGCAGCAGGGCGACGAGGGCCATGTCGCCCACCATGCCGGCGACCTGCCACGCCTTGTGGCGGGCGTCGGTCCCCGCGACCGCGTAGATGGCGGTGAACCAGGCCTGGGCCACGGGCGGATAGATGGTGCGGACCGTCGGTCGGTTGATGCGTGTGCAGCCCGGCGCCCGCTGCAGGCGAGCGCACCCCGCCGCATCGGGCCACAGCCAGTCCTCGCGCAGGCCGGCCAGGTGGGAGGAGCTGGGCGTGTAGCGGTAGGGATCGGTACCCGACACCTGCACCCGCCCGTCCCAGGCGTAGCGGTACAAGTCGTCAGAGAGGATCGGCTGGCCGGCAAGGGCGGCGAGACGGAGGGCGAAGGCGGCGGTGAGGATGGCGGGCACGGCGTACCGCCTCGGCAGGCCGAGGGCGCAGACCACGCCCGCCCCCCACACCACCGCCCACACCGCGAGCCGGGCCAGCAGCGTCCAGCGGTCGTTGCGCAGTGGCTCGGATGTGACGAAGGACAGGCACAGGCCGGCACCGACCGTTGTGGCGGCGCCGAAGCCCGCCGGCGCCCACCGCCTCTCAATCCCGCTGGGGCGCACGCGCGAATTCGGCCATGCCGGCGGCGAAGTCGACCTCGGCCACGAAGCCCATCACGTCGGCCGCCAGCGCCGGCGAGGCCACGATGTGGCGGACGTCGCCCAGCCGCCACGTGCCGGTGACGACGGGCTCCAGCCGGTCGCCGGCGAGGGCGCGGGCCAGGTCGCCGACGGTGTGGGGGGCCCCGCTGGCGACGTTCACGGCGAGAAACGGGCGGTCGGCCGTCGCTGTGATCGCCAGGACGTTGGCCCGGGCCACGTCGGTCACGTGGACGAAGTCCCTGGTCTGGCCGCCGTCCTCGAACACCTCGGGCGCCCGGCCGGCGGCCACTGAGCTGCGGAAGATCGACGCCACGCCGGCGTAGGGCGTGTCCCGTGGCATCCGCGGCCCGTAAACGTTGTGGTAGCGCAGGGCGACGGCGGTGGCGCCGGCCTCCCGGGCCCACAGGGCGCACAGGTGCTCCTGGTGCAGCTTGGTGGCGGCGTACACGTTGCGGGGGTCGACGGGGGCCGACTCGTCGATCGTGTCCCATCGGACGCGGCGGCCGCAGCCGGGCACCGGGCAGGCGGGGTCGAAGCGGCCGGCCGCCAGGTCGCCGGGGGTGCGTGGCCCGGGTCGCACGTCGCCGTGCTCTGCACAGCGGTACCGGCCCTCCCCGTACACGACCATGCTGCTGGCCAGGACCAACCGCCCGGTGAACGACCGCCGCCAGAGTCCCTCCAGCAGGCGGGCGGTACCGAGGTCGTTGGCGGTGACATAACCACTCACGTCGCCGAAGTCGACGCCCAGGCCGACCCTGGCCGCCTGGTGGCACACTGCGTCCGCGCCGGCCACGGCCGCCTCGGCGACGCCAGGCTCGGCCAGGTCCGCCACCACAAGGTCGACGCGGGGGTCGAGGTACTCCGGCACGCCGGCGTGCGTGACGAGGTTGTCGACCACCCGCACCTCGGCGCCGCCCTCCAGCAGCTGGTCGACGACGTGGGAGCCGATGAAGCCGGCACCGCCCGTGACGAGGACCCTCACCGCGGGGCCAGGGGCAGCCGGATGGTGAAGCGGCAGCCCTCGCCCTCGTTGTGCACCGAGATCTCCCCGTGGTGGGCCTCGACCAGCCCCCGGGCCACGGCGAGGCCAAGGCCGGCGCCACCGTCGCCCGGCGTACGGGCTGCGTCACCGCGATAGGCCAGCTCGAAGACGCGGGGCAGGTCAGGGGCAGGGATGCCGCCGCATCCGTCCCGCACCGATACCAGCGCCGCGGCACGGTCGCCGTCGACGACGGCCTCCACCCGCACCGTTCCGCCCCGGGGCGTGTGGCGGATGGCGTTGTCGAGCAGGTTGCGGACGACCCGTGCCATCTCCGGGATGGAGATCTCGACGATGGGCGTGGGCGAGGCCACGTCGCCCCGAAGCTGCACGCCCTTGGCGGTCGCAGCCAGCGACACGCCGGCCACCGCGTCGGACACAAGCTCGTCCAGTGGGATCCTCTCCAGCTCGAGGTGGAGGGCGCCGGCCTGGATGCGGGAGAGCTCGAAGAGGTCGTCGACCAGGCCGGCCAGCCGGTCCGTCTCCCGGCCCATCGTCCGGTAGTAGCGGGCGACGGTCTCGCGGTCGGTCACCACGCCGTCCTCCAAAGCCTCCACCATGGCCCGGATGCCCGACAGCGGCGTGCGCAGGTCGTGCGACACCCAGGCCACGAGCTGGCGCCGGCTGTCCTCGGCGGCGGCCGCCCGCTCCCGGGTCTCCGCCAGCCGGGCCAGGGCCGCCTCCAGCTCGGCCGACAATCGCACCAGCTCGCTCGGCCCGCCGGCCGGCCCCGCTGGCGCTGCTGCCGCCCCGTCGTCGCCGATGCGCTGGGCCAGGTCACCGAGGCGCTGGCTGGCGTTGGCCACGCGGTCGCCGAGTACCAGGGCGGTGACCAGCCCGACGGTGGCGGCGGCGACCGTGACCACGAGGAGGGCCCGAAGGTCGTGGGCGGAGATGAACATGGTGGCGGCCGTGCCGAGCAAGGCGACGGTGACGGCGAGCACCGGCGCAAGGGCGGCAACGCTGGCCTGCACCGCCAGCGTGGCGTGACGCAGGACCCGCAGGAGGAGGGCGGCCACTGCGGCGGCCACCGCCGCAGAACCGACCGCCCACCCGAGCAGGACGCCGGTGTCCTTGGCCCCCATGCTGGCGTCGGCCGCCAGCAGCGTGGCGGCCAACACGCCGGCGGCGACCACCCCGCCGAGGAGGAACACGCGTCTCACGCTCTGCGGCCTCCCGGGCTGCTCATGGCTCGAACCGGTAGCCCACGCCCCATACGGTGCAGACGTGCCGGGGATGGGCGGGGTCGGCCTCCACCTTCTCTCGGAGCCGCCGGACGTGGACGGTCACCGTCGAAGTGTCGCCGTAGGCGAACCCCCACACCTGCTCCAGCAGCTGCTCCCGCCGGAACGCACGTCGCGGGTTGCGCATGAAGTGCACGAGGAGGTCGAACTCCCGGGAGGTGAGAGACACCAGCTCGCCGTCACGCCGGGCCTCGTGGGCCACGGTGTCCACTCGGAGGGTGCCGGCGACCAGCGTGGTGGGCTCCTCGCCCGCGGTCACCACCGAGCCGCCGGCCCGGCGCAGCACCGCTTTGATGCGAGCGGTGAGCTCCCGGGGCGAAAACGGCTTGGACACGTAGTCGTCCGCCCCCAGCTCGAGCCCGACGATGCGGTCGGCCTCCTCGCTGCGGGCGGTGAGCATGATGACTGGCACCGGTGCCGTCGCCCGCAACCGCCGGCAGACCTCGAAGCCGTCCACCGACGGGATCATGACGTCGAGCACGACCAGCTCCGGTGGATCGGCCAGGGCTTGCTCTAGGGCGACGGCCCCGTCGTAGGCCACGTCGACCAGGAAGCCCTCCCGCTCCAGGTAGCGCGTGAGCACCTCGGAGACGGTCACGTCGTCCTCCACCACCAGGATCCTTGGCGGCGAGACGGTGGAGGCCACGCGATCGATTGTGCCCCAGCCCCATCCGGGCGGACCTTCGGTGGGGGAGAGTTCACTGAATCGTCAGCACTTCGGCCCTGAATCGGAAGCACTCCCTGGGCAGACTCCAAGCCATGCCCCACGTCGTCATTCCCGTCCTCAACGAGGCCGCCGCCCTGCCGGCGCTGCTTGCGGGCCTGCCGCCGGGCTACACCGCGATCGTGTCCGACAACGGCTCCACCGACGGGTCCGGCGACGTGGCGCGAAGGTTCGGCGCCGTCGTCGTGGACCAGCCGGTGCGAGGGTTCGGGGCAGCCTGCTGGGCCGGCCTGCTGGCCGCCGAGCCCGCCGACGGCGTGGTCTGCTTCATGGACGGGGACGGCTCGCTCGATCCGGCCGACCTCGTCGCAGTGGCGGAACCGGTGCTGGCCGGCGCCAGCGACCTCGTGCTCGGGGCCCGCCGGCCCACCGCCGCCGGCGCTTGGCCCCTGCATGCGCGCCTGGCCAACCGCCTCCTCGCCTTCGAGATCGGCCGGCGGACCGGCAGATCGCTGCGGGACATCGGGCCCATGCGGGCCGCCCGGCGCGACGCCCTGCTGGCCCTGGGCATCGAGGACCGCCGCTGCGGCTGGCCCCTGGAGATGGTCCTGCGGGCGGCCGCCGCCGGCTGGCGCATCGACGAGCTGCCCGTGCCCTACGCGCCCCGCACCGGCAGGTCGAAGGTCACCGGCACCGTTTCGGGGACCCTGCGGGCGGTGCGGGACATGAGCCGGGTCCTGGCGGCGGCATCATGAGCCGCGTCCCCGCGGCTGCCTCATGACCCACGTCCTCGTGATGGCCAAGTCGCCCGTGCCCGGGCGGGTGAAGACCCGGCTGTGCCCGCCGTGCACCCCGGCCGAGGCCGCCGAGCTCGCCGAGGCCGCCCTCGCCGACACCCTGGACGCCGTGGCCGCGTGCGGCGCTCGCCGCCGAATCGTCGCCCTCGACGGCGCACCAGGGCCCTGGCTGCCGCCGGGCTTCGAGGTGATCCCCCAGGGCGCCGGCGGGCTCGACTGCCGGCTGGCGGCGGCCTGGACCAGAGCCGGCGGCGCCGGCGTGCAGATCGGCATGGACACGCCCCAGGTCACGCCGGCGCTGCTCGACGAGGCCTTATCGACCCTCGACCGCACGGAGAGCGGTCTGGGCATGGCCGCCGACGGCGGCTGGTGGGCCATCGGCCTGCGCCGACCCGATCCACGGGTGTTCGCCGACATCCCCATGAGCACGGCGCAGACCGGCGCCTCCCAGCACGCCCGACTCCGGAGCCTCGGCCTGTCGGTGACGAGCCTTCCGGCGCTCGTCGATCTGGACACCGTGGCCGACCTCCCCGCCGTCACCGCCTCAGGGTCGGCCGTCAGCACCGCGGCGCGGGCTCGGATGCTTGGCATGCTCCCCGTCGCTGCGGCCATGCGATGACGGCGACGCTCGAGTCTCCAGTCGTGCTGCGGGCCCACACCGGTGAGGCGCTGGCGCTCGACCTCGGCCGCTGGCACGACCAGGTCACCGACGAGGAGGCGGACCTGCTCGACACCGTTGGCGGTCCGGTCATCGACCTCGGCTGCGGGCCCGGCCGGCTCGTCGTCCACCTCGCCTCTCAGCGGGTGCCGGCGCTTGGCGTGGACTCGTCGCCCTCGGCCATCGCCCTGGCCCGCATGCGGGGCGCCACCGTCCTCCAGCGTGACATCTTCGCACCCCTGCCCGGCGACGGGCGCTGGGGCACCGCCCTCCTCTTCGACGGCAACGTCGGCATTGGCGGCGATCCGGCGCAGCTGCTCCGCCGGTGCCGGCAGCTCACTGGCGGTAGGGGCGAGGTGGTCGCCGAGGTCGAGGCACCAGGCACAGGTTGGCGCCGGCTCACCGCCTGGTTCGAGCGCGACGGCCGGCGCAGCCAGTCCTTCGCCTGGGCCGTTGTCGGGGCCGACGCCATCGCCGGTCTCGCCCGCAAGGCGGGCTTCGAGGTGGCGGCGCTGACGCCGACGCCCTCCGGTCGCTGGTTCGCCAGACTGGCATGAGCGTTCGGCTGCCCGAGCCGCTGCAGCGCCTGACCACCGATCCCGATGCGCCCCTCCGCCAGGGCGCCTACCGCTCGGCGCTGCGCGACGAGCGGCTGGCGGCGATCCTCGGCGCCGCCCTGGGCGTCCTGTTCTCCACCTGCTTCCTGACGGGGCTGTACTCGCACCTCCACCAGCACCCGGTGTCGTGGCTGCCCATCCCTCCGCGTCCCGCCGGCCTCTACCGGTTCACCCAGGGTCTGCACGTGGCCGCCGGCATTGCCTCGGTGCCGGTCCTCGTGGTCAAGCTGTGGGTCGTCTGGCCCCGGTTCGTGTCCTTTCCGGTGGCCCGGCGCGTCAGCGGGCTGGTCGAGCGCATCGGCCTGTTGCCCCTGGTCGCCGGTGGCATCTTCATGACGTTCTCCGGCGTGGCCAACATCGCCCAGTGGTACCCGTGGCGGTTCTCGTTCACGGCCGCGCACTACTGGATGGCCTGGGTGACGATGGGCTCGATCGTCGCCCACGCCGGCGCCAAGTGGGCCGTCGCCCGCCGTTCGCTGGCGCGGCCGTCCCGCCGGCCGGCGCTGGCCGACGCCGACCCCGACCTCGGCACCGAGGCCGAGGACGGCGTCGGTACCGGCTTGACCCGCCGGGGCCTTCTGGCCACCGTGGCCGGGGCCTCCGGCGTGCTGACGCTGACAACGATCGGCCAGACCGTGCGCCCGCTGCGCCGCCTGGGCCTGCTGGCGCCCCGCGACCCGGGGACCGGGCCCCAGGGCCGGCCGGTGAACCGAGGCGCCGTCAACGCCGGCGTCGTCGACCTGGCCCAGTCGCCGTTCTACCGACTGGAGGTCACCGGCAGGGTTGCCCGCCCGCTGTCGCTCGACCTGGAGGACCTGCGCGCCCTTCCCGCCCACGACGCCGTCCTGCCCATCGCCTGCGTCGAAGGGTGGAGCTACTCGGCCCCGTGGCGCGGCGTCCGTGTCCGGGATTTGCTGGACATGGCCGGCGGCGAGCCCGACCGCACCATCCTCATCGAGTCGCTCGAGCCCCGGGGCGCCTACCGCACCTCGACCCTCAACCCGGGCCAGGCCGCCGATCGCGACACCCTCCTCGCCCTCTACCTCGACGGTGAGATCCTCGCCCTCGACCACGGCTACCCGTGCCGGCTCATCGCCCCCAACCGGCCCGGTGTGCTCCAGACCAAGTGGGTCAACCGGGTCGTCGTCCTGTGACTGCCGCCCCCCGCCCCGCCGGCCCCCGGTTCTGGATCACCACCGCCGCGGGCTGGGGCCTGATCGGGTGGGGGCTGTTCGGCATCGTCTCGAACCACCTCGACACCCGGCCGGCGGACCTGGCCAGGTTCGTGGCCGCCGGGGCGCTCCTGCACGACCTGCTGGTCGCCCCTGTGGCGATCCTCGCCGGTGCGTTGGTCGCCCGGGCCGTCCCCCGCCGGGCCCGCGGCCCCGTGCAGGCTGCGCTCGTGATCACTTCCATCGTCGCCCTCTTCTCCTGGCCCTTGGTACGGGCCTACGGGCTGGCCGCCAACAACCCGACGTCGCTGCCCCACAACTACGGGAGGAACCTTCTCGTCGTGCTCGGCCTGGTCTGGGCGGCGGCAGCCGGCATGGTGGTGGTGCGCCTCAAGCGCGGCATCTGACCGGCCGACGAACCTCGGACGGCGGCAGAGAACACCTTCAAGTCGCGCCCGGGCGGGCCGGCCCCGCCACGACTCCAGGAACTCGTCGCCTCAGCCCATGGCCGACGCGATACCCCTCGCCGTGGCCACTGACCACAGGCTCGAACACCAGGTGCCAGATGCCGGACACCCCTTCATCGACGGACGACAGCCCGAGATGGGCTCCGACCCATTGCCCAGGACGTGGATCACTCGTATGACCGGCGATCAGGGCCACGTTGTTGGTCGCGCGGCGCACGCTACCCGGGCGCTCCACTCGTTCTGGTACGACCCGTTTGACGAGTACGACCTGGGGTCGCCAGGGCCGGATGGTGCCGCTCACAGATGCGAAGGCCGCGGCGGAGCGCGTTGGGTGGCCGCTGCAAGTCGTCGACAAGGCCGCGCACGCCCCTCCCGGGTCCCACCCCCAGGTCACCGGGCACCTGACCCACCGCCTGCGGGCCGCCCTGGTGGCCGAGGTCCGCGACTCCGCGGTGGCCGCCGCCCCCGCCGCCGCGGCCTGGGCTGGTGGCGGGGTGATGGCCGTGGTGTTGGACTACGCCAGGATCGTGTTCTTCCGCCGCCGCCGGGTGCGCTGCCGGGTGATGCGCGTCGACGAGAAGTCGCTCCTCAAGGGCCACGGCGGGTTCTCCACCATCGTCTCCGACGCCGAGACGGGGCCCGTGGTGGCGGTCCTGCCGGGACGCTCGGGGCGGGTGCTGGAGCGCTTCTTGGCCCGCCAGTCCCGGTCGTGGAGGGAAGGCGTGCAGGTGGTCGTCACGGACATGGCCTCCTGCTACCGGGGCGCCGTCGTCCGCCGGCTGCCAGGTGCGGCCCGCGTCGTGGACCGCTTCCACGTGGTCCGCAACGTGATGGCCGTGGTCGTCGAGGCCCGCCGGGCGGCCCAGCGCAGCGAGCGGGGCCAGCCCCATGACCCGGCGGTGTTCCGGGGCCCGCTTCACCCTCATGCGCCGCATCGACCGCCTCAGCGCCACCGACATGGCCGAGCTGGCCGCCCTCTTCGCCCGCCACCCCCACCTGGGCGCGGCCCTGGGAGATGGCCCAGCGCTTCCACCGCATCCATGAGGCCGACGGCTGCGAGGCGGCATGGAGGCGGTGGGCGAGTTCGTCGACGCCTAGGAGCGGACCCGCACCGACATGGGCTCGGCCGTGCGCAGCCTGCTGCGGTGGGCGGAGCAGGTCTTCGCCTTCCACGCCCACGGGCGGGGACCTCGGCGAGCGCCGAGGGGGTCAACAACCGCATCGAGGTGTTGGAGCGCAAGGCTTACGGGTTCCGCTCGCGGATGATCGGTCGTCGATCGTTCAGCCCCGCTGCGCAATGCTCGCGGCCGACCAGTCGGGGAGTCACACCACCCGCTTTCGCGTTGAGGGGCGGTGGCTTGTCGGCTGGAAGCGTGCTCTATGTCCACTCGATCGTCCTCACGCCTTGGGCCGATGCCACACGGAAGGGACCACACACGACGGCAACACTGTGACCAGCACTTCTACCGCCCAACGGGGGTGCCCGGGGTGGGATTCGAACCCACATGGTCACGAGGACCAGAGGGGTTTAAGCCCTCCGCGTCTGGCCGATTCCGCCACCCGGGCGGGTCATCACGACCCTACCGGTCCCAGGTCTGCGGCGTAGGCCAGTAGGACGAGGCCGCCGTCGAGTGTCCGGTCCCGTTCGGGCTGGCGGCGGAAGCCGGCCCGCTGGTAGAGCCGGTGGGCGACGGTCATGGGCGCCGTGGTGTGGAGCAGCACCCGGGACTTGCCCGCCGCCCTGGCCCGGTCCATGCAGGCGGCGACGAGGGCGGCGCCGACGCCTCGTCCCTGGGCCTCGGGGGCGACGGCGAGCATCCGTATCCCGGCCTCGTCCGGCCCGTCGAACCAGGCCATGGGCCCCGGGCCCGGTATGTAGGTGAGCCCGCCCAGCAGCCGGGCGTCGGCCGGGTCGACGGCCACGAGGACCTCGGCCTGGGCGGCCCGGCCGGCGACGTCGGCCAGCTCGGTCGCGTACTCCAGGTCCAGGTCCTGGCCGAGCAGGGCCCGGTAGGCGGCCACAGTGAGGGCGGCGAGCGCCTCGTGTTCCTGGGGCCGCACCTCACGCACGGTCAGGGGAGGGGTCATCGGCTCCAGGATGCCAAGGGGTGTGTGTGACAGCGGCCCGCCGAGCGGTCAGGCTAGGGAGATGAACGAGTCCGAGGACCCGACCCGCAGCAACCGGCCGGCGCCGTACGGGGACCCGCCCGAGCAGCAGGCGCCCCCGGCCGTCGGCGGGCCGCCCGCCGATCCCGCGGGGGAGCCGGTCGAACCGGTGGCGCCGGTCGAGTCCTTCACGCCGCCCCCGCCGCCCGCGGCGCCGCCCGAGCCGGAGCCGGCATGGGAGGACGTCGTCGACGAGGAGCGTGTGGAGGCGGCGCCGCCGCCCCGCCCCAGCCGCCCGGCTCCCGCACCGCCGGAGCGCACGGCCCGGACCCGGCCGCCCGTCGAGGAGGACGACTACGACGACGACGAGTACGACGACGAGTACGACGACGACTACGAGGACGAGCCCGTGTCCCGGTGGGTCTCCCTGCTGGCCACCATCGGCACCGCCCTCATCGGCATCGTCAGCGTGCAGGTCATCACGTCCCTGGTCGAGGGCCTCACGCTGAAGAGCGGGCAGCGGGTCGGCATCGCCGACGACCTCTTCCACCGCCTCGGTTACCCGTTCGGCGGCCTGGGGGCCACCGCCCTGGTGTTCCTGGTCCTCGGCGTGGTTCTCGTGGCCATGCCGTCGGTGCTCGACGAACTGCTGACCCAGTCGCAGGACCGCACGGTCGGGATCGCCCTCATCGTGGCCGTGGTGATGGGCGTGCTCATCGCCGTGGGCAGCCTGCTGGCCGTGCGGGCCAACCTGCACGAGTACGCGGCCAAGGACGTGGCCGTCCCCTCGTACGTGCGGGTCCAGTTCACCAACTTCCTCCTCGGGGCCCTCGGCGCGGCGGCGCTCACCCTGTTCGGGGCCATCGCGGCGATGAACGAACGCAGCCGCGAGCGCTACGACTGATGCCGCGCTGAGCGAGCTCACGCCCACCCAGCAGCGGGTCGTCGAGGACCTCCTGGCCGTCGGTCAGCCCCGCCCCCGCTTCGACCGGGCCCTGGCCGAGAGCCTGCGCCGGCGGATGGAGCAGGGGCTGGCGGCGGTGGCCGAGGCCATGGAGCGGCCGCTGCGGCTGGGCAAGCACGACATTGCCAGCGTCCACACCTGTGAGGCCTACTTCCGGGCGGAGCTGGACCAGCCCTTCTCTTGGACGCCCCGCAACGCCTACGGGACGGTGGCCCACCGGGCCCTGCGGCTGTCGATGTCGCTGCGGGAGGAGCTCCCGCCCCTGGATCTGGTGGACATGGCCATCGACGCCTACATCGGCGAGGACGAGGCCGACGGCAGCCTGGGCCGGTACCTCCAGACGGCCGACTACCTGCAGCTGGCCGAGCTGCGGGCCCAGGCCAACGACGACGTCGTCCTCTTCTTCGAGTGCTTCCCGCCCCTGCGCCGGGACTGGCTGCCCCGCACGGACACACCGATCGTGGTGTGGTTCTGCGAGGAGCGCATCTCGCTGCGGGGCAAGCCGGACCTCGCCTTCGGCCAGGCCCGGGGCGACGAGGCCGGTGTGCTCATCGTCGACCTCAAGACCGGCCGCAGCTACCCCCAGCACCTCGACGACCTGCGCTTCTACGCCCTGCTCCAGACGCTGAAGGTCGGCGTCCCACCCTTCCGGGTGGCCAGCTACTACCTGGACTCGGCCACCTTCCACGCCGAGGACGTGACCGCCGCCACGCTGGAGAGCGCGGCGGCCCGGGCCGTCGACGGCGTGCGCAAGGTCGCCCGCCTGCTCGCCGGCCAGGAGCCGGCCTCCATCAACCCCGGCCCCACCTGCCGCTGGTGCCGCCTCCGGGACGGCTGCGAGGGCCCGGCCCAGCTGCCCGACCCGCCGAACTGGTGACAGAAGTGGGTGCTGGGGCCCCCGCTTCTGTCACCAGTTCAGGGGATCCAGGCCTCGGCGATGCCCACGCCCTGCTCGGCGGCCGCCGCCTCGGCGGCCTGGAAGCGATCGCGGAAGCGGGCCGCCGTGGCCCGGAGGGCGGCCTCGGGGTCGACGTCGGCCCGCCGGCAGCGGTCGACGAGGGCGAAGAGCTCGGCGCCCAGGGGGTCCCGGTCGTCGGCGACCGGGTCCAGGCCCACCGACGCCGCCTTGCGCTGGACCTTGTGGGCGTACAGGAGCGACGGGAGTCCCTCGCCGATGCCGTCCATGAGGCTGTCCCGGCCCTTCTCGGCCCGCTTGATCTGCTCCCAGTTGGTGATGACCTGGTCGGGCGTGTCGGCCTGCACGCCGGCGAACACGTGGGGGTGGCGGTGGACGAGCTTGTCGTGGACGCCCCGGGCCACGTCGGCCAGGGTGAAGTAGCCCTCCTCGGCGGCCAGGGTGGCGTGGAAGACGACCTGGAACAGGAGGTCGCCCAGCTCCTCCTCGAGGTGGTCGAACCCCTCGCCGGCCTCGCCTGCATCGTCGGAGGCGGAGGGGAGGGCCTCGATGGCCTCCAGCACCTCGTAGGTCTCCTCCAGCAGGTGCCGGGTGAGGGTGTGGTGGGTCTGCTCCCGGTCCCAGGGGCAGCGGGCCCGGAGGGTGCGCACCAGGTCGGCGAAGCGGGCCACCTCCCGGGCGACCGGCGGGGCGGCGGCCGGCAGGTACAGCGACGTCAGGTGGTCGGGCTCCACCTCCTTGTCGAGGTCGGCCCACGCCACCGTCGACACCGACTGGTCGGGCAGGCCGAGGCGCTGGAGGACGACCACGTCGCCGAGCCCCTCGTCGACCGACAGCTTGATGCCGGAGAGCACCTGGCGGGTGTCGCACTGGGCCACCAGTAAGGGCCCCCGCTCGCCGGCGGCCTCGACCTCGAAGCGCCGGCCGTCCACCACCCGCACCCCTTCGGCCACGGGGTCCACGCCCAGGGCGGCCCAGGCCAGGTCGAGGAAGGAGAGTGCCGGCACCAGCCGCACCCGCACCCGGTCGTCGGCCCGCAGCAGCTCGACCGTACGCTCGGCCACGAGCGGCGACCCCGGCACGGCGTAGACCACCGACCCGTGCTCGGCCGCAGCCTCGGCCAAGGCGTCGACGATGCCGGCGTAGACGTCGTCGAGGGTGGCGGCCGATTCGTAGATCGGGTCGAAGGAGTGGGCGTCACCGACCGCCGAGGCGGCCGGATGGCGGGAGGTGCGCAGGTAGCGGTGGGGGATGCCCTCGATGGCGTCGACCGCGGCCGCCGTCAGCAGGTCGGGGCCGGCCGGGCCCAGCCCGACGACCACGACCGTGGGTCGCACCGCCGAGCTACCCGCCGGCCGGTGCGGGCGAGATCCCCACGGTCGTCGCCGGAGCGTCCGACGGCCGGGCCGGGGGCACCACGCCGGGCGACGCCCCCTCCTTGTTGAACGTGCCGTACTTGGGGTTGACCTCGATCTTGGCTGCGGCCACCGTCTCCTGGAGCCACGTCAGCAGCTTCTCCTGACCGGCGGTGGTGAGCCGCCGGCGGGCGTCGTCCTTCACCTGGTCGTAGGCCGGCACGTTGCGGCTCGTGACCTTGATCAGGTGGAACCCGAACTCGGTCTTCACCGGCGCGCCGACCTCGCCCACCGGCTGGTTGAACACGGCCAGCAGGAACTCGGGCACGAAACCGGTCTCCTGGGTGATGTCGCAGCCGAGCTCGCCGCCCTTCTGGGCGCTCTGGGTGTCCTGCGACTCGGCCCGGGCGATGGTGGCGTAGTCCTCACCCTGGCCGATCCGGCCCTTGATCTCGTCGGCCTTCTCCTGGGTGGGGACCAGGATGTGGCTCACGCAGGCGCTGGCGAACTCCTCTCGGCGGCTGTCGTAGTAGGCCTTGGCCGCCTCCTCGGCCGAGCCGGTCGCGCCGCTGAGCGACAGGGTGAGCACGTCGAGCTGGGCCTGCCGCTTGATCAGCTCGTCCTGGTAGGCCTTGGGGAAGTCCTTGAAGACGTCCTCGCCCTGGATCTGCTCGATCACGGTGGCCCGGGCCGCGGAGAGGTCGCTCTCGCTCACCGTCAGCTTCCGCTTGGCCAGCTCGTTGCCGATGAGCTGGTAGTAGATCTGGCGAGTCAGGGCCAGGGCGGTGAAGGCGGCGTCGAAGGTGCCGGCGCCCGTGCCCTTCACCTGCTGGCGGGTCTCGACCAGCTTCAGGTACGGGCCGTTGGCTGCGATCGACCGGAGCTCGCGCTCCAGGTCGTCCTGGCTGATCGACTTGTTGTCGACCTTGGCCGCGTACGGCGACACCGACCCGCAGGCCGTGGCCACGAGGGCCAGCCCGGCCACGAGCGCGGTGAACAGAATTGAAAGACGTCTCACGATGAAGCGATGGTACCCGGTACCCCCGAGGTCACCGGGGCGGGCATGAGCTGGTCGAGCAGGGTGCGTGCGGCCACGACCGGGTCGGCGTTGCGCAGGATCGGGACGACCAGCTGGGCCAGGTCCTCCTTGTAGACCGCGTCCCGGGACAGGCGCTTGAGCCGGATCTGGGCGCTGGTCAGCAGGTGCACCGGCGACATGCGGATCACGTTGCGGGCCACGGTGACCTCCCGGACGCCGGTCCGGACGCACTCGGCCCGCAGCCGGGCGACGGAGATCAGGGCCTCGGCCGGCGCCGGCAGGGGGCCGTAGCGGTCGGCCCACTCGGCGGCCACGTCGTCGACCTCCGACTGGGTGGTGACCGCGGCCAGCCGGCGGTAGGCCTCCAGCCGCTGCTCGCCGCCGGGCACGTAGTCGGGCGGCAGGTGGGCGTCGACGGGGATGTCGAGCTTCACCTCCGCCGGCGGGCGGATCTCCTCGCCCTTGAGCTCGGCCACCGCCTCGCTGACCATCTGCACGTACAGGTCGTAGCCCACCGCCGCGATGTGGCCCGACTGGTTGGCGCCCAGCAGGTTGCCGGCGCCCCGTATCTCGAGGTCGCGCATGGCGATCTTGAACCCCGACCCCAGCTCGGTGTGCTCGCCGATGGTCTTGAGCCGCTCGTAGGCCTGCTCGGTCAGCTCGCGCTCGGGCGGGAAGAAGAGGTAGGCGTAGGCCCGCTGGCCGGCCCGGCCGACCCGGCCCCGCAGCTGGTGGAGCTGGCCCAGGCCCATGAGGTCGGCCCGGTCGACGACCAGGGTGTTGACCGTGGGCATGTCGATGCCCGACTCGATGATGGTGGTGCAGACGAGCACGTCGTACTCGCCCTCCCAGAAGTCGAGGACGACCCGCTCCAGCTGCCCCTCGTCCATCTGGCCGTGGGCGACGGCCACCCGGGCCTCGGGCACCATGTCCTTGATGTCGGCGGCCACCCGTTCTATGGACTGGACCCGGTTGTGGACGAAGAAGACCTGGCCCTCCCGCAGCAGCTCCCGGCGGATGGCCTCGCCCACCGCCCGGTCGTCGTAGGGGCCCACGTAGGTGAGGATGGGCTGGCGCTCGGCGGGCGCGGTGTTCAGGATCGTCAGATCGCGGATGCCGGTCAGGCTCATCTCCAGCGTCCGGGGGATGGGCGTGGCCGTGAGGGTGAGCACGTCGACGTCGGCCCGCAGCTTCTTGATCGCCTCCTTGTGGGTGACGCCGAAACGCTGCTCCTCGTCGACCACGAGGAGGCCGAGGTTCTTGAACTTCACGTCGCCGGACAGCAGGCGGTGGGTGCCGATGACCACGTCGACCGACCCGTCCCTGACCCCGTCGGCCACCTTCTTGGCCTGGCCGGGCGTGAGGAAGCGGGAGAGGACCTCCACCCGCACGGGGTAGCCGGCGAACCGCTCCGAGAACGTGCCGAAGTGCTGCTGGGCCAGCAGGGTGGTGGGGACGAGCACGGCGACCTGCATCCCGTCCTGCACGGCCTTGAACGTGGCCCGCAGCGCCACCTCGGTCTTGCCGAAGCCCACGTCGCCGCAGACCAGGCGGTCCATGGGGAGGGGCGCCTCCATGTCGGCCTTCACGTCGTTGATGGCCTTGGCCTGGTCGGGGGTCTCGGTGTACGGGAAGGACTCCTCCAGCTCCCGCTGCCAGGGGGTGTCGGGCGGGAAGGCGTGGCCCGCGCTGGCCACCCGCTTGCGGTACAGGGCCACCAGCTCCTCGGCGGTCTCCCGGACCGCGGAGCGGACCTTGGCCCGGGTGCGCTGCCACTCGGACCCGCCCAACCGGGACAGGCTGGGCGTGTCGCCCCCCGTGTAGTGGCGGACAGCGTCGATCTGGTCGGACGGCACGTACAGCTTGTCGCCGCCCCGGTACTCGAGCAGCAGGTAGTCGCGTTCGGCGCCGCCGATGGCCCGCTTGACCATGCCCCCGTAGCGGGCCACGCCGTGCTGGTGGTGGACGACGTAGTCGCCCGGGTTGAGGTCGTCGAAGAAGCCGGCGGCGTCGGTGCGGCGGGGGCGGGGCCGGCGGTGCACGCGCCGGCGGCCGGTCACGTCGCTCTCGACCAGGACGGCGAGCTTGACGTCGGGGAGGATGAACCCCCGCTCGAGCGGCTCAACGACTATGTCGGTACCGAGGTTGAGCAGGACGCCGTGGTCGCGGAACGTCTCGGCCAGGCGGGCGGCCGAGCCGGCCCCGTCGGCGGCCACGATCACCTTGTAGCCCTGGGCCAGCAGGTCGCCGAGCTGGCGGGTGAGCCGGGAGGGGTCGCCCAGCACCGGGTCCCAGCCCCGGGCCTCGATGGCGGTGGTGTCGGGGCCCTCGGCCACGGGGATGACCGTCCAGGCCGGGGCCGAGGTGTGGGCCAGCAGCCGGTCGAAGGGCAGGTGCAGGCGGGGCCACTCCCGCTCCCGGTCGGCGCCCCAGGTCTGGGCCAGGCTGGCGGCCAGGGCCGCCTCCTCCTCCAGGAGGTCCTTGGCCCGGTCGCGCATGCGGCGGGGCTCGACCAGCAGGAGCAGGGCCGAGTCGCCCACCAGGTCGAGCAGGACGTGCTCGGTGTTGGTCAGCCACGGCAGCCATGACTCCATCCCCTCGAAGGTGGCTCCCTCCGACAGCCGCTCCCACTGCTCCCGGCCCCAGGGCTCGAGCCGGACCAGGCTGGCCGCCCGCTTCCGGACCTCCTCGGTGGGGATCAGCTCCCGGCAGCCGAAGATCTCGGCGCACTCGATGTCGGCGGTCGACCGCTGGTCGCTCACCGAGAAGGTGGTGAGGCGGTCGACCTCGTCGCCCCAGAGGTCGATGCGGACGGGGACGTCGGCCGTCGACGGGTAGACGTCGACGATCGATCCCCGCCGGGCCACCTCGCCCCGGTGCTCCACCTGGGGCTCGCGCCGGTAGCCGGCCACGACCAGCCGCTCGACCAGCCGGATGGGGTCCACCTGGTCGCCCCGGCGGACGACGATCGGCTCGACCTCCTCGACGTGGGGGCCGAGCCGCTGGACCAGGGAGCGCACGGGGGCGACGAGCACCTTGGGCATCCGGTCAGGGTTGCGCAGCCGCCACATGGTGCGCAGGCGCCGGCCCATGGCCTCCACGCCCGGGCTGACCCGCTCGAAGGGCAGGGTCTCCCAGGCCGGGAAGAGGTCGACGTCCTCAGGGCCGAGGAAGGCCCGCAGGTCGTGGGCCAGGCGCTCGGCGTCGGTGCTGGTCGGCACGGCCACCACCACTGGGTGGCGGTCGGTCAGCGTGGCCAGGCCGGCGATGGTGAAGGCGCGGGCGGACTCGGGGACGGCCAGCACGGCCGCCGACGCGCCGGCCAGCCCGCCCAGGGTCGGGTGGCGGCGGAGGAGAGGGGGGACGGACCGCAGGGGGGCGGAGGACATTCGGTACCCGAGGGTACCGGCGGCTATGGGGGTTGCCGCCGGTACCACTCGGGCCGGCTGCTCGATCGGCCGGGTAGGCCGGCGATCGAGAGGTCTGGAAGTTACGTGCTGCTGAGTTCGGTCAGTCGCTTGTCGATGGACTGGCGAAGGGTCAGGAGCTCGGCGATCTGCTGCTCACGGTTCTGGGGGACTTCGCCACAGCACTCACAACCGCAGCCGCACGGCTCCTTGGCCTCGGTCACCTCGGTCATCTCCGAGCAACCGCAGGAACAGCTGTGCGTCATTGTCATACCAAGAAGGTAAAACGTGGCCCTTAGGGCCAGGTCAACCCCCTTGCGCGAAATTTGTTGCGGCCCCGCCGGCACGCGGCGGGCGCGGTGCGCAGCACCCGGGTGCCCGCGTTCCTACTCGCGGGGGCGAGCTACGGGCCGGCGGGGCAGGGGCCCCCGCCGGCACGCGGCGGGCGCGGTGCGCAGCACCCGGGTGCCCGCCGCCAGGAACCAGCCGTCAACCAGTGTTGAAGCGGTTCATGGCCACCGCGACCCCGTCGGCGAAGATGGTCTCCACCGCCTCCGCCGCCTCCACCACGGCGACGTCGAGCTCCAGCTGCTCCGCCTTGCGCGGCCGCTTGAGGACGTAGTCCGCGCCCGACTGGCGGCCGGGTGGCTTGCCCACGCCGATGCGGACCCGCAGGAAGGCGCCGGTGTGCAGGTGGGCCCGGATGGACTCGAGGCCGTTGTGGCCCGCCGTCCCGCCGCCCTCCTTGATCTTCACCCGCCCGGGCGGCAGGTCGAGCTCGTCGTGGACGACGACCACCCGTCCGGGGTCGCCCTCCACGCTGTAGCGGCGGACCAGGCGGGCCGCCGCCTCGCCAGAGAGGTTGACGAACGTCTGAGGGAAGGCCAGGACCAGCAGCTTCCCGCCGATCCGGGCCTCGGCGACGAGCGCCCGCTCCTTGGTCCGCTTCATCGGCGCGTTGTGGCGGGCGGCCAGCACGCCGACGACGTCGGCCCCCAGGTTGTGGCGGGTCCCCTCGTACTCGTCGCCCGGGTTGCCCAGCCCGATGACCAGCAGGTGCGCGGCCTCGCCCGTGCGTTCGCGCTGCAGGGCCTAGCCTTCTTGGGCTGTGTCGGCCCCGCCGGCCCCTGCCTCGCCAGCACCGGCGCCGGCGCCCTCGCCCCCGGCCTCGGCCGCGCCGGTGGAGGCCGCCTCCGCCTCCTCCTCGAGCTCCTCGACCTCGGCGGCGACACGCGACGCCTGGCCCAGGACCACGGGCTCGTCGGGGTCGAGCTCGGTGGTCACGCCGGCCGGAAGCTTGAGGTCGCCGACCCGGATGGCCTCGCCGATCCCCAGCCCGGAGATGTCGACCTCGATGGCGTTGGGGATGTCGGCCGGCTTGGCGTGGACCTCGAGGGCGAACAGCTGCTGCTCCACCAGGCCGTCGGCGCGGTGGACGGCCTGGGCCTCCCCGGCCAGGTGCACCGGCACCTCGGCGCTGACCACCTCGTCGCGCCGGACGATCACGAAGTCGACGTGGTCCACCGTGCGGCGTACCGGGTGGCGCTGGAGCTGGCGGGCCATGGCCAGGTGGCGCTGGCCCCCCACGTCGAGGGAGATGAGGGCGTTGAGCCCAGAGTCGGAGGTCAGCGCGGCCCGCAGGTCACGGCTGCCGACGGCGAGCGGGATCGGCTCGATGCCGTGGCCGTAGAGCACGCCGGGCACCTTGCCGGCGTGCCGGAGGCGCCGCGCCTCGGCGCTGCCCTTGACCCGCCCGACGTCCGCGACCAGAGAGACCTCATCCATGGCGGACCAGTCTAGGTGACGGATCCCCGGGCCGGGCCGGCCGGCGCTGTTAGGCCTGGTTGGCTCCGCCGAAGATCTCCGACACCGACCGGTCCTCGAACACCGCCCGCAGGGCGTCGGCGATGATCGTGGCCACCGAGAGCACCTCGATCTTGTCGATGTGGCGGTCGGGGGCGAGCGGCAGGGTGTCGGTGATGACGACCTTGGAGATCACCGAGTTCTTTAACCGGTCGAGGGCGGGATCGGAGAGCACGCCGTGGGTGGCCATGGCGTAGACCTCGGTGGCGCCGTGGTCGATGAGCTGGTCGGCGGCGGCGCAGATCGTGCCCGCGGTGTCGATCATGTCGTCGATCAGCACGCAGATCCGGCCCTGCACGTCGCCCATCACGTCGAGGGCCTCCACCTGGTTGGCCACGCCCCGCAGGCGGCGCTTGGCCACCGAGCCGACGTCGGCCTCCAGCAGCTGGGCGAAGCGCTCGGCCACCTTGAACCGGCCGGCGTCCGGGGAGACGACGACCACGTCGCTCCCCAGGCTGGCCGCCACCCAGTCGGCCAGGACGGGCATGGCGGTCAGGTGGTCGACCGGGACGTCGAAGAAGCCCTGGATCTGGCCCGAGTGCAGGTCGACGCTGACCATGCGGTCGGCGCCGGCCACGGTGAGCATGTCGGCCAGTAGCTTGGCCGTGATCGGCTCCCGCTCGGCCGCCTTGCGGTCCTGCCGGGCGTAGCCGTAGTAGGGGCAGACGGCCGTGATCCGCTTGGCCGACGCCCGCTTGGCGGCGTCGACCATGATCAGCTGCTCCATGATCTGCTCGTTCACCTGGCTGCTGTGGCTCTGGACGATGAACACGTCGGCCCCGCGGATGGACTCGTCGAAGCGGCAGTACATCTCGCCGTTGGCGAACTGCGAGAGGTTTGGCTGGCCCAGCTTGACCCCCAGGGCGGCGGCGATGTCTTCGGCCAAAGCTGGGTTTGAGCGGCCGGAAAAGAGCTCGAGTCGTTTCTTGGTGACCAGCTCCATCGCTATACGCCCTCGTCGTCTCCTGCAGTAGCAGTGTAGAACGATCCCGTCGTCGAGCCGGGGCCAATGTGGCTCCCGGGCTGGAGCACGGCGAAGGGGCCGACGATGGCCGACGGTCCGATCACCGCGTCGTAGCCCACCGACTGCTCCACGTTGGCCCCCTCGCCGATGGCGCAGTCCACCAACCGGACGTGCGGGCCGAGCTTGGCCCCCTCCCCGACGACCGTGCGGCCCTGGAGGATGGTGCCCGGGAACAAGGTGACGTCGGCTGCCAGCTTGACCGAGGCGTCCACGTAGGTGCGCTCGGGGTCGACCATCGTCACCCCGGCCTGCATCCACCGGTGGTTGATCCGCCGCCGCAGCTCGGCCTCGGCCGCGGCCAGCTGGGCCCGGTCGTTCACGCCCACCGCCTCGTTCGGGTCCTCGCAGAGCACGGCCTCCACGCGGTGGCCGGCATCGTGCAGGACCCCGACCACGTCGGTCAGGTAGTACTCGCCCTGGGCGTTCTCCGGCGACAGGCGGCGCAGCGCCGGGGCCAGCAGGCTGCGCCGGAAGCAGTAGACGGAGGTGCCGACCTCGTCGATCTCCAGCTCGGCCTCCGTGGCGTCGAGCTCCTCGACGATCCGGCTGACCCGGCCGTCCTTGGTCCGCACGATCCGGCCCATGCCGGTGACGTCGGGCATCCGGGCGGTCAGCAAGGTGGCGGCCGCGTTCGCCTCCCGGTGGGCGTGGACCAGGGAACCGAGGGTGGACGGGCGCACCAGGGGTGTGTCGCCGGGCAGGACGACGATGTCCTCGTCGTCGCTGTCGTCGTCGGGGAATGCGGTCAGGGCCACCGAGGCGGCGTCGCCCGTGCCCCGCTGGACGTGCTGGTCCACGAAGTCGATCACCAGGTCGGGCGGGCCGTACTCCTGCAGGGTCTTGGTCACCCGCTCCGCCCCGTGCCCGACCACGACCACCGCCCGGTCGACCAGCAGCTCGCTCAGGGCGTCGAGCACGTGCAGCAGCATCGGCCGCCCGCACAGCGGGTGGAGGGGCTTGGGCAGCGCCGACCGCATGCGGGTCCCCTCACCGGCCGCCATGACCACCGCCGATAGCGGACGAAGACGCATACCGACTTTCTACCCCGCGGCGCCGCCCGAGCGGGGGAGGCTGAGCTCGGGAGGAAGGACTTGAACCCTCACTTGCGACGCCAAAAGACGCTGTGCTGCCGATTACACCACTCCCGAGGGCGTCACCAACGTACCGGCGCCGGCTGCGATGCCCTCGAACCACCCAGCGATGCGCAGGTTCAGGTCGGCGCTTCGCCGGACCGAGACGCAGAGGCAGCCGTGGTAGTCCTCGCCGACGTTCTTGCGGACGGTCTTGGGGTTGTGCCGCTTGAGCGTCGTCCGCTCGAGCGACTCCTGCGGGACGCCGACTGCCTGGGCCCAGAAGCCCTCGGCGCCGGCTACGTCCGCCGACTCGTGGATGTGGACGCGGAACTGAAGGCGGTCCTGCTCGATGCCGACAAGGGTGAGCCAGCTGAGGAACAGCTGGATCATCGCCGGGTCGGAGTTGAGGAACTCCACGCGTGTGCCCGTGCGCCACGGCTTGTCCTTGGCGCCCTCGGCCCAGTAGGCGACCACGCCGGCGACGAACAGCTCGCTCTCGCTCAACTCGGCGATCTGTGCCAGAGCGTCGGCCTGAATGCGAGCCCTGCGCTGGGCCGCGCTCGCTCGGATGGCCCGTGCTCGCTTGGACGCACCGACCGGCGCCCGCAACGTCAGGGCCCGTTGCTGCTCCTCGGTGAGCGGGATGTCGCGCAGCCACAGTGACAGCGTGCTCTTGGCCACGCCCACCACCTCGCTGATCTCACGGTAGGAGTGGCCCTTCTGGCGCATGGCGACCGCCGTCTCCCGCAGGTCGTCCTTGGCCCGCGGCCGCTTGGTCCACGCCGGCGGCGGCACGCCCCGGAGCCACCTGCTCAAGGCCTGGCCGCCGCTTCGCAGGCCCAGGGCGTCGGCGATCTGGGACCGGGACAGCCCGGCCAGCCGTAGCTGCACCGCCTGCTCGCACCCAGCGTTCACCGCCACGAATCGAACATTAGTTCGATTATCGACCATATGTCAAGCCACGAGGGGGCATGAGGACCCAGAAAAGGGAGGCCCACTTGTGCCGATGCTGCCGTCACCCGCTAGCCTGACGCCGCTCATGGGATCGCTGATCAAGAAGCGCCGCAAGCGGATGCGCAAGAAGAAGCACAAGAAGATGCTGAAGGCCACCCGCTGGCAGCGGCGCGCCGGGCGCTAGCCCCGGCTCAGCGTCCCACCGTCCGGGCGACGATCCGGCCGTCCCCGGGAAACTCGCCCTCCACGAACCAGGTGCCCCCGCTGCCGGCCAGCTGGGGACGGCGCCCGCTCGCCCGGGCCAGTGCCTCGCGCCAGGCGGCCAGTTCCGGTACGACGGCCAGGGCGGCCGCCTCGAGGTCGTTGACCGAGCCCTCCGGCGCCGACGGCCCGCCCAGCCGGTCCCACGCCCGGTAGACGGCTGCGGTGTCGACGGCAAGGGGCGGCACCAGCAGCGTGAAGGTCCGGGGCTCGAGGGGCAGCGGCTCCACCACCTCCCCCACGCCGCGGACCCGGGCCCGCCCGCCGACGACGCAGAACGGAACGTCGGCGCCCAGCGACGCGGCCACCGACAGGTCGGAGCACCCCGCCCACCGCAGGACGGCGGCGGCGTCGGCCGACCCCCCACCGAGCCCGGCGCCGGCGGGGATGTGCTTCTCGAGCCGCACCAACGCCCGCCGGCCCACCGCCGACAGCGCCCGGCGCACGAGGTTGGTGGAATCGGCCGGCACCCCGGCGGCGCGCGGGCCGGCGACCTCCAGCCCGTCGCCGTCGAGGAACCCGAGGGAGTCGCAGAGGTCCAGCGTCACCATCTCGGCGTCGATGAGGTGGTAGCCGTCGTCCCGCACGCCGGTCACCCGCAAGGACACGGTCAGCTTGGCGAAGGCGGGCTCGACGTGCACGCGGCCAGTCTCCCCCAGTCGGTCACCGACAGCTCCTCGGCCCGGGCCTCGGGCCGGATGCCGGCCGCGGCGAACGCCTCGGGGCCAACCAGGGCCGCCAGCGACCGCCGGAGCATCTTCCGGCGCTGCCCGAACCCGGCGGCCACCAGCCGGAACAGCCACGCCCGGTCCACGTCGACGCCGACGGCGGGGCCCGACGGGCGCCGGTCGATCCGTACCAGCGCCGACTCGACGTTGGGGACGGGGTGGAACACCGTGGGCGGCACCCGCCCCACGACCTTGGCCTCCGCCCAGTACGCCACCTTGACCGAGACCGCGCCGTACGCGTCGTCGCCGGGCCGGGCGGCCAGTCGCTCTCCCACCTCCCGCTGCACCATGACCAGCATCCGGCGGATGGAGGGCACGCCGTCGAGCAGGTCGGCCACCAGGGGCGTGGCCACGTTGTACGGGAGGTTGGCCACCAGGACCGACGGCCCCTCGCCGAGCAAGGAGCTCCAGTCCAGGCGGAGGGCGTCGCCCTCGACCACGGTTACCCCGACCGGCTCGACCACGCTGCGCAGCACGGGTACCAGCCGCCGGTCGACCTCGATGGCCGTCACCGAGGCCCCCGTCTCGGCCAGCGCCAGCGTGAGCGACCCCAGCCCGGCCCCGATCTCCACCACCCGGTCGCCGGGGCCGACCCCGGCCAGCCGGGCGATGCGCCGGACCGTGTTGGGGTCGACGACGAAGTTCTGCCCCCGTGCTCGGCTCGGCGCCAGCCCGTGCTGGTCCAGGAGACGGCGCACGTCGGCACCGCTGAGCGTCACCCCGCCGACGCTATGCCGCTGAGCGTCACCCGGGCGACGCTATGCGGCGGCGAGGGTGACCGGCGCTACCACTCGATCTTGACGTCGATCAGCCCGGCCTCGCGGGCGGCCAGCTTCTCGAAGGTGTCCAGCGACAGGTCGATCAGCCGCCCGGTCTCCACCGTCGGGCCGCGGTCGTCGACCGTGCAGGTGGCCGTGGCGCCGTTGTGGAGCCGGGTGACCTTGATCTGGGTGCCCATGGGCAGCGTCCGGTGGGCGCAGGTGCCCGCCGGCGCTCTGAACCACGAGGCCACGCCACTGTCGGACCTGGTGACCACGCCGGTCGCCGCGGCCGCCGGCGGGACGATCTCCTCGACCAGCGTGGTCAGCGGCGTGCCGGCCACCGTGGTGGTCGTGGTGGCGGGAGGCTGGATCGCACCGGCCGCGGTGGTCGTCGTCGAGGCGGCGACGACCGACGTCGACGGTGCCGCCCGCTTCACCGTGGTGGTCGTCGTCGCCGGCCGGGCCTTGGTGGTCGACGTCGACGGTCGCGACTTGATCTCCCGGACGATGTCGGCCAGGGAGATGGGGCCGAGCGCCGCCTCGCTGGGGACGGGCGGCGGAGGGGTGGCGACGTTCTGGGCCGGCAGGAAGCCGTCGGCGCTCCCGACCCGGAGCGCGGTCGCGACAGGCTTCGAGGAGCTCCGGAGGTGGACGATGCCTGCGGCCATCGTGACGATGCAGAGCACGCCGACGTAGAGCGGTCGCGAATTTCCCCTGGTTGGCGTCAGTCGTTTCCCCGCAATCTCAGCCGCCGGTTGCGCGTCCCACCCGTGGCTGGATCCCGGGACGCCGAAGACCTTAGGAAGGTGCGCGACCCCGTCGCAAGCCCTTCATCCGCCGGGAAGGCCGAAGAGCGCTGCCGTGTTCGCCCACGTCGCCTCCTCGACCTTCTCCACGGCAAGGCCCTTGGCTACAGCCACGGCGGCTCCCACGAGGGGCACGTAGAGGGGCTGGTTGGGTGTTCCCCGGTGCGGGACGGGGGTGAGGTAGGGGGCGTCGGTCTCCACGAGCACCCGCTCGAGGGGGGCGAGAGCCGCTGCCTCCCGCAGGTCGCCCGCCGTCTTGAACGTGATGATCCCGCTGAACGACAGGCTGGCGCCGGCGTCGAGCGCCCGCCGCGCCTCCGCCGGGCCCCCCGTGAAGCAGTGGAACACGGTCCGCTCGGGGACGCCCTCGGCGTCGAGGATGGCGAAGGTGTCGTCCCAGGCGTCCCGGGTGTGAATGACCAGGGCCAGCCCGTGCTGGTGGGCCAGGGCCACCTGCTCCGCGAACGCCTCCCGCTGAGCTTCGCGAGGCGAGTGGTCGTAGTAGTAGTCGAGCCCGCACTCGCCGACGCCGACCACCTCCGGCGATCCGAGGAGGCCGACGATGGTGTCGACGCCCTGCGACGCGTCGTGGGGGTGCAGCCCGACCGTGGCCCACACCGTGCCCGGGTGGGCCCGGGCCACCTCGATGGCCTTCTGCGACTGGTCGGCGTCGGTGCCCACGCAGATGACCCGACCCACGCCGGCCTCCCGGGCCCGGGCCAGGGCGTCGCCGGTGATGCCGTCGTACTGGAGATGGCAGTGGCTGTCGGCCCACATGGTGGGTCAACCGTAGGCCGGGTACCGCCTGCCCCGGGGAAGGGTGTCCGGCGCCGCCTCCGCCCCCCACTGGGTCCAGCCCAGCCGGGGGTAGCGGGCGAAGAGCTCCAGGTACGGCCCGGGGGAGCAGGCCTCGATCACGCCGTAGATCTCCTCGGGCTTGCGGGAGTGCTCCCGCTTGCGGGTGGCCACCAGGTTCACCTGGCGGCGCCCCGGCCCCAGCGTCCGCAGGCTGCCCCGCACGCCGAACAGCACCGGCTCGGTGACGTTGCGGAAGTAGAACCCCACGCCCCGCCCGTCCGACCCGCCGTCCTTGCGGACCTTGTGCCACACGAGCATCGACTTGTACGTGAAGCCCCACTGCTCCAGCACCATGAGCCCGTCGGCCACGAGGGCGTTGGGGACCCACAGGTAGCAGTGGCTCCGGTCGGCGGCGACGTCGGCCACCGGCAGGGCGGCGATCTCCTTGACGTCCATGGTGTCGTAGCGGGACAGGCGGCGGTGCTCCGGGGCCACCTTCCCGGTCCGGTTGAGGAAGCGCCACGGCGGGTCGGCGAGGAGGGTGGTGAATCGCTCGCCGGCCAGTTCGTCGAACACGCCCGGACGGTACCGCCGGGCGGCGGGCGTGACGCGGACCGTCCCCGGAACGGCAGCGTCTGCGACTCAGGAGCGGGGGATGGCCGTGATCCAGAACGCCGTGTCGGGCGTCTGTGGCGTGTTGAACCGGGCGTTCACCAGGTAGAAGCGGTTGCCGAACCGGGTCATGGTGGTTGGCACGTCGAATGCAGGCGACGTCAGCTCGTCGACGACGTCACCGGAGGTGAGCGTGCGGTCGAGCTCGATCACCGCCACCTTGTTGAGCCGGTTCTGGACCACGTACAGCCGCCGTCCCTCCAGGTAGATGCCGTCGCCGTTGGCCATCACCGCGCCCCCGAGGTCGATGGCCACCGCCTCGCCGGTGTCCGGGTCGATCCGGTACAGGGTGCCGGTGTTCGACTGGACGGCGACCAGCCACCGGCCGTCGCGAGTGGCGTCGATGCCGTTCAGGTTGTTGCCGGTGCCGTGCACGTAGTCCCCGCTCAGGGGGACGACCTCGGGCTCGCCGATCGAGCCGTCCCAGCCGAGGGGGATCCTGTAGAGCGCCGGCTGCCGGGAGTCGGTGAACCAGGCCGCGTCCTTGGCTACGACCACGTCGTTGATGAACGTGTTGGCCGACTGGAAGTCGAAGTGGGCCAGGGGGCTGCCGTCGGCGCCGTAGACGTACACGTCGCCCGTTGCGCCGCCGGCGACCCAGAAGCGCCCGAACCGGTCACGCTCGATGCCGACGGCGACGCGTCCGGCAGGGGCGTCGACCACGAGCTCCTGCTCGCCGGTGCGGAGGTCGACGGCGAGGATGTCGCCGCTGGCCCGGGAGCCGGAGTACACGATCGTCCCCGGGCCGGACGCGATGCCCTCGGGCAGCCACCCGTCGGGCAGCTCGATGCGCTCGGGGAACTGCTCCGCCGAGGCGGCGGGTGCCGTTCCGAGAAGGGCGGCTCCCACGGCCAGGGCGGCGAGAGCGGAGCGGTAGCGCGACGCAGGCAAGGACAGTCCTCCCGTCTAGACGACCTGCCCCCACTCTTGCACCGGCAACGACCGGTGCGCGCGCGGCCTACCTCCGGGGGAAGAGCGGCTTGCCCTTCTCGACCGGCAGCCCGCCCGGGTAGCCGCCCCAGGCCGCGGCCTCGGGCAGCCGTTGGCCGGCGGGCGAGCCGGGCAGGCCCAGGCGCCGCCAGACCTCGGCCGTGGCCGTGGGGAGGGCGGGCGACGCCAGCACGGCCACGATGCGCAGCGCCTCCAAGGCGGCGCCCAGCACGGCGTCGACCTCGGGGCCCGGCTCGGCCTTCCACGGCTCGTTGGCCTCCAGGTGGGCGTTGGCCTCCCGGATCAGCTGCCACGTGGCCTCCAGCGCGTCCGACGGCGACAGCCGGTCCCAGGCCGCGGCCGCGTCGGCGTAGACCCGCTCGGCCACCTCGGCCAGCGGGCTGCCCGCCGGCGGGTGCGGGCCGGTGCCGGCGCACTTGCTTCCGACCACCGTCGCCACCCGCGACAGCAGGTTGCCGAGGTTGTTGGCCAGGTCGGCGTTGTAGCGCGACACCATCCCCTCGTAGGAGAAGTCGCCGTCGGGCCCGAACGGGGTCTCCCGCAGGAAGTGGTAGCGCACCGGGTCGACGCCGAAGTCGTCGACCAGCTGGGCCGGCGCGATCTGGTTGAGCCGGGTCTTGCTCATCTTCTCGCCCTTGACCAGCAGCCAGCCGTGGGCGGCCACGCAGCGGGGCGGCTCCAGCCCGGCGGCCATCAGCATCGCCGGCCAGTAGACGGCGTGGAAGCGGATGATGTCCTTGCCGATCAGGTGGTAGTCGGCCGGCCACCACTTGGCGAAGGCGTCGGCGTCGGACCCGTAGCCGGCGGCGGTGATGTAGTTCGGGAGCGCGTCGAACCACACCCAGGCCACGTGGCTCGGGTCCCAGGGCAGGGGCACGCCCCAGTCGAAGGAGCTGCGGCTGATCGAGATGTCCTGCAGGCCCTGGCGGATGAAGCCCAGGACCTCGTTGCGCCGGGTGGCGGGGACGACTGCGTCGGGATGGGCCTCGTACCAGTCGAGCAGGCGCTGCTCGTAACGGGACAGCCGGAAGAACCAGTTCGACTCCTGCATGCGCTGCACCGGGCGGCCGTGGATGGGGCAGTTGCCGTCGACCAGCTCGTCCTCGGTGTAGTACGCCTCGCACGACACGCAGTACAGACCCTCGTAGGTGTCCTGCTCGATGTCGCCGTTGTCGTAGACGGCCTGCAGGAACGTCTGCACCGCCCGCCTGTGGCGGTCCTCGGTGGTGCGGATGAAGTCGTCGTAGTCGATGTCGAGCAGGTCCCAGGCGTCGCGGAACCGCTGGCTGTTGCTGTCGGCCAGCTGCTGGGGGTGCAGGCCCTGGGCCTCGGCCGCCTGCTGGTTCTTCAACCCGTACTCGTCGGTGCCGGTGAGGTACAGCACCTCGTCGCCGAGCAGGCGGTGCCAGCGGCAGAGGGCGTCGCCGATGACCGTGGTGTAGGCGTGGCCGATGTGGGGCGCGTCGTTGACGTAGTAGATCGGCGTCGTCGCGTAGAACCGGGCCACGGCCGTACGTTACCGACCGGCCGGCGCTACCCCACCGGTGTTTCGCCCACGGCGACGATCCGGCCGTCGCTGGCGACGATCCCCCATCCGTCCGTACCGACCTGGGCGGCAACCGTGCGCCCGTCGGCCACCCGGGCGGTCAGCTGCGTCACGCCGGGCCCGGCCCGGAAGATCACCGCGACGGCATCGGTGGAGCCCGGGCCTCGCATCACGCGGACGGGGATGCCGAACGTCTCGACCGCGGTTCCCGCCGGCCGGTTGCCGCACGCGCCGGCCAGCGGCTGGTAGCCGGGCCGCGAGGTCTGGGCGTCGGTCCAGCGCAGGTAGGCGCAGTCCTGGCCGGCCACCAGCACGAGGGTCGATCCGCTCGCCGCGGTGCGGGCCACCTCGGGGAGGCCGGCCTCGGGCACGGGAAGCGTCCCGAGCGGGAGGCCGGGACGGCTGCCGTCGGGCGGGGGCGGCGGGCGGACCGAGGGGTCGCCGGTGGCCACCAGGCGCAGCGTCCGGGCGATGGTCTCCGCCTCGGCGACCCGGGCCGCCGGAGCGGACGGCCC